>Ga0180216_1001500_pt1 | contig 20753 bp, 27 predicted proteins | sample eDN3rd37CBELigMG_FD_128879 | JGI IMG/M metagenome (GOLD analysis project Ga0180216, IMG submission 128879) | Enriched Miracle-Growth compost microbial communities from Emeryville, California, USA - eDNA 3rd pass 37_C BE-Lig MG (version 2)... ...
CATTTGCCTGCAGCCGTAACTGCACGCACGCATGCATGCACGCGAACTCCACGAGCATCACATCCGTTACAAGCACGGCATCGCACGCTATAGAGGGACCGAATGCGCCAGATCGATGGCCACGGCGCATGCACTTGTTTGACGACTGTCCCCCAGCGGCGCCGCACGTACAGGCCAATTAACCCGACTATACGTGGCCAGGCCGATCGATCTATCTGTTCATGCCGCGACTTTGTACATGTACAACGCCTTCAGTACACATCGCTCGCTCGCTGGCTTGGCACTCAGGACGCCGCCGCGGGCTTGCCTGGCGGATTCAACCGGTCCCGCTTGGCCAGCTCCTGCAGCAGCGTGTAGATGAGCGGGATAAAGTTGTGCTTCCGCCGCGCGTTCTCTTTCTGGAACGCCCAACCAGCGCCGCGCAATGGGGAACACCCCCCATCAGCATTGCATCGTGCCGTTTCCACCTTGAACCTGCGCAACTTGGACGTACCGCGTATTGCGCCATCCGGTCCTCCTGCTGGAAGATGGCCGACAGGATCTGCTCTTTTCGCTCGCCCAGCGCGAGGACCGCCTCGTCGGTGGCGGGCTGCTCGGCCACTACACGCAGCAAGCGTGGGGCATGCGCCATTAACTACGCCAACCGGATTACCGACCAAGGTGCCGTGGCGCACGCACCATGCCCCGTGCCACGGCCGCGGCGAGCTCGCGCTCCACGGCCGCCAGCTCCTCGCGTAGAACGGCGCGCCGGTCGCGGATCACCGCCATCAGGTTGAAGCGGATCTCCGAGCCCGCGTACTGGCTCATGCGGTCCTGGATGACCGGCCGCACCACGTCCAGCCAGTCCTTGCCGTCGCCGTACGAGCCTGCGAGAGCACACGCAAGGCAACGATCCAGCGGCGCGTCAGGGGCGCGCGGGGTTCAACCGTCGCCGGCGGCGGCACACTTGACGCGCGCCCTACCCAGCAGGACGGGCCCGGGCGCGAGGCCGTCCAGCTCGTAGACGTAGCCCTCGAACGGGAGGAAGCTCACAAAGTGGAAGAGGTCGTCCGAGTCCCGCGCCTTGACCGGCTTGTCGTCAAAGATCAACGCCTCCGCCCTTTATGCGCGTAGCAGAGCACCGCCAACTTGATACTGTCAGGGCCCATGCCACGCCGGGTGGCGGCGCGGCTGCTGCGCCCGTACCGCGCAAAGCTGTTGTGAACCGTGCGGATCTGGTCGCTGTTGGTGATGGCGAAGCCCTTGTCCTGAGCGTGTGTGAACGCAATGGCCGCGCGAGCATGCCTTGCGTGAGTGACAACAAACCCCCCTTGCTCCACTGCGACAGTAGCCCTTACCTCTGGTGTGAACTCGGCGGTAAACTCCTTGAAGCCAGCGAGCGTCGGGCCCAGCTCGATCTCCGGCCGGTTCATGAGGATGCTCAGGATCGCCTGTGTCGCACAGGCGTTTTGGATCACCTGTGCGCCCGCGGCGTCCCAAAGCAACGGCACCGATTGAGCATCACCACAGCGAGTGTGTTCATTTTGCTGACGGGCTCGGACCTGACGTGCAAAGAAGAGCGTGGGTGGCGCCGGCGCTGGCGGCGGGCGCGGCGGCGGCGAGCCGGTCCACTTGAACAGAAAGATGAGGCCGTAGATGGGCCTGCCCGTGGTGGCGCGTGAACAGAAGCAAGGGCAGGTGTGAGCGACGGCTCGCGAATGGTCAAGTCGCCAGGGCAGCGGCGTACTGGAGGCTCTTGAGGCTGTCGTCGTCCAGCGACCAGAGCTCCTCGACCTGGACGTCCCGGACGCCCACGGAGCTGATCAGCTCCGTGAACACGCCTGCCAGAAACGAAGCGCCCCAGACACCTGCGTTCCAGCGAGGGTCCAGTTAGTATGGAACGCCAGGTGGGGCCCTTTCTAGCACGTCCAGTGCCGTTGCCCACTACGGCGCCGCGCTTGGCGCCCTCGTCGTGTCAACCACGCTTACAACGTCCTGTCGTGGGCCACTACGACGGCTCAAACCTAGCTTTGTTCTGAACCTTCTCAGGTCGCCCAGCACCGCCTCTACCTACTCGCGTCCCTATCCCACCTCCACCACACTGGAACGCCTCTTACCGGGGCCGCTCTCGATGAGGCACCGTGGCCGGGTCGGCCGTCACCGCGCCACCCCCTCGTCACAGCGGAACCTCCGGTGGCCCAACACCTTCTCTATCTCCCACCGACCCACCTCAGCCTCCAGAGCCCAACGCAGCGGCCTCTTACCGGGGTCGCTCTCGATGAGGCACCAGGTGCCCGTGTCGCCCGCCATCTTCGGTTGCGGGCAGAATCGTGGGTAGAATCGGGGTAGAATGGGGGTGAACAGAGAAGAAGCGCGCCAAATTTCGGGTAGAAACATGGCAGAAGCGTGGCAGAATAGCGGATGAATTGGGTTGAAGCGCGCCAACTGTGAGGTAGAATAGTGGTAGAAATGTGGCCGAATAATGGCAGAATTGGGTTGAAGCGCGCCAACTGTGGGGTGGAATAGTGGCAGAAATGTGGCAGAACAGCGGCTGAATTGGGGTGAAGCGCGCCAACTGTGGGGTGCGAAGGGCAAGCGGCGAGGACGACGAGGACGAGGACGCCGAAGAGGACGCCGAAGAGGACGCAGAAGAGGACGAGGACAAAAGGTCGGCAGGCGTCCCAGCACAAGAAGGCATGCCCGCACACGAAGGAGGAGAATGCGAAGACCACCTGGCGCGTTAGCCATCAGCAGTGCCGCCACCATGGCATCCGTTACCAAGCTCGTCCTGGCCGCGCTGTCCGGCTTGGTGGCGGCGGCGGCGGCGGCGGCGGCCTGCTGCCAGCCCGGGCAGGCGTGCTGGCCGACGCCGGCCGAGCTGGAGGCGCTGGAGGCGGCGCTCGACCCGAGCCTGCCGCGGTCGCTGGTGTACGCGGGCCCCGGCACGCCGTTCGTGGCGCCGCTGCCGGCGGGCGCGGACCAGCCGCTGTACGGCGCCGGCGAGACGCTGCGCGCGCTGTACGTGCGCGAGGACGCCGACAACGGCTGCACCAACCTGCTGAACCGCACCGAGTTTTGCCAGGTCGCCGCGCGCAACAACGCGCAATTTGGGTGGTCGCCCGCGCTAATCGCGTGGCCGACGACCGACGAGCACGTCCAGCTGCTCGTCGAGTTTGCCAACGCGCACGACCTCTGCGTGTGCGTCGCCGGCACGGGCCACGACTTTCTGAACCGGCACAGCTGCGACAGCGGCCTGCTCGTGCGCACGTCGCTGTTCAAGCAGCAGGTGTGGGACCCCGCCGACGCGCGCGGGCTCGGCCGGCCGCGCGTCTCGGACGGCGCCAACGGCGGCACCGTCACGCTGGGCGCCGGCATCACGTTCAGCGAGGCGCACGAGTCGGCCGCGCGGCACGACCGCGCGCTCGCGTCCGGGTGGTCGCCGACGGTCGGCATCGCGGGCTGGACGCTGGGCGGCGGCCACGGGCCGTTCAACAACAAGTTTGGCCTGGGCGCGGACCAGCTGCGCCAGGTGACGATCGTGCTCGCGGACGGCGGGCTGGCCACCGCCGGCATGGACGGCACGCGCATCGTCTACCGCAACGGCACCGTCGTCGAGACGGGCGACACCGACCTGCTGTGGGCGCTGCGCGGCGGCGGCAGCAGCACGTGGGGCATCATCACGTCGTTCACGCTGCAGGCGCACCCGCTGCCGGAGGGCGGCTTCACGTACGCGCAGGTCGAGTGGGCGGGCGACCTCTGCGACGGCCCCGCCGGCGAGGCCGCGCTGCACGCGCTCATCGACGGGCACGCCGCGTGGGCGCTCGCGCGCGATGCCGACTGGAGCGGCCTCGTGTGGGTCATCCCCTACGCGACGCCGGAGGTGGGCGCGCCGTGCGACGTCGCGTGGTACGCGATCGCCATCTACTGGTACCAGGGCGCCAACACGACCGACGCGTTCCTGGGGCCCTGGAACCAGCTGGTCGGCCTGGGCCCCGCGCCGCCCGTGGTGGCGTACTCGGAGCGGCACGCCACCGTGTGGAGCGAGTACGTGAGCGCCGCGGCCGAGGCGATCTACTACAAGCCGTTCCTCGAGCCGCAGCCCGGCCGGTCGCTCGGCGGCGTGCCGTCGGTGGTCGTCGGCCGCGAGCAGGTCGCGGACGGCCGGTTCGCCGCGCTGCTCAAGGCGCGCGTCAACGACTGCCGCACCGACGGCGTGTGCGTGCGCCAGGAGGTCTACCAGGGCCTGACCGGCAACCTCGGCGCGCCGCAGGACCCGTTCACAGCGGTCAACCCGGGCATGCGCACGGGCCTCTTCCACTGGATCGCCACGGGCTTTGCGCCGGACGTCTTCGAGAGCTACTACGCCCTCGGCGCGTACTCGTACTTTAGCGAGAGCGCGTACGACATGCCGGACTGGCGCACGCGGCTGTGGGGCGACCACTACGACCGCCTCGCCGCCATCAAGGCGCAGGTCGACCCGCACGGCCGGTTCGGCTGCCACCACTGCGTCGGCGACACCGACGACGGCACCTAGACGCGGCCAAAAAAAGGAAGGGGCGCGGGAACAAGTGTGCTTGTAGTAACTTGCCTTGTTGATAGATAAACATACAGTTCGCGCCTCCTCAACAGTTCTCGGTTGCTGCTGTACACATTCCTTACAACGGCGCGGGGCTTCACGCCTCAAACTTGTCCACGGGGTCGGCCAACATGCCGCGGTTGCGCTGCACGCGATCGGCCAGCGACGCCGCGTCGTTGCCCATGTACGTTTTCCGCTTGATGCTCCTGCGCACGTGCATCGCCCATGGGGGGAGGAGCGGTCCAAGGCAATTAGCAACCGCGCGCCTTGTCCGATCGCGGCTGGGCACGGATGGCTGGCGTACTCCAAGAATTTGGGGTCGGCCTGGCTCTTGGCCGCGGCGGCGGCGAGCTTGGCGCGCTCGAGCGCGTCCTGGATCTCCATCTGCCGCACGCGGTCCATGCGCTGCTGGTCGTTCCACGCCGCGTCGGCCTGCATCGCCGCCAGCCGCGCCGCGCGCTCCTCCGGCGTGAGCTGCGGCCGCGCGGGCGCGCCGCGGCCCGCCGGCGGCCGTCCGCCATAGCCGCCAGGCCGGTACGACGGCCGCACGGCCGCGCCGCCGGCGCCGTTGGGCGACGGCGCAAACGGCAGGCTCGCCGGCCCGGCGGCGCTCGGCGAGTCCTCGCGGCGCCGCTTCTGCTCGTGTTCCTGCTCCATGCGCTCCTTGAGCTCGCGCAGCTTTTGCATCTTGAGCGGGTTCGACACAATCTCCTTGACGGCGTCCTGCTCGCGCTTCTTAATGGCGAGCATCGGGTCCTCGCGAATCTTGGCGAGCATGTCCCGGTCATTCTGCGCCTGGTTCTGGGCCTGCAGCGACCCCTCCACCGCCTCCTCCTGCGAGCGCGCGCAGCGAAAAAGGGGAGGGTGAAAGAAACCGCGTCAGGTGAGGGCCTGCGTCGTTATCTCCCCACGTGCGCCGTCCGCCGTACCTCGGTGGTGCGCTGGTCTAGGCGGCGCTTGCCGAGCAGGTACTCTTCCTGCAGCTGCGACGACGAGGCGCTGTGGCCCGAGTACATCCAGTCAACACGCTCCGCCCGCTTCCTGTGGAGGCGGCGCGCGCGGAGAGCAGGCGAGGGACGCGCCGGTTAGCCGGCCGGCGCCGCGGATAAGAACGCCGGCGCGCACGCGCGACGTGCGTACTTGACGTGCCCCGCCGCCTCCTGCATGCGGCGCATCTCTTCCATCTGGCGCTCCTCGGCGAGCTCCTTGCGCAGCTGCTCGGCTTTCTTCTGCTCCTCCTGCGCTGCCTGCTCGGCCTTCCAGACCTTCTCCATCACCCGGTAGGTCTGGGTGTGCCAGCTCTTCTTCATGTTCTGCAGGCGGGCCGCCGCACGTCGTCACAGAGCCATCTCGGCCAAACGGCGTTCGTTAGCGACCGCGCTCGGTGCGTTCGGCAGCCCACCATGCGCTGCACCCAGTGGCGTGCTCCAAAGGCGACGTACCAGGTCGCCGCCGCCGCCGCCGCGCCCCATTTTCGCCTCGTGTTCCTGCGGCGCCGCGAAACGGCGCGCGAAAAATCGATGAACAATAATCGAAAAGTCGAAAATTAAAGTGCCCCGCAAATGTGCCCGAGGGGGATGCAGCCGCGGAGAGATGCAGCCGCTGCTAGTGTACGCGTGGGCATGTAGCGTGCAATTCAAACGTCTCGGGAGCACGCTACTATGGTGTGCGTACGCACAGTGCGCGGTTCGTGGGTGTATGCGGCCATCTGACGTAGCATCGCCGATGGATGAATGGGTACGCCGGGGACTAAAGTTTTGAGAGCATGTAGATATAAACCCGCCAGGAGGAGACAACTGCAGCGGAAGGCCATGCACGGACAACTAAGCGCAAGCTGCTTTCAGCCGGGAGCAACCCGTACGTAATACAGCCATCCATGGATCCGTGCAAGCTAGGGACCCCGCTATCCGTCCAACTGCGTACCTTGGATTCCCCTCACAAGGCCAGCCGTCGCCGGCACTGTCCATGGACCCTTCCCACGTACCCCATCTGCATGCGCACAGTCCCCAAGGCGTGCCACGCCGCTCGTCCCTGTCGCCGGGGGCCGCGCACCCGCGTGTCCGTGCACCGCCGCCGACGATCACCGCGTCACGCCCTCCCAATTGGTGGGGAGCTCCACAGTACGGCAATAGCAGCGCGCTCAGTGGGTCGCTAGGTGGAATGTGGGGATCCCTTCATTTATAGTCAGGCACGCCGCAGCGACGGCGACGCTGCGATGGCGGCGCGGGCCGAGGTACGCGGCGGCGAAGGGCCTCTAGAGAGGGCGGCCGACTGCCTAGCAGGGCGGGGGGCGGAGGAGGAGGAGGAGGAGGAGAAGGTGATGTGTGGATTGTTGTGCATTGCACGCGACGTTGTTGAACGAGCGTAACGGGCGCTGCGATGGCGGCGCGGGCCGAGGCACGCGCCGCAAAGTAGACACTAGAGAAGGGACGAGATAGAGACGGCCGAGGTAGGCCGATGCGGAGGAGGAAAGGAAGGAGGAGGAGGAGGAGGAGAAGATGTGTGGCTTGTTGCTCTTCAGAGAGATGTGAGATGAACACTTGGGGCGATGCTGCGATGGCCGCTGTGACGGCGACGCGCGCCGAGGTACGAGGCCAAGGCGCACTAGAGAGAGCGGCTACTAAAGGGAGATGGAGGGCCTGAGGGGGCAAGCGGCTTCAGAGAAGGAGCAAGCGGAGAGGCAGGACGGCTGTTGGAGATGGTGGTGCGGGTGGCAGTGGCGACTCGTGCAGGTAGGGGCCGGGACGCCGAGGACGCCGCGATCACGCCCCGGTCGGTGCAAAGGCACAATGGAGGGACAGAGGCGAGCGTGAAGGAGCGTCTGGACGGCTGGGTCGGTCCGAGCACGCCATGGCAGGTCGGCGAGCATATAGTACTATTGTCGACCCCAGAGTGCGAGCTTGTCTCGCGGAGAGAGGACCAGAGCGGCGCCATTGTGCCGCCCGTTCATGTGCCGCTTCGTCCTGGCGTGCGTGCGTGGTCCTAACATGCCACCGTGTCCGCTCACCGTGGGCCACGCACAACAGGGCGACCTGGTCTGGGTGCGCCACCCGGCGCACGTGTGGACCGCCGCCACCGTCTCCGGGCCGCAGCCGGCCGACGGCAGCGTGGTCGTGTTCACGCTGGACGACAAGGAGGTCCGGCCGGGCGGGTGCGCCCAGCCGCGGTTGGCGCCGCACGCTCAACCGTCCCTGCGGACCTCGCCGCGCGGTTCCGAACGCGCAGCTGCTCACGGTGGCCAAGGCTGACGTGCTGGACGCGCACAAGGACGATGTGGCCGGCGCGGACGACCTGCTGACCGTCCGGGACCTCCACGAAGCGTCCATCCTCTGGAACCTGCGCACGCGGCTGGCCCGCGGCCAGACCTACGTGCGTGTCGGCCCGCGCAGCGGGCGAGGAACGGTCGCGTGCCTAACGTCGGCTCGTGGTCCACCCTCGCTGCGATGTGCGTTCCGGCAGACGTGGATCGGGCCGATCCTGGTGTTTATCAACCCGTACGGCAACTATGGCCACCAGAGCGACGAGCGGGTCCAGCTGACCCAGTCGCTCGCGAGCGCGGGCACCTCCGCCGCGACGGCGCCGCCGCCGCACGTGTACGCGACCGCGGCCGCGGCGTATGCCAACATGATGGAGACGCGCGGCAACCAGACCGTCGTGATCACCGGCGAGTCCGGCGCCGGTACGGCGAGGGGCGCGCGCCGCCTTCGCAAGGCACCACATGCGGTGGTGGCTAAATCAGCCGAGTCCGCGTGCGACGGCGGGCCGGCACCGCGCGTGGCACAGGCAAGACCACGATGGCGCGGTACGTCATCCGCTTCCTGACGGCGGCGTCCGCCAAGCGGCGCGCCGAGGGCGCCGACGACCGGCACACGCTGGAAGACCGCATCGTGCTGGCCGGCCCCATCATGGAAGGTGCGCTGGCGGGCGGCCGGCGCCCCAGCCCGTCCGCTAGGTGCTAAAGGCCGCCCCTTTCTTGCGTGGCGCGGTGGCTGGCCGCAACCCAGCGTTTGGCAACGCCCAGACCGTGCGGAACCGCAACTCGTCGCGGTTCGGCAAGTACATGAAGGTGCTCTTCAACGCCGCCGGCATGGCGTGCGGCGCCCACATCTCGATCTACCTCCTCGAGAAGGCGCGCGTCATTAGCCAGGACCCCGGCGAGCGCAACTTTCACGTCTTTTACCAGGTGCGTCCGCCAGCGGACAAAGGGCAAGCGCTATGATTGTACGGCGCACGGGCTGAGCCAGCCCACACCCGCCGGCCCGATGCGTGCCTCCCCGGCGCAGCTGCTCGTGGCCGCTTCGGGCGAGGAGCGGCGCGACCTGCGGCTCAAGCCGCCACAGGACTTTGCCTACCTGAACAAGTCCAAGTGCTACAGCATCACCAACGTCGACGACGCCGCCGAGTACTTTCGCCTCACGCAGGCGCTGCAGCAGATTGGGTGCGCGCATCAACAACGCCTGCGCGGCGTCTCAAGGTGGACGGCGCCGCTAACGCCGGGACGCAAGCGCGGGGCGCTCGTGATCGATCGCCAGCATCGAGGCGGCGGACCGGCAGTGCATCAACCGCATCCTGGCGGCCGTCCTGCACCTGGGCAACATTGTCTTTGCGCCGGTACGCCCCCGACGCGTCGACGCGTTCGCATGCGGGCGATGATCCCGCCTAACGGCCAGCGGTCGTCGTCTTTTTTCGAATGGCGGCCCTCAAGCACCCCACGACGGACGAGGCGATCATCATCAAGTCGGACCCCAGCTTTGACGAGGCGCTCGCGCTGCCGGGCATGCCGCGGTCGGAGGGCTTTGTCATGGCGTGCCGCCTGCTGGCGCTGGTGCCCGAGGACTTTCGCGCGGCGCTCACCGTGCGCAACCTCAAGTCCGCCGGCAAGCGCGGCACGTACGTTCCGCCGCCGTCAGCAGAAACGTTGCAACGTGTGCCGCCACCCACTGACGCGATTCGCCACGGCCAGCGCGCTGCTGTTGGGGTTCGCAGCATGTTCGAGGTGCCGCTGTCGGTGGAGCAGGCCGTGGAGAACCGCGACGCGATGGTGAAGACCATCTACGGCTTCCTGTTCCAGTGGCTCGTCGGCCGCATCAACGGCGTGCTGCGGCCCCGCGAGGTGCGCCGCCCTCACCGCGCTCACCAGCGAGTGCCAACGTGCCGTTCCTCACGTGGATCCGACCTGTGTGCCGCGCACTGCGCGACAAGCACCAGAGCGGCCGGGCGGACCCGACGCAGTCGTTCATCGGCATTCTCGACATCTTTGGCTTCGAGATCTTTGAGCAGAACCGCCTGGACCAGGTGCGTCCCCGCGCGACGGCGCCCCGCTATGGCGGCTGCGGCCCGGTTCACACACCGCCGGCGACCGTGGTTCATGCGTGTGTCCACTCCAGCTGTGCATCAACTACTGCAACGAGCGGCTGCAGCAGTTCTTCAACCAGCACGTCTTCCAGTTTGAGCAAGAGGTGGGTCCTTTGAGCAGTCGCGTATTGCCCTCTTTTTATGGCTCGTGCTCAGCCATCGCCGTGTTCGCTTTTCACGCGCCGCGGCGTGTCGCAGGACTGCGCCCGCGAAGGCATCGACCTGCCCGCGATCAAGTACAGCGACAACGCCGAGTGCCTGCGCCTCATCGACGGGCCCAACGGCATCTTTTCGCAGTTGCAGGAAGAGGGCGCGCTGCCGCGCGGTACGCCACGCGCCACGCGCGTCACGCTCGCTACCCCAGGCACAGGCCGACGCCAACACGCGGCTGGCTCATCGCGTTGTTCGCGGTTGCGCGCGGGCTCACAGGGAGCGACACGCAGCTGCTGGCCAAGCTGCACGACTCGTGCGCCAAGCACCCCAACTTTGTGCGGCTCGACCCGCGCCGGAAGCAGACGCACTTTGGCATCGCCCACTACGCCGGCGAGGTCGTGTACGAGATCAGCGGCTTCCTGGGCCGCAACCGCTCCGCCACGAGCCCCGACCTGCTGCACGTCGTCGAAGGCTCCAAGGACCCTTTTGTGCGGCTGCTCTTTGGCCTGTCAGCGCCGACGGTGCCGTTGAGCGAGACGCGCAGCTCGTCGTCCGAGAGCTTCAACCTCGGCTCCAACAGCCCCGTGCTGCCCACGCCGTCCACGGCGTCGCCGCTGATCGTCGCGCTGGCGGTATGGGTCGGCCCGCCGGCCAAGCGGAGAAAAGGACGACCAAGCCACTGACGGCGCCGATCGCACGTTTGGCTCGACGCTGTTGATGACAGGAGGCATCCATGATGGGCGGCAGCAGCGACAGCATCGATCGGGGCGGGCCGAGCAAGAGCAGCCAGATCGGCAAGCGGCCGTCGTTCCTGAAGACGGTCGTGGCCAACTCGGTCACCTCGCGCTTCGTCGACCAGCTCAACTCGTGCGTGCAGCGCGAGCGCGACGCCCGCAGGGTGCTGCTGCGCCGCTAACGTGCGCGTGCCCATGCCGCTCGGCCCGCCTGTGGCAGGCTGTTGAGCACCATCAACGCGACGCGCTCCTTTTACATTCGCTGCATCCGCTCCAACTACGCCCAGGTGCGACTGATGCCAACATGCGGCATGTCGGACACGGGGAGACTAACGGCGCCACTTCCGTGCGATGTTACCCGCCCCAATGCTCTCAGGAGTCCAAGCGCTTCGACGCGCCCGGCGTGTTCGGCCAGCTGCGGGCGTCCGGCATCTTTGACTGCGTGCGCATTCGGTACGGCAGGCACCCCGCGGGCCGGGCGCGGCGGACGACGGCCCAGACTAAGCGCTCGGGCGTGGTCCCTGGGCCGGTGGCAATCAAAGCACCCTGGGCTTCCCGTCGCGCTGGACCTACGACGAGTTTTGCAACCGCTACGGCGCCCTCTTCACCGCCGAGCAGCGCCGCGAACTGGTACCTGGTCTTGTGCCGCGTCCATCTAGCTACCTAGCGCCGTTCGCTCACGCCGCCGTGGTCGACTCCCTGCTCGCTTTGGTTGGCGTCGTACAGGCGGCCAACCCTCGGCGCGCGGTCGAATCGCTGCTCAGCACGGCCGCCACGGCCGCAGAGGAGGACGACGTGCGCTACGGCCGCACCAAGGTCTTCCTGGCCGAGCCAGTTCACAAGTACGCTCGCCGCAAGAGCAAGCCTTGGCTCCATGCAGGCGCCGCATGCTAATGTGCCCAACGCGGCTGTCTGCGCTTCTCACCGGCACAGACGGCTGGAAACGCAGCGGGCCACCGTGCTGGGCGCCAGCGTGGTCAAGATTCAGCACGGTACGCATACGCCCGTTGCGCTGAGAACCTTTGCTTTGCGCCTGCTCAACCACCTCTTGCGGCACTGCCCTCGCCCTTCGGGCTGTAGCGTACCGGCGCTACGCGCGACGCAAGCAGCTGCGCCGCGTCATCGCCGCGGTGGTGGTGGTACAGCACGCGGTCCTGCGGCGCCAGGCGCTGCGCCGCATCAACCAGCTGCGCCACGAGCGGAACCGCCGCGAGGCCGAGGCGCGCGCGCCGTCTCGCAGCCCCGATGGCGTGCGGCCAGGGTCGGCCACGCTGCCGCGGCCGCCGTCCACCCACTTTGTGGATCAAGCCGGGCACGAGTTGGAGGTAGGGCGTGTTTGCGCGCGGGGAACTCGGGTGCGTCTCCCGTGCTGAGCTAGGCCCGGGTGCTCTCCCGTGGCCTGGACCAACAGGACGTGCGCGAAGGGCGGGCCCGCCGCGGCCTCCTCAACGAAGCCGTTCGGAAGACGTACGGACCGCATGGAGCGAAAACGGGCGGGGCGCCTCGTCGGCTCGGCTCACCTTCATTGCATGCGTGAACGTCGTCGGCCGTCCCTCAGGCTCGACATGTCTCGGAACCTGGTGCGCATGAGCCGCTCCATCTTTGACTTGCGCAGCGAGGACCTGGACCACGCGCCGCCGCGCGAAGAGACCAACCCGATCCTGAGGTAATGCCCGCTGCAGCGGGCAGGGCGCTTGCGGGCCGTTGAAAGTACTCAGGTGCGGTGCACCACCGCTCGATCGGGTGACCCTCGCGCACAGCCGCCGGAACAGCCTCTCCTCGTCGTCGTCGCCGACGTCCGACCCCTCCGAGCCGTCGTCGCCCACTCGCTCGCGCTCGATGGTACGGCACTGGCGTCCGCTGAGGGCCCGTGCGCTCACACGACGCTAACGGCGAAAAATGCGCGATCACGCTGTCGATACACCCCCTCGACCCAGACCCTGAACAAGAAGGAGATGGACGGCGCCAGGGCGCCGGTGACCGGGCGCCGGTCGTTCGAGAGCCAGTCCACCGTCGAGAGCGACACGGGTACGCACGCACTGCTGCTGCCTGAGCCAACGTCCGGGTGGCTCGACGGGGCTCACCTACGGTGTAGCCGATGGCGCTGTCGCTGGGCGCCCCCCTAGACTCGCTGCAAGAGATCGACGCGCTTCCGGTTAAACCGCTCGTGCGCCCGACCGTGCCCGTGCGCCCGCCGCCGTCGGCGCCGCCCAAGAAGGACATCCCGAAGGGCCCCAGCGTGCCGCCCCCCGAGCGCACCTCGCGCATCATCGACCCGAACAGTACGCACGTCGGGAACCACTCCACCGGGGAGTCTTTTATCCGGCAGGGGCTTATCGCACCCACCTGCCGCAAATGTTGGTGTTCGGCCTCCAGTGTACCTGGACCGGCCGCGCAAGTCGTTCATGGACCGGCAGCAGGTGGTGCACGAGATCTACAAGGAAAAGTTCCTCTCGCGCCGTACGTGATCGTCATGGGTCGAAGCCGACGCCGCAAGCGGCGTGCTGATCGTGCTCCAGCCATAGGCTTTCCGTTGGCGAATGGCGGCAGCGCACGACGAGTTCCTGTGCGCCAACACGGTCCACGGGCCCACGTCGGTGTCGTCGCTGATGGTTGTGTCGCCGCTCTTGGCCAACTCGGCCTTGTGCACGCTCATTGTGCGCACCGGCGAGGTAGGCGGCGCGCGGAAACGGTGGTCGGCCAGCGCCACGTCTGACCGAGCCTACTCGCCGGCGCATGCTGATGCCGTTTCTAGTCCGTGCGCCACTACGAGACGACGCTGGAGATGCAGTCCGACTGCTTTGGCCGGCCGGTGATGCCCGAGCTCAGCGCCCTGGTCGCGGTACGCTGACAGCCACTGGGCGCGCGGTGAAACGGCGCCGGGCCGCTCACACCGGGGCACTGCGCGCGCGCGCACCGTGACTGCGCGGCAGACCTTCCGCCTGAACTTGCTCGTCCACCAGCTGACGCGCATCAAGAACCCGGCCCTGCCGCAGCGCATCGTAGCCATGGAGGAGCGCCAGGTGCGCTGGCGCCGCGGCAAGCCAGGTGATGGAGAACGCAGCGTGCTAACCCGTTCTGGCGCTCGCGCCACGCGCTCCCACGCGCGTGCAGCTGAACCTCAAGTTCAAGTTTGGCGTCCTGCAGGCCAAGCAAGGGCAGACCACCGAGGCCGAGTTCATGCAAAACAGTACGACCGTGCGGGCACGCTGCGTGGGTCACAAACGTGCGCTGACCGTGACCTGGCCACTTCTGCTTGCGTCACCCCCGCGCGCGTGCAGCGGGCGTGTCGGACGCGTTCGAGCGCTTCGTCGGCCTGCTCGGCGACAAGGTGGAGCTGCAGGGCTGGACCAAGTTCCGCGCCGGCCTCGACGTGAAGAGTGCGCGCGCGCGCGCGCGCCCCGCACCACCGATCGTTACGCTGCGCCGCTGATTCCCGCCCGTGACTCCGGCGCTGCTGCCGTGGCGCCACAGCCAACCTGAACGGCACGCACTCGATCTACTCCGAGTGGCAGGGCCTCGAGATCATGTTCCACGTCGCCAACATGATGCCGCTCGCGCCAAACGACCCGCAACAGGTGCGCCGCGCGTGGGCGGCGCACGACTGCCTGCACGGACGGGAGCGCTGAGATTGTTTCCGAGCCCGCCTGCGTCGTCTTGCGCTCACTAGCTGGAGCGGAAGCGCCACATTGGCAACGACATCGTGCTGATCGTGTTCTGCGACGACTTTAGCTCGGTGGCGTCGATGGACGTCTTCCGGTCGCACCAGAACCGTACGTGCAGGGCACTCGCCCTGGCGGTTAGCCCGCGGCCCTGACTCACGTCTGCCTGGCGTTCATCTTGCTTGCCCGCGCCGCAGACGTCGTCTACCTGGTCATGCCGATCAAGGGCACGCAAGACTACAAGATCCGCCTGCTCCGCAAGCGCGAGGTGCCCAAGTTTGAGCCGCTCTTCCCGCGCGACGGCCTGACGCTCAAGAACGGCCCGCGCATGCGCGAAATGCTCCTCTACCTCTGTACGTGGGCGCGCCGCCGCTAATGCGCGCAGGCGTGGCGTTGAAGACCGCACTGACGCATTTCTCCGTGCGTGACGATGGCTGCGACGGCGGGCGGGCAGTGGTGAGCGCTGAGCGCTCGGCGTACCGCGCAGCGGCGTTTGCCACCCGCATCAACAAGACGCGCCGCACAATGCTGGAGGACCTCTGCAAGGAATTTTTGCCGTCGTAAATTTCTAAAGGGCCATGTTTCGCTAACTTGTGCTGCGCACAAGCCATTCGCACTGTATGCACTGTACCATAGTTCCCGGCACGTTGCGTGTGCCCGCGCCCCTGCATGTCACGCCTTTTTTTTCGCATGTACCATACGTTTACGTGTACCATTGAATAAACGTTCAATGCAAGCCATCAGTCCCCGTGCCCCCGCATCCATCCACGCGTTCTTCCCAGCGTCCCTGTCACAGCATGCACACCTGCATCCGCGCATCAAACCGGGTCGTACAGGGTAGCTTGGACACTGGGCTACTGCTATGCATGGTGACTGAACCGAGTTTCCTCGCGCTCGTCCCCCACCTGTCACCACGACGTGGTGCCCTGGAACCCCGTTGGCCGCGGCTCCGCTGCATTCCTCCGTGCTCCAGTGCGGCCCCACCATCCATCCATCCGTCGGTGGTCCACCGCGCGTCCATCCCGTTGCTCGTCGTGAGCTGGCCTCTGCAGCCCCCTGGGACTGTATGTCAGCAGGTCGATGGGATACCCTGTACTCTGTGGCGCATGGCGCTCGAGTTTCTTTTAGCGTCAATTGACTAATACCAATGCGTCGTCAGCTGGTCGATGGAATACCCTGTATTCTGTGGCGCATGGCGCGCGAGGCTCCTTTAGCGTCAATAGACCACTACCAATGCGTCGTCCATCGACCGCGTCGCTCGCGGTGAACTGGCGGGGCACGAGTTTTCGCGCCAGATGCTGGACGTACGCGTGGACGGCGGCCGAAGGCGCGCGACACCCGCGGAAAGGACGAGGCGAAGAACGTGGGCGGCGACGACGACGGGCGGCCAACAGCAGCAATGCAGAGGCAGATGGCTAAGGAAGCAGCGGGAGGGCGACGGCGCAAGCGCGCTCGATCTGCGAGAACAACCCTGCACTGAACGATCTAGTATGGCGCGCACGCGGTGGGACGCGGATTCCGTAAGGCGAACGCAAGGCGGCGAGGGGCGGCAAGGACGGTGCGGAGTAGCCGGAACGGCACACGGCGAAGGTTGGAGGGCGAAGCACGAAAAGAAGAAGGGCAAGTGGAGCACAGACTCGGCCGGATCTACTGAGGTGATTTGGCTCGGCACGCATAGTTTGGAGAACGCGTACCCGCGTGTGGTCGCGATAACATGCAGAGATCGAGTGAGCAAAAGAGCGGGCACGTGCGCTGGCACCCTGCAAGAACGCGAGATCTACGCAGCGCGCGCCACTAACGGAAGCCACCCTTGGTTCGCTTCGTGCCGCGCGCCAGACCGCTTCCTTCTGCCCCTGCACGTCAAGCCGCCGCCACCATGACTGGCCGGATGGGTGTGCCGATGCCCGGCATGGGCGCCGGCCCGTCGCTGTCCAAGATCATGTTCGACAAGTACGACAAGGTAAACGGCCACGCGCGCGCAGGCCGCGCCACAGGCACGTGCGCGCGGGCTAACGCGGGCTCGTTCGACGACACTCGTTGGTTGGGCGGCGTAAGGACCACGGCGGCACGATCGACGTGAGCGAGTTCAAGAACCTGCTGTACGACTTTGGCATCCAGCTCTCGCCGGAGCAGCTCAAGTTCGCGATCAGCGCGATCGACAAGGACGGCAACGGCACCATCTCGTACCCCGAGTTCCTCCAGTGGTGGCGCCAGGGCGACGCGCGGTTCAAGGGCATCCAGCTCACCGAGGAGCAGCTCGCGCGCCGCCGCCAGGCCGCCGACGTCTTCGCGCACTTTGATCGCGACCGCTCGGGCGTCATCGACAAGGCCGAGTTCCGCGGCATGTACCAGCTGCTCAAGAAGCACAACCTCACCAACAAGTCCGAGGAGAAGTGCCTTCAGGAGCTGGACGCCAACGGCGACGGCAGCCTCCAGCTCAGCGAATTCATCGACTGGCTCGAGTCGCCGCCCGCCGGCCGGTGAACGCCCCCACGCCATCCCCGTCGGCGCGGGACGGCACGGTGTTATGACCGCCCGCCCGCCGCCGCGGCAGGACCTGCCGCCTGCTCGCCTTGTTTTTGCCGGCCACCGACGCTACGTACGCCCGCCTGCCATCGTCCACGACCATGTTCATTTTGTTTCACTCCATCGTATGTACAGTGTTATAGTACTTGTGTGCACATGTCTAGCGCGACCGCGGCGCGTTGCCGCGGTGGTTGAACACCCGGAAGGACGGGTTGTCGTCCTCCGCGTCCATTTTCCTGCGGCGGCCCGTCCAGGGCGATCGTCGGCCGCTCGAGCACATGGTTAGCGGCCTGGCCCGTGCGTTCACGGTCTGCGGCCTCGCCCCGGCGTACTTGGCGGCGAAGAGCACGGCCCGCTCGATGGGCACGAACGAGCCGGCCACGTTCACCACGCCCACGAGGGCGACCAGGAGGCCGGCAAAGACCTCGGCCACGATCTATCAGGGCAGGAGCAAGCCACTCAACCGTGGCGGGCCGTGTGAGCCGCAGCGCCCCGACGCCGCCGGCACGCGGCGCTGCCCGTACGTCCGCCGGCAGGTGCACCAGCGGCTTGTCCAGCACGTCCAGGTACAGCCGGTCTGGACGGAACGAGCAGAATTGGGATAAGCCGGAGGCGTGAGCCCAGCGGCGTCATTGTTCGTCGCGGCCGTCGCGCGCCCCCGTACATTCAATGACCGAGTAGGCGGCGTGGGCAAGCAGGGCCACGCCCAGCGCGACCAGCAGACGCCCAAGCCAAGCCATCCTTGCAGCGCCTCAGCTGAACCAGCCTGGAGACGGTGCCCTTCCCTTTCGTGCAGGTGGCGGCCGCGCCGGTTGCAGTGGTTGCTGCTCGGCGTCCCTCGTGGCTTGGTCAGTCAGCAGCCTTCGCGGCGTCGCTCTTCTTTGTCCTCTTCGTCCTCTGCTTCGTCGTCCTCGCTCTTCCTTCTCTCCGTCGTCCTGCTCTTTACTTCTTCGTCCTCTTCTTCCTCCTCCTCTTCTTCTTCGTCCTCCGCCTCAACCTCCTCTTCGTCCTCCTCTTCGTCCTCCTCCTCTTCCTCGTCCTCCTCCTCCACTTCCTCCTCCTCTTCTTCTCTTCCTCCTCTTCTTCGTCCTCCTCTTCGTCCTCCTCCTTCTTCTTCGTCTTCCTCCTCTTCCTCCTCCTCCTCCTCCGCCTCCTCCTCCTCCACTTCCTCTTCGTCGTCTTCTGCGTCGTCGTCGAATGGCGCATCTTCAGCGTCGTCTTAATTGCAACAGACGCCCATATCGCAGTGGAAGAACACTTTGGATGACGTCATCACAAGAACGGCGGCGCGGACGACGACGCGGACGACGACGCTGAAGAGGACGCCGAAGAAGACGACGCGGACGACGACGCTGAAGAGGACGACGACGAAGAGGACGCCGAAGAAGGCGACGCGGACGACGACGCGGACGACGACGCGGGAGAGGACGCCGAAGAAGACCACGCCGAAGAAGACGCGGACGACGACGCGGACGACGACGCGGACGACGACGCTGGAGAGGACGCCGAAGAAGACGACGCGGACGACGACGACGCTGAAGAGGACGACGACGCGGACGAAGAAGAAGACGCGGACGACGCGGATGACGACGACGAAGAAGAGGACGCGGACGACGACGCTGAAGAGGACGACGCCGAAGAGGACGACGCCGAAGAGGACGACGCCGCCGACGAAGAAGACGACGCGGACGACGACGAAGAAGAAGACGACGCGGACGAAGAAGAAGACCCGGGCCACGGGGACGACGACGCTGAAGAAGACCACGCCGAAGAGGACGAAGCGGACGAAGAAGACGACGCGGACGACGACACTGAAGAAGACGACGCGGACGAAGAAGAGGGGGGCGAGCAAGTCACGGAAGACGACGACCCAGATGACCCGGACGAATGTGGACGAAGAGGACGAATGACGACGAGGACGAAGAGCACAAAGAGGAGGGCAAGTAAAGCCCGACAACCAGGCGGCGAGACATTGCGAAAGCGGCGCAGTAAGACGGCCCGCGTGCAAGGCGAGGGCGACGAGAGCAGGCAGCGCCATAGACGGAACTTGTGCACCCTGGAAGAACGGCTACGAGCTACGCCGTCCACGGAGCGCCTTTTTGCCGCTCTCATCCGCGCTTCTTCCGGCCGCTCGCCGCGGCCTGGACCTGCCGCCATGGACCGCGAGCCGGGCGCGCTGACGGTGCCGTTCGAGCTGACCCACGTCCGGTACCCGCCAGGCGACTACATGGGCCAGGCCCTCGCGGTCGTCTCGCTGCTCCCGCTGGGCATTGTCGTCGCCCTGTCGACGCTCGTGGTCGCCCGCCGCGACGTCCGCAGCATCTCGTTCTTTGTCGGTACGCCGGAGCGCCCACGCCCACGCCGCGCCGCGCGTGCTGCACTCACGCCCCCCGGTGCGACTGTGGCTGGTGGCCGTCCACCCCGTTTCCGTAAGGCGTCTTTGTCAACGAGGCCTTCAGCAATGCGCTGAAGCGGATCATCCGGCAGCCGCGGCCGCCCGGTACGCCTCCATTCTGGAGCGCATGCGGTCACGCCGCCAACGTACCCACCGACGCCCCAACGATGTGCCCGTCACGCGGATCCGCTCTCCAGGCAGCGGCGTGGGCCACGGCATGCCGTCGAGCCACTCGCAGTTTATGTCCTTCTTTGCCGTGTACCTCGCGCTCGCCGTGCTGCGCAGCTTCCGCGGATGGCCCAAGTGGCAGGCGAACGGCATCATCGCCTGGGCCGCCGTCTCCACCGTGCTCGTCGCCTACTCGCGGTACGTGCGCATACGAGGCGGCGTCGAGCGCAATGCCGGCGTTGGCTTACGGCCGCCGGCCCCCCGTCCCGCCTTCGCCGATCGTTCGTGGCCAGGTGGTACCTGGTCTACCACACGCTGGCGCAGGTGCTCGTGGGCTTGGCCATCGGCGCGGTGGCCGGCGCGGCGTGGTTCTACGTCGTGGACCCGCTGCTGGACCGCCTGGGGGTGTTCACGTCGCGGCTGGCGCGCGCCCTCCACGTGCGCGACTACCGCCCCATCCCGAACGTCGTGCAGTTCGAGTACGAGAACGCGGTGCGCGCGGCGGCCGCGAGGGCCGACGCCAAGAGCAAGTAGAGCGTAGCGTGCGTCGCTGGCGCAGCCTGTATAGCGTCCCTAGAGCGTTTAGAGCGTCGTGTACAGCGCGGATATCGGCCATTATGCCATTTGTCGTGTCGCCCGTGCCGCGCGGGGGCGTGCTCGCGCGTCCGCCAAGGCCAACATTGGGCTTGCGCGCGCCTTGGCATCTCGCCGACCAACGCGCGGCAACCACCCCGCTGCCGCTCTGCCATGCACCATGCACCATGCTGCTGCCCTATATCCTGCGCGGTGCCTGCCCCGACGTCTGCCCCCCACCCCACCCCCCGGCATGGATCCCGTCTGCCCGCGTGTGGCGGTGGAGCCGTGTGCGCGGTGTCGGGCCGCTGGCCGCAGCGACGGTCGAATAGTCCCGTCGGGGGGCGGCGCCGGGCCGGAATTCAAAAATCCAACGCGCGTTGTTGATATCGTCAGCGCGCATATATGTGACGGTCGCGAATAAAAATCCGACTTTGGGCACCCACACCGAAATTTCACTTTTTTACATGAGCTGATAGATTTCGACGAGCTGCGTCAGGTGATGTACGGCGTATGTGAACACGATATAGAGCGTTGCAGGGCTCCCTATATCTCGACGTTCTTGCATCCGGCCCGTTTAATATAGAACGAATTGCGGAGCGTCTCTAAATTTTGAGTCTGACAGATTCTGA
>Ga0180216_1001501_pt1 | contig 20749 bp, 18 predicted proteins | sample eDN3rd37CBELigMG_FD_128879 | JGI IMG/M metagenome (GOLD analysis project Ga0180216, IMG submission 128879) | Enriched Miracle-Growth compost microbial communities from Emeryville, California, USA - eDNA 3rd pass 37_C BE-Lig MG (version 2)... ...
AAGACAGCACCAAGCCGATCACGACCGAGAATGCGCAAGTCCAGAACAGATTGAGATAAGGCAGCGCGAGCGTGAAGGGCAATACGCCCAGGATGGAGACCCACAGCACCAGCTTCCTGCCCAGGCGGTCGCCCACGGGACCGCCGATGATGGTGCCGGCGGCAACCGAGGCCAGGAAGACAAACAGATATATCTGCGCCTGCTGTACGGAAACGTGGAAGGTTTCGATCAAATAAAAGGTGTAATAGCTGGTCAGGCCCGCCATGTAGAAAAACTTCGAGAACATCAACAAGCCCAGCACGATCAGCGATCGGGTCACCAGGCGCTGGGGCAGTTCGACATAAGGAATCGCCCGCTTGGCCTTAGGCCGCCGCTGCTGCTCGCGGTACCAGAAGCCGACCCGGGTCAACACCATCATCCCGACCAGAGCGACCAGAGCGAACCAGGCGACATTGGCCTGCCCGCGCGAGGCGACGATGAAAGCCGCCAGCAGCGGCCCCATGGCGCTGCCGAAATTGCCGCCGACCTGGAACAGCGATTGCGCGAAGCCATGCCGCCCGCCGGAGGCCATGCGCGCTACGCGCGACGCCTCGGGGTGGAAGATGGCCGAACCCATGCCGATGAGCGCCACCGACACCAGGAGCGCCGGATACGAGGATGCGAACGACAGCATCAGCAGGCCGATCAGGGTGAACGCCATGCCCGAAGCCAGGGAAAAGGGCCGCTGCCGCTTGTCGGTATAAGAACCCACTACCGGCTGCAGCACGGAAGCGGTCAGCTGGAAGGTTAGCTGGATGAGGCCGACCTGGGCGAAGGTCAAGGCGAATTCCTGGCGCAATACCGGATAAATAGCGGGGATGACCGATTGCATCAGATCATTGAGCATGTGCGAAAGGCTGATGGCGAACAGCACCCCCATCGTTGTCCGTTCCGCAAGGCCTTGGTCGGAGGCAGGAGCCGCGACCGCAGGATTTATAGCCATGAGTTCCCCTTCCCAATAAAAATCATGCCTCGGACCATGCCCCGCCGCCGTTGGAATCGGTCGGCCCGTCCGCATTCCATCCATCGCCCGGCGCACGACCGACTATGATAATGCAAGTCCGCCCGACCCGGGCCGGACGCCCTCTTGGATAATAGTGTAGAATCTCGTTCTTGACTTGCAGCGGCAATCATTTTCCGCGCCAATGCTAGCGGCAGGCAACAGCCCTTCCCCGCGCATTGTAGGTCTGCGGCGCAATGGCAGAGTGGTTATGCAGCGGATTGCAAATCCGTGTACCCCGGTTCGATTCCGAGTTGCGCCTCCAATTTTTGGCTCTTCCCCACTATTGGGGATGGGCATTCACTACACTCGGTTAATTACACCGTTCCAACCGCAGGCTCTTCCCCATAACGGGGGATCAGGGTATTCATCAAACTCGGTTAATTACACCATTCCAACCGCATTGAGCCAAGACTCTCATGCGGTAATTCTCAAAATTCCTGAATCCGTACGCTCTACGTGAGAGCATCTCCATTTTGGTGTGGAAGCCCTCGGTGATGCCGTTGGACTTGGTGAAGCGCCACATGCGTACGATGGGCTCCAACCATGATCTTAACGTAGCGGCCAGCGCTTTGGCCGGACTTTGCTCAAACTGGCGTATCAAGGACAGGAACTGGGGCAGCATACGTTTGGCGCGCTTGGCCTTCAGGTTCTTCATGACCAGGAATCCATTCAGTTGCTGTTTGGCGCAATACAGCGCCCGCAGCACGGGCGACTGGGCCAGGTACTGGTGCAATCGCTCTTTTTGCATCGAGGATAGCTTCCAGTGATGGCGGCGCTGGGGTGTCCCGTCAATATCGGACAGCAATCGGGATTGTCCGCCAAAAGTCAAACTACCCCGCCCATGCCGGTATAGGTCGTTTCGGACACGCTGGACCGGTTGTATTGATGTACAACCGGACGCGACTAGCGTCAACGGCAGAGGTTTGAGCATTCAGTGCCTCCGTTTGCTTGCGTATTGCCCCGCAGGGAAGCGGGGGCGCCATCCCTGAAAGCGAGTATTCCGAAGCCGATATTTCTGATGCTGAAGAACTAATTGCACAGCTCTCCAATAAGAGTTGGTCAAATGGCAATGTGGGTATGTATGGCATTTCATGGAGCGCCTTCAACTCGCTGATGGCAGCCACAGAAAATCGCCGGCGCTTAAAGCCATTATTGCAGCTCACGGGTCGATAGACCTGTTTTACAACGACGTTCACTATATTGACGGTGCCTTGCACATCGATTCCTATACACATCAGATCGATACCGATAACTCAATGCCGCAGAACCCTGTGTACCGCATTGACGAAGGATATTTCCAAAACCGCTTCGACAGGGAGCCCTGGATATTCACCTGGCTGCGCCAGCAGCAAGATAGCGACTTCTGGCGTAAAGAATCGCTCAAGTTCAAAACACCGCTGGAAGTGCCGGCCTATCTGATTGGCGGATTACTCGATGGCTACCGTGATTTCGTCATGGAAGTCAGCGAAACTTCCAAGGCACCGACCATTGCGGAAATCGGACCCTGGAATCACGCATGGCTTGAATACGGGGAGCCGGCCCCAACTACGAATGGCGGCAGAAGGCATTGCGCTGGCGGGATTACTGGCTCACAGGCATCGACAACGGGATTCTGGACGAACCCCGCCGAATGACATTCATGCGCACCGAGCGCGCTCCTACCACCGATCTGGCGACCATCCCGGGTTATTGGCGTTGCGACAAGCAATGGCCGGTGGGCGGCAGTACCATCCGGCGCCTGTACCCGCAAACGACGCAACAACTGGATGATCCGCCTTCCGCGCAAAGCAGTGTCGAGGGCCTGCGCTACCGCGCCGGCGCCGGAATGGCTGCCGGCGGATGGTGGGGCGAACAAACAGGCGACATGGCCGCCGATGACGCCCACAGCCTGGTCTACGACTCTGCCCCTTTAACCGAAGCCCTGGAAATCATGGGCATGCCGCAAGTGCGCTTGCGTGTAGCCGCAGACGCCCCATTCTACCAATGGACAGTGCGTCTGGAAGATGTGTCTCCGGATGGCCAAGTGTCCCTGATCAGCGGTGCGATCATCAACCCTTCCCAACGTTTTTCACGACTTGTGCCTGAAGCGCTGATACCCAACGAACCGACGACGCTGTCCACGTCGACTCACTTCACCACATGGCGCGTCAAACCCGGCCACCACATCCGTCTGGCCGTCTCCAATGCCCGGTTTCCCATGATCTGGCCCAGCCCGACGCCCGGCTTCACCAGTCTTTTTTTGGGCGCCGATACATGGCTTGAATTGCCGGTAGTCCCCGCGAGAAACGAAACCAGCCAAATCTGCGTCCTGCCTCCGCCCGACCCGAGTGATCAGGCCCCATTTGGCAAAAAGCTGCAAAGCAACGGGCCCGGTTTTCAAAAGCGTTCGCAATGAACAAACCGGTGACTCCATATTCACCACCGCCAGCAACACCACCTGGACCCTTCACAACAACAAATACTATTCCACAGAGCCGTACCAATGGGAGGTCAATGACGCCACGCCTGCCAACGCCCGTTTTCGGGGCGAGCGCAGAAACGTGTTCACCATCGCGGGCAATGAAATAGACCTCTCGACACTCGCCCAGATCGAATCGGACGCCACCTATTTCCACATCACATTCACCAAAACGCTGCGGCAAAACGGCAGCCCGGTCAGGGAAAGGACGTGGATGGAATACGTGCCGCGAAGATATCAGTAACAACCGCGTCATTTATAAGCGGATAGTCTCCCCGACTTCAAGCAGTTTTTAACGTTTGGTTGCGACGGTTCGCTGACAACCGAATCATCCACACGGATTCTCCTCCGATCATGATCCAGCGCCTGGGGCCTGATCGGAGCCGGGGGAACTCCCGCAGCTGACCAGCTATATCAAAATGGATAGATCGCGCTACCGAGCAAAAGAGACGGGCTTGCGACCATCGTGGCACGAGGATCCCTTCAGCGGCCATGTATTTGTGCTCCGGGATCGCAAGCGCGATCGCATAAGGTGCTGTGGTGGAGCAGTGACGGTATATGCCTGCTGGCAAAGCGTCTCGAACACGGTCACTTCGTGTGGCCCAACGCCGAGAGACGCTTTAATCGGTCAGCACCGTCAATTACCTTGTCTGGCTCATCAAAACGGCCTTCGCTGGGCGCTTACAGTTAAACTGCGCGCTTATTGAGATTAGATGAGATTAGAATCCAAGCTTATCCACCAATTGCATATACTTGATGGCTAGCTGCTTAGCAGGAACACGCAGCCCATGAAATGGAATGCGATCAAAACGTCGCTCACTAAGTGGACCCAGGGTTTCTCTTGCTTCGCCAGTTGCTCGTCGTGCGAGCTCACGGCCCAGCAATGCAGATAACGCAACGCCTCGGCCGTTATAGCCCAAGGCAAAATGAATATTTTTTTGCTGCGTGCCAATGTACGGTAGGCTATCAAGCGTGACGGCCACTAATCCAAACCACCTATATTTAATGGGCAAGTCTTTGAGCTGGGGGAAGATTCGCACCATGCTACGCCTAAGGTTTTCATAAATTCGTGGTGAATCACTGCTGGAGGCACCTCCTCGGCCTCCAAATAGCAGGCTCCCATCCCTTAATATGCGATAGTAGTTAGTAAGCCGCTTTGCATCAGTTACCACGTGCCCTTCAGGCAAAATAGTGGTGCGTAGCTCCTCTGCCAATACCTGTGTAGCAATGATGGCTGAAGCAACTGGAACAATAGTCTTTTCTATGCTTTGGCCTGCAGCGGTTAAATCAGAATAGCCGTTAGTGGCGATTATGAGTTGACGTGCCCTAACAGAACCTTCTGGCGTTCTTGCATAAATATATCCATCGTTACTTCTCCAACTCAGAATCGGTGTTTCGCTGAAAAGGTACACACCACATCTTACCAAGGCACTGCCCAAGCTTTGGCAATATTCAAACGGGTGCAGGGCTGCTGCGCGCGGCTCTAGATACGATGCTGTATAGAATTCAGTCCCCAGCGCATAAGCTGTTTCCTGTCTATTCAACATACTAGGGGCGGTATCACCAATATGCCTTCGGAGCCATTCAGCGTCACGCTCAAATCGAGTAATATCATTTTCACTTACTAACGGCGTGAGCAACCCACAGCGCACAAAATCACAGCCCAAAGCATGATGATTGATAATCTGTTCAAGCGTGGCCAGCGCATCATGTGCTGTTCGATACATACCGATCGCGATATCTCTCCCGTACCTATTCTCCAATTCTGGAAATGTTGGTTTGTACCGCGGGACCGCATTGCCCCCATTTCGCCCGCTGGCTCCCCAACCAATCTGGTTAGCCTCCAGAACTGCAACAGAACACCCCGAAAGATTTGAATAGTGGGCAGCCGATAAGCCAGTAAATCCGCCGCCAATAATCGCAACATCTACATCTAGACTACTGGTCAACCGTGAGGGACGGCACCTTTCACGCGCTGAGGCAGCCCAGAACGATGCAACATGCTCTTGCCTGGTTCGACCGGAAACACCCTTTCTAGGCTTAAAGTCCGTACACATGCAATTCACAGAATATTGACGTTGACTTACCTTGAATAAAAGCCCGTTTCCTTAGGGTTTAATTCTTTATCTTTGCAATTCCCGCACGACTAATGACCTCGGCCCAGCGTTCACGCTCACGAATAATGTGCTTTTCGAAATCCTCGGGAGCTTCGCTGGTAACACCGAAAGCACCTAGGCCGTTCAGCCTACGTTGCATAGCTGGGTTAGCAACCACCTTAACAATTGCTGCATGCAAGCGATCGATAACTGGTTTTGGAGTCCCCGCGGGTGCTTCGACTCCTTGCCAAACCATGAACTCGAAGTCTGGAAAGTATTCGGCCATGGTCGGCACATCAGGAACAGCCGCCACAGGGTTCAGACTGGTGACAGCGAGTGCTTTGAGCTTACCGGCGAGAACGTTTGGCAACGAGGACGGGATCGAATCGAAGAAGACATCTACATCACTACGCATCAACCCGAGTACAGCGGGTGCCGCGCCCTGATATGGCACCGCCGTCATACGAATGTCGGCCGATTGCATAAACAATTCCGCTGCTAATTGCGAACTTCCTCCTTGGCCATAAGTAGCATAATTAAGCTTGCCTGGGTTAGCTTTCGCATACTCTATTAACTCATTGACGTTCTGGAAACGAGACGAAACTGGCGCAACCATAATGGTGGGAGCAGCGGTGACCTGAGAAACTGGCGTAAAGTCTTTAACAGAATCATAAGGAATTTTATGATACATGTTAGGAGCGATCGCATGCGTTGTCATGGTTGCCAACAGCAACGTGTAGCCATCAGGGCGAGCTTGCGCCGCTAATTCAGTTCCGATAAATCCTGTTGCTCCAGGACGATTGTCGACCACAATAGGTTGGCCTAACTCTTTCGATAAACCATCTCCCAACAAACGTCCCACCACATCCGTTACACCGCCAGCTGGCCAAGGAATTATCAGCCGTAACGAACGGTCTGGATACTCTGCACCAAAAGCTACCGAAGCATGGATAAAAGCTCCAATAATGAGCAGTGTCCTAATAACGTTGCATCGTTTCATTATGTCTCCTCCTAGTTTTTCTGCTTAGTGTTTTATTGCCTGATATCACTTTCAAGATACGACTAAAATCCGGGTCTTTTCCGCCCGGTTAATATGCTTCAATGCGTGCTCAGCCGCCTGCTTAGGATCACGACGCGCGATGGCATCGACAATTTCTCGATGCTCCTTTCCCGCATCTGAACGCCCTTCAGCTATAGAATACGTTTCAAGGCCCAACAGCGCGACTGAATCATCGACGCTGTGAAGTGCTCGCTGTAGAAATACATTGTGCGCGGCAGTGTAGATCGCCTCATGTAATAACGCGTTCAACCGACCTAACTCACGGGGGTCAAGGCTAACGTCCCAACGAGCGCAGATATCCTTCATCAGTAGAATGTCGGATGGCCGCGCGTTTTGCGCCGCATAGCGCGCAGCCATGCTCTCCAAGTCCGCCCATGCCACATACAGTTCGGCAATTTCTTGCGGCGTGAGCGTGCGGACGACCAAGCCATCATGCCTTGAACTGGATACCAAACCCTGAGCCTCTAGCATTTTGAATGCCTCCCGTATTGGTGTACGGCTTATGTTTAGCCACTCAGCTAGTTCAATCTCGCGTAGTCGCTGACCCGCCTTAAGGTGCCCATTTCGGATCGCATTCTTGATTGCTTTGTAAGCAAACTCGGCCCGCCCGCCTCGCACCGCACGAGGCGGGGCATCTGGCAACTGGACTGGACGATCATCATGTATTTGATTGCCTACCAAAGAATCAGAAATATCGATCCGCGAACTCATATCAACTCTCCATTAACGGGGACCCAATTGGTAAAGAGGCCTGATGGGTATAGCCATATAACTTGCTGGCTTGCTCCTTTGACACATAGCCAAATGCAATATCCCGCTTGATCAAATCATGGCTGCGTTGCAAGGGGTCACCCATACCTGCACCGCCAGGGATTTCGCACATCATTGTTCCACCTGGAGGGACAGAAGCATCTCCCCCGCCCGTAACGATTTTTCCATTGATGTGAAGCTGCCCTTTCGGGCCATCGCCACCGCCCATAATGCCAGGAACAGGGAAATAGTACCGTCCGCCCCGAAAACCGATGAGGAAGGGGCCGTCTGGACCAATATCTCCTTCAAGTACTTGCATTTCAAAGCGCTGACCCAAGCCTCCGCGGAATCGGCCGGCGCCCGCGGAGTCCTCCCACAACTCTCTGCGCTTAACAATGACAGGTATGTCGCTTTCCAATACCTCGGCAGGCGTATTGCCAATATTTACAGGAAAAGTAAGGCATGAAACACCATCTTGATTCGCCCTAGCTCCCATTCCACCACTAGCGGAATTGAGGGGAGCAAACTGAGTACCGTCTTGGCGCGTACCAAAGATGTACTGCGCCCATAGCGGCGTCGCCCCCGACCCCGCAACGACTCGCTCAGGCATAGCCGGAGCCAGAGCAGTGAAGATAATTTCCGGAATGAAGTTTCCGATGCTTGTCCGTGCGAATACCGGCGCTGGGAAGAGTGCATTGACCATACTGCCTGGCTCTGCAACGATAGTGATTGGACGCATCGACCCTTCATTACCTTGTACAGGCAGCTGCAGCAGCGCCAGCACAGCAAACATTGTGTAAGCCGAGGTATATCTCAATGTGCAGTTGATTGCCGGTTTTACCTGCGGCGAACTTCCAGTAAAGTCGACCGTCATCTCACTCCCAGCAACAGTAACCTTAACCTTAAGAACCAGGTCCTCGCCATCAACGATATCTATCGGTGCCTGGTGAACATAAATACCATCTGGAATGCGACTTATTTCATTACGAGCCAGCTCTTCACTGCGCGATACAATCTCGTCAGCAAGTATCTGGAAGTCCTGCCACCCTTGTTCGACGCATAGCTCACGTAGGCGCTCACATCCAACATGGTTAGCCGCGCATTGCGCACGCAAGTCGCCTAGCACCGTTTCTGCTAGCCGAACATTACTCCCAATAAAACGGAACACATCCTCATTAGGTTGCCCTGACTTATATAAATGGCAAACGGGTATTCGCAAACCCTCTTCGTAATTATCTTTGCTTTCAGTCGTCGCACGGCGTCCACCAATGTCAACATGGTGTGCCGAGCATGCGGCGAAGCCGATTAGTTTTTCGTTCAAAAATGCGGGGGTGACAATAAAAATATCGCTATGGTGTCCACTACCGTGCCATGGGTCATTACCAATAAGCACATCCCCCTCTTTTAAGTCTTCAGGTTGAACTACTTCAAGCATGTGGCACAGCATTGGGCTTAAGCCACCCGCTATCCCGGGAGTGCTGTCCGTAGATCGCACAAGCAGTCGCCCCCGAGCGTCAAATATCCCACATGCATAATCGTTGACGTCTCGAATCACACTGGAAAACGATGTCCGTACGAGCGCGGCAGCCAATTCATCGACAGAGGAAGCAATCCGGCGCCACAGCATTTCGAGTTTGACTGCGTCAATCTGTGTAGTCTCTTGCGATGGGGTCGCGAGTTCGACCTCCGTTGGCAGTTTCACAATTAGGCTGCCAGAGGCATCGACTGATACATTTGCACCTGCCCCTACCACAGTAGTGGACTCAGGCTCCTCTATAATCGCAGGACCTTGTATATTTGTCCCAGAACCAAGCGTCTGCCTTTGATATACCGCATGTGGAATGAATTTCTCTGCTACAGGGCAATACGCATCACGACGCGTTATCGATTGTGCACCTTCCGCGGATTTTTGCGAGATGACATCATCAAAAGTCCGGCCTGGAGCATAAGCGGTAACACGCAAGCTCATAATCTCTAACTCAAGGTCATCAAAGGTTCGACCGTAGAGTTTGATGTAGACCTGATTAAATGCTTGCCGCATCTCACTGGCAAAGTCTTTCGCTCGCAGCATATCGCGATGCATCGGTACGGGGACATCATAGCCTTGGCCAACGTATCGTACGTCCACACTTAACTCATACCGGACATCAGAAGCGTCTACCCCTCTTGGCAGGCCAACGTAGCATTCCTGCTCCATCTCGCAGAACAACTCACCAAGCCGCGCGACATCTGCGCGGGAGGCACGTACACGATGAGTACGCACGCTATCGAACGTTACCGGCGCAATAAGCATACCAAACGCCGAAGCCACTCCTGCGCGTGGAGGAATCACCACCGTGCTCGCGCCAACCCGACGTGCAAGGTCATAGGCATGTACGGGGCCTGCTCCTCCAAACGCCACAAGCGCGCAATTGTCTGGACTTTCACCCTTCTCAGCCACATATACTTTGGCAGCACTAGCCATATTTTCGTTGACCAAGCTATGAATGCCCCATGCAGCCTGGTCTCGGGTCAAGCCAAGTGGATTAGCCAACTTCAGCTCGATGGCCGCAGCCGCTTTACCGCGATCCAACGACATACGTCCGCCAAGGAAATAAGAAGGATTCAGATAGCCAAGGGCAAGATCAGCATCAGAGACGGTTGGCTCTGTTCCGCCTTGGCCATAGCTCACTGGTCCGGGCTGTGCCGACGCACTCTCTGGACCCACCTCTAAAGTCCCTTTGGCGCTAACTTTGGCTATGCTTCCCCCACCAGCGCCAATTTCCATTAGGTCAACAACAGGAACCCGAACCGGAATCCCGCTGCCACGCTTGAATCGGTGTACGCGATCAACTTCCAACTCGTTTACACGTTCCACGCGACCATCAACTACTAGGCACATTTTGGCGGTTGTGCCTCCCATGTCGAAAGCAAGAACCTTATCGAAACCTGCTTGTCGCGCATAATGCGCCGCGCCAATCATGCCTGCAGCGGGCCCTGATTCGATGATATGCACCGGAAATCGACGAGCCATATCTGACGAATTCAGTCCGCCGCTAGACTGCATCATCATAAACTCGCCAGCAAACCCCATATCCGTAAGTCGCTTGTCCAAGCGCTCCAGGTATGCGGAGGTGACTGGCTTCGTGTATGCATTGACGGCGGTAGTCGTGGTGCGCTCGTACTCTTTGAATTCACGCATAAGCTCATGCGATAAGGTGACCGAGAGTTCTGGCGCCAAACTCGCTGCAATTTCCCCAATACGCTTCTCATGGCCAGGATTGGCGTATGCATTAATCAGGCACACAGCAATCGACGTAACTCCCTGCGCAACGAGGCTAAGAACCGCCCGTTCTACAGAAGCCTCATCAAGGCCCTTTAATACTCTGCCGCTCGTATGGACTCGCTCATCTACCTCAAAACGCAGTGGCCGAGGCACCAACGGATCGGGAAAACGTATCTGTAAATCGTTACCGTCATATCGTTTTTCTCGACCAATCTCCAACACATCCCGGAACCCTTTGGTCGTAATAAGGCCTGTCGGTGCGCCTTTACGCTCAATCACTGCGTTGATCACAAGGGTGGTTCCGTGCACCAATGTCATGGCTTGCGCAACAGACCCAGCCCGCATGCCATCCAAGCTACGCATGCCGGTCTCGATAGCGCGGGACGGATCCTCTGGGGTAGTCAGCACTTTCTCGACATATGCCTTCCCGGTCTCAGCATCAATCATCAGCAGGTCTGTAAATGTTCCGCCAATATCACAACCAATTCCTATTTGTTTCATTTAAGTCTCCATAAGCTCGCTACCTCGATATGCGTATCCTATACTTGCATGCTGTTGTATGCAAAGTAGGTAATTACACTTATTGATATTTACTATTTAATATGAAATTAGATGCATAAATGAGTCAATCTGCTGGCATCCATCTACTTGCCAGCATGAGAATCAACCACACGCCGGTTTAAAACCAACCCACTTTGTAAGCAAGCCGACCATCACAATCCTCCCTTATGACGTTAGTAGTGCTCTTTGTCGGCGCGTTTCTCGAGGCGGCAAGCCGTGAAGCACTCCAGCCTGGCGTGGAGTAACCGTCAGCACCCCAGACGCCAGATTCCACATCCCTGCCAAATCACGCACGATTCCTCTCAAAATCATCGGGGAATACTCCGGCCCTGCTGTTGGAAACAAGACAGGCCGAAGGCGGCTTAACAACGGGCCGGACAATGTACTTAATGAGTTGCCGGTTGCGATATACATGCAATGCGGCAATCACACTCAGCCATCAGACAGACGTCTTGGCACCGCCTCGCATTTCAAGGCTCGAGCAGATCCAGCAACGCATCTTCGGGATTTCCGCTGTTACCAGTTGCTCGGCGAGTCTTGTCGATTTCATCCAAGATGAAGACCGGATTAGGCACCTGCATTTGCTGAATGAACTCGACGATCCGCGATGTCCTGTTGGTTGCGCAGCCGAGCGTCACAACGTTCAGTAACTTTACGCCAACCATTCCAGCCAAGTTGATTACGGTGTTCGGTGTATCGAGCAGTTCGCTCAACCTTTGCACAAATCGCGTCTCACCTGTATCAGGCGGACCCGCCGGCAATACCGGTGCCATTCCCAGTCGCTGCTCTGCATAGCGCCGGTGCGCAATGAGATCGCTCACTACAAGCGAAATAGCCTCCTCCGCCCGCGGGAACTCGGCTCTCAGTATCGCTCGTAGCTCATCAGCGACAAATTATGCTTCACGATACAGTGCCGGCACGCCTTACGGCAGCGAATCGATGTATTCCTTCGCCCAGTGCGCGCCTTCGGCGATGGCCTCATCGGCGGATTTCGACGGGTCGTAACCGCCGCGATTGATGGCGTCGCCATCGATTTTCACACCGAATCCATGGCCGCCTCCAGCAAGATCGGTGGAAACGACTTCGACGGTATGGCCCTTGTAGTCGAACGTATGCTTTGCCATTGCCATCCCCCCCAAAAAATATACCTGACAGCACTTATCATGCCCGAAGAGCGCCTCATGGAAGGGGTGGCGGCGCGGGCCTCAAAACGCCGCGTGCCAGGTTGTGGTGGATTGCGCCGCAGCAAGGCGGCGTTGCTGAATCCGCCTGGCCTCGATATCCTTGCATCCATGCACAAAGACACCGCTACGCTGTCCGCCAGGCTCGGCCGCTTTCCCCGGGTCGACCTGGCCCGCTTGCCCACGCCGCTGGAGCCGATGAAGCGGCTCAGCGCCCATCTGGGCGGGCCGCGGCTGTGGGTGAAGCGTGAGGACGCTACGGGCGTGGGCATGGGCGGAAACAAGCTGCGCAAGCTGGATTATGTGCTGCACGAGGCCGTCGCCGCCGGCGCCGACACGCTGGTGTCGGGCGGCGTGGTGCAGTCGAACAGCCAGCGGCAAGTCGCCGCCGCCGCGGCCAGGCTGGGTATGCAATGCTATTTGGCCGTCTATCACGGCCGGCTTGCGGCGCCGACACCGGAATATGACACGTCGGGCAATGCGTTCCTGAACCGCTTGTTCGGCGCGCACATGCATGATGTGCCCTGGACGGGCGACCGCAATGGCGCCATCGAATCGCTGGCGGAACGCTTGCGCCAGGAAGGCAGGCGGCCCTATGTCGTTCCGTACGGCGTCTCGAACGCGCTGGGCGCCGTCGGCTATGCGTCGGCAATCGCCGAGATCGCCGCGCAATCGTCAGCCGCCGGCTTTCGCCCATCGGCCATCGTGCATTGCACCGGCAGCGGGGCGACGCAGGCCGGCCTGGTGATCGGAGCATCGATCGCGCTCGAGGGCACGCGCGTGGTCGGCATCGATATCGATGCGGAACCGGAACGTGTGCGGGCGGACGTCGTGAAGTACGCGCAGGCCGCTGCCGACCGGCTCGGCGCATCATTCGATGAGTCGCATGTCGAGGTCGTGGCGGGTCACGCCGGTCCCGCTTACGGCGTCCCGCATCAAGCGACGATAGAGGCGATGAAGCTGGCCGGCTCGCTCGAAGCGCTGGTGCTCGATCCCGTATATTCGGGCAAGGGCCTGGCCGGCCTGCTCGCGCTCGCCCGGGCTGGGCGCTGGCGCGCCGACGAGGATGTCGTCTTCATCCATACAGGCGGCACGCCGGCCTTGTTCGCCTACCAAAGCGGGCTGCCCATCTAGCGGCCCTTGCGCCGGCATGGCATCCCGCCGGCGTCCGCGCCGCAAAACGGTGCATGATCACATACGGCGGATCCGCACGGCTTGCGCGCGGTTCAACCGCGCTGCTTCCTGCTCGGCGTAGTCCCGTTCCCCAGGCTCATACGCCCCTTCGTAAAGACATTGGCTCCGGTTCCACCTGCATTCGTCGTTTACCCGGCCGACGCGACGATCGGGTTCGCCCGGACCGGCCACAGAGCATCCGGAAACAATGGCGGCAAGCATTAGCGCCAGGCCGCATCGGCTCAACGTTTGAATAGACATTTCACTCTGGCCTTACAGAGCTGCGGTAGTCCATTTTATAGCAAGCCTTTGGAGCCGTCCCAGCCGGCATTGCACAGCCTGGCAATGCGCACAGCGGAAGCTGCGGGCCTATGCATGCGCAAACCAGGCATGGTCTGACGCGGCAGACCAACGTGCCTCCGACTACTCTTCAACCGCTGCGGAAGAAGCCAAGCGCTCGATACAGGCAAGATCCAATTGCGCAACAGCGCGCTCGATTTGCCGGAGGAAGGCTGCGGCATCCGGATACCGGCGCAGATGCTCGGCCAGCCACTGCTCGATCCGGGTGATTTCCCCCGACTTGGCATACTGCGCCAGATCTTCCAAAAACGGCTGAATGGAGGGCGGCGCGGCGACGGGGGCGTCTTCGCCCGCTTCCGGGGCAGCTTGAGGCTCGCATGCCGGCTGGAAGGTTTCCGTCGACAAGGCGGGCACGACCACCTGGAAACTGAAGCGCGAACCCTTGCCGGGAGCGCTGTCCAGCCGCAGTTCCGCGTCCATGTTCTGCACGATGTTGCGGGCGATATGCAAGCCAAGCCCGACACTCCCCTGGCGCCGGTGGTCCTGCTGGAATGCACCGAACACGCCGGCCTGGCGATTGGCGGAAATGCCGGGCCCATTGTCCTGCACGGCGAAATCGAGCGCGGCATGCTTGCCCTGGGGCGCGCTCGACAGCGCCAGGACTACCCTGCCCTGTTTGGTGAATGCCGCGGCATTGGCGATCAGATTCAGCAACACCTGGGACAAGCGCCGGCCGTCCGCCCATACGCGCGCCGGCAGGGGCGAGCCGGCCTCGAGGGCAAAATGATTCCCGTGCTGCCGGCACAATGCCCGCCCTTGCTCCGCCAGCCCTTCGATGAAAATCCGCATGTCGAGCGGACCGGGGTGGGTATCCAGCGGCTTGAGATCCTGCGCGGCATATTCCAGCAGCTCGTCGATCAGCGATATCTGATAATCCGTGCTGCGTTGGATCGCGCTCAGATGGGATGCGTGGCCGGATGGAATCACGGGGCGCAGCAGATCGACATAGCCCTTTATAGTGGCGGCGGGCGCCCTCAGGTCGTGGCTGATATAGCCCAGAGCTTCCGTCTGCCGAAGGGCGCGGCACCGCGCCCTGTCATAGCACAACAGAACGAAAACGGTCGATCCGAGCACAGGCAATGCCAATGCCAGCAGCGGCGTGAGCCGGGTGATCCAGTATTGGTTGTCCGTCACGTCAAAATCCACGGACAGATCGAGCTGCGAATAATACAGGAACCGCAACACCGTGCAGAAACCAATGGCATAGAACAGCCAGGCCATGGCGCGCTGGCTGCCGCGCGCATCCTGGCCCATATTCATGAGCAAGGTCGTGGCGCTGCCGAACATCAAGGCAGTCCACGCGATCGTGACCAACAGGATACGGATCCAGGGGTCGGGATAATGGACGTGAAATACATACACCCCCGCCGTTGCGATCATTACCAGCGCCAGGGCCGGCGCAAGCCTCGCTGAAAGCCCGCACAGCAGCCTGGTCGAACACCAGTACATCGCCAGCCCGAGCATGATCAGGGCGTTGGGCACGGTAAGCTCCAACCCTTGCGGCAGACCGGCCTTGGCTAAAAAAACAATGCACCCGGCCGCAATCAGCAGCGTGCCCCATTGCCAGGCCTTGGCCGCCGCTACGTCCGTAGTCGGCAGCCGGCGCTGAATCAGGATGAAAACCCCGCCATTGGCAAGAATGGTTAGCGCTGCGGCGATGAGTATCGTTCTGGTATCCAAGGCAGATTCCCGATGCGTCCGGAGGCGGACATCTCATTCAGAGAGAACCGCTATATTCTCACAGACTGTTTCCGGCCGCATCGTGCCGCGGTTCTCCGCGCGATACCGACCCGGAGCACCCGCCCTTCGGCATGCCGCTTGCTCGCTCCATGCAACACGCGGCACAAGACACCTCACCGGAGAGCAACAATGACCCAGGACAAATTTCATCAGGGCGGATCCCGCCCTTCTTCCGCCGACGAATCCGCAACGCCCAAGCCGCTGCGCGGGGAGCACAGCGATACCGGCACGGAAAGGGATCTATTGCCCGAGCTGGGACTGAAGCGGCCGGCGCCGCCCAGCGCCTCGCGCACGGAAGCCGCGGGAAACAAGGCGACCCGCTACGACGGCAACCCGAATCCGCAAGGCAAGGAAACCGGCGTTCTGGGCCCGAAGGATGATACGCCCGCCTTCCTGGAGAAGAAATCGGGACCGGATGCCGGCCGCAAATAAATAGACGTGCGGGCCGGCTTGCCGGGTGGCCTTCCGACGGCTCATATCATCGGCCTATCTGCCGCACAGCGAGTGCGATGCGCACTCGGATCGCCCTTTTTGCCGCCTGAACCGCGACCGCTCGCAGCTAGCACCCCGCTTGCCGACGAGCATAGCCTTGCATCCGCATTTGGGCACGGCAGCAAGCTTCCCGTCGGCCAGGCGCCGAGCCGGGGCGGGATGGCCGCCGGACCCCGCCGGCCGTCTTTATCGACTTTACTGATTAAACCCTCCCATCGGACGAGCGGATTGCCATCCGCCATACAGAATAAAAATTTTCCGCCCCGAACGGCTATACGCCGGCTCATTGGGCCATACGGTGGAGGGTGTAGAGCCCTTGGCCGGCTATACATTCGACCGATGTAACAAATCTGCAATGTATTTATCATTTTCTTCGAGGAGAGCCTGTCGATGGCAGCGGCGGCGATGCAGGACGAGCCGCCGCGCCGCATACATGGGCGCCATGCAGAAACAGAGATTGCGGATAGCGGTCTGAATGCCGGGTGGGACGGGGTTATGCAAACTGGAAAGCCGGAAGCACCGGCGCGGCGCCTGCCATGGCGCGGCCTCGGTGCGTGGAATCTGTATTTTTTATCGAAACTGGGGTTGCTGTGGGCGGGGGTGCTCAACTTCCACCCGCTGCCCAACATCGCGCTCGCCGCCGGCCTGCTTTTGCCGCTCCCTGGAAAATGGCTGCCACGCTTGCGCCAAGTCGTGGCGATTCCCATTGGGGCCGGCCTTTTTTATTACGATACCTGGCTGCCGCCCATCAGCCGTCTGGCCGAGGCCATGCACGATATCGCCGGATTGTCCACGGACTATCTCGTGGAGCTCGCCACGCGGACGGTGGACTGGGACATGGCGGCGGCCGCGCTGGCCTTATGGGTGGCCTACCTGTTTCTGTCGCAGTGGTTGCGGCTCAGCGTCTTCACAGTCCTGGCGCTGGCCTACATCGCACTGCCCGACGTGCCCGTATATATGGATACCGGCAACGTCGCTCAGGCGGCGGCAACCGGCCCGAGGCCGCTGCCCGCCGCTCCCGCCCCATCGGGCCGGGCTTCGCCCGAACCCGTGCCCGTAGCGGCAAGCGCGGATCTGCTGGACCAGTCGGCGCCGCCGACGGAAGAAAACCTGAACGCCTATCTGCGGGCTTTTTACCGCCAACAGGAAAAACGCCAGACGGCCTTCCCCGCGGACGCGCAGAATGTAGACGCCTTCGATGTCCTGGTGCTGAATATCTGTTCCCTGTCCTGGTCTGACCTGGATGCGGTCCAACTGCGCGATCACCCCTTGTTCGGCAAGATGGACATCATCTTCAAGAACTTCAATTCGGCCACCTCGTACAGCGGACCGGCCAGCTTGCGGCTGCTGCGGGCGAGCTGCGGCCAGACGTCGCACGCATCGCTGTACCAGGAACCGTCGCCGCATTGCTATTTGTTCGAGAACCTGAAAGCGCTCGGCTATACGGTCGACCTGGCGCTCAACCATACCGGCGACTACCAAGGCTTTCTGGAGGCCGTGCGCGGCCAGGGCCAGATGCCGCCGCCGGCCGGCGACCAGGAGGCACTGCCGCGTGCCCTGGTCGCGTTCGACGGCTCGCCGATCAGGCGCGACATCGACGTGCTGACCCAGTGGCGGCAAATCAGGGAAAAAGCCGGCGCCTCCCGGGCGGCCATGTTCTACAACACCGTCACCTTGCATGACGGCAACCGCTATATCAAGCCCGACGGCGGCACGCTGCGGGCCGACTACCGCACGCGCGCCCAGATGCTGCTCGACGAACTGGCAAGCTTCGTCGGCCAGCTCGAACGCGAGGGCCGGCCCACGCTGCTGATGCTGGTCCCCGAACATGGCGCCGCGCTGCACGGCGACCGGATCCAGATTTCCGGCTTGCGCGAAATACCGAGTCCCGACATCACGCACGTGCCCGTCGCCATCAAGCTGATCGGCGCGAAAGCCAGGGCGCACAAGGGGCCCATCTATATCAGCCAGAGCAGCAGCTATCTGGCCCTGTCGGAACTGCTCGCCCGCCTGCTGCGCGAACGCGCTTTTTCCACCGAGGGCCTGGATCTGGAAACGCTGGCGGCCGGGCTGCCCCAAACCGCTGAAGTATCGGAAAACCAGGCCGCGGTCGTCATGCGCTACCGCGACCGGCCGTATATACGGCTGGCTGATTCCGGCTGGCAGCCCTATCCCCAATAAACCGTCCCACAGCGAGGTGACACCCATGTTCTATGCTCCTTCTGCGCTTGCGCAAGACGATATCGCCGCCCTGCAAGAGTGCCTGCGCTTGCCGGAACTGCCGTATGTGGACTTCTCCCTGGAGGCGGAACGGCAGGCGGCGCTGGATAGCTGGCCCTTGCTGCGCGAGCTCTATTCCCATCCGGCACAGGATCCATCCTTATGAAAAGCATTGTGTTCTGCGGCGTGCGCGGGGGGACCGGCACCACGTCGACCATGGCGGCGATCGGCCAGGCCTTGCACGCGCTCGACGAAAAGGTCTTGATGATAGATCTCGCTCCCAGCAACTTGCTGAACCTGCACTTCGGCGGATCGCCGAGCGAGACCAAGGGCTGGGCGCGCGCGCTGATCGACGGACGCCCCTGGCACGAAGCCGCCACGGAATTGCAGCCCGGACTGCACGTGCTGCCCTTCGGCTCGCTGAACCAGACCGAACGCTTGAGAGCGCCCCAGCTACCGCGTTTGCTGTGGCAATCGGACGCCACCCGCATGGCCGCCTTGCGGGCGCAATACAGCGTCGTCCTGTTCGATCTGCCCAGCACCGAAGTAACGAATCCCTCGGTCATGCTGCGCAGCGATCTGCAGATCGTGACGACCGAAGCCGACCCGGCCAGTTGCGCTTTGCTGGCCAAGCTGCCGCCGGACAAGCGCAGGCATTACCTGATCACGCGCTATGACCCCGTAAGCCGGGTTCAGCGCGACATACGCCTGCTTTGGCAAAGCCGCCTGGGCGCGAGCCTGCTGCCGCAAGTCATGCATCGCGATGCCTCGATGGTCGAAGCTCTGTGCAGCAAAGCGCCTGTCGGCCGATACCGCCCGGAAAGCCTGGCGGCGCAGGATGCCCAGCATATCGCGGCCTGGTGTCAAAGCCGGCTGCGCTCACTGGAATGATCGCCGCGCGCGGCTATGCCGCCCTGCTCACCCCTCTGGCGCAATCCGCCTTGTCGCGCGACTATCGCTACTTCCGGGACCGCCGGGCTTCGGAGCCCGCCGCCTGCCTGTATGTGGCCTGCCTGGTGCTGGCGCGCAGCCTGTTGCGCCTGGAATCGCCCGCATGGCAACAGATATGGGGAACGGAGCGCGCGGCCTTCGATCACTTGAACCGGCGCGCCCTGCGGCCGGGAGACCCATTGCGCTATGCCATCCAGGCCTTGTGGCTGCTGTGCGTGCGGCCGGCGGCCTGGACCCGCTTGTCGCAGCGGCTTGCGCGATACGCCGCCATGCTGGATGGCGGAATGCGGCGCGGCCAATCCTGGCTCACCGCCCGTTACACCGGATTCATGGATAGCCATGCCCGCCGGCGGGCGGCGCCATGGCAAGACGCGTCCGCGCGCGCCGCGGAGCACAGCCTGACCGTCGCCAGGCGCGCCGCCATGGTGGCGGGCATGGCGCTGTCGGCGCCACTGGCCGCCTGGTGCATCACCCAGCCTTTGAACTGGAGCAGCCTGACCATCTTCGTCCTGGCCTTGTGGTGCCTGGCCCTGGTGATACGCCGCCTGCCCGGCCGCATGCCGGCGCTGATGCTGATCGCCTTGTCCGTGATCATGTCCTGCCGCTATCTATGGTGGCGATATACGAGCACCCTGCATTGGGACGACCCGCTGGATGCCGGTTTCGGCATTGCGCTGGTCGTGGCGGAAACCCATTCCTGGCTGGTGCTGATGCTGGGCTATCTTCAGACCGCCTGGCCGCTGCGCCGCGAGCCCACCCCCCTGCCGGCGGACACCGGTTCCTGGCCCAGCGTCGACCTGTTCATTCCCACGTACAACGAAGACTTGAGCGTGGTGGCGCCGACCGTGCACGCGGCACTGAACATGGACTGGCCCAAGGGCAAGCTGAAGGTCTACATCCTGGATGACGGCAAACGCGAGGAATTCCGCGAGTTCGCCGCCGCTTGCGGCGCGGGCTACCTGACGCGGCCCGACAATCGGCACGCCAAGGCGGGCAACCTGAACCACGCCCTGGCCCAGACCGACGGCGAGCTGCTGGCGCTGTTCGATTGCGATCACGTGCCCGCCCGCTCGTTCCTGCAATTGACCGTGGGCGGCTTCCTGAAGGACCGCAAGCTGGCCCTGGTGCAGACCCCCCATCACTTCTTCTCCCCCGACCCCTTCGAGCGCAATCTGCGGATTTTCCGCTCGCTGCCCAACGAGAACATACTTTTCTACGGACTGATACAGGACGGCAACGACACCTGGGACGCTGCATTCTTCTGCGGCTCATGCGCTGTCCTGCGGCGTTCCGCCGTCGAAGAGATCGGCGGCTTCGCGGTCGAAACCGTGACCGAGGACGCGCATACCGCCCTGCGCCTGCACCGCGCGGGCTATGCCTCGGCCTACTTGCGCATACCG
>Ga0180216_1001503_pt1 | contig 20741 bp, 18 predicted proteins | sample eDN3rd37CBELigMG_FD_128879 | JGI IMG/M metagenome (GOLD analysis project Ga0180216, IMG submission 128879) | Enriched Miracle-Growth compost microbial communities from Emeryville, California, USA - eDNA 3rd pass 37_C BE-Lig MG (version 2)... ...
CCACGCTGGCCGTAGCCCGAGATCGAGACGTAGACGACGCCCGGGTTGCGCTCGCGGAAGGCGGCGAAGCCCAATCCCAGCCGCTCCATCACGCCGGGCCGGGCGCTCTCCAGCACCACTTGCGCCTTCTCGCCGAGCTTGAGCGCGATTTCGCGACCCTCTTTCGTCTTCAGGTCGACGGCGATGCTCTCCTTGCCCCGGTTGTATGCGATCGTCGCGGCCGACGAGCCGGCGATGCGGGCACCGAGTTGCCTGATCCAGTCTCCACCGAGCGGCTCGAGCTTGATCACCCGGGCGCCATAGGCCGCGAAATGGCTGGCACACGACGGTCCCGCGATGCCCTGGCTTATGTCCAGCACCGTGATCCCCGCGAGCGGCTTGGGCCCGTCCATCCTCGTCATCCTCCGTCTCATCTGGGTCTTCGCTCGTCGCCGCGACGCTGCCGAGCCTTGATTTCGGCCTCGCCCCTCCGGACGATGCATCCATGAGCAACACCATAGGCGCGAGGCGGGATGGCTGAGAAGACTTTCGATCTCACACGGCGGGCGACATTCGGACTTTTCACACCCGTGACCATCCGCTTCTGCGACACCGACATGCTCGGCCACGTCAACAACGTGTCCGTGGCAGCCTACTTCGAGGCCGGACGCTGCGAGCTTTTCTACAAGCTGATGGCCGACGGTGGCCTCACCGAGCGCGGCAAGGACGCTACGATCGACTTCGTTCTCGCGCGCGTCGCGATCGACTACCGGAAGGAGTTCTTCTATCCCGGCACGGTCGAGGTCGGCTCGCGCTTCACGCGTCTCGGCAACCGCTCGATCACCACCGGCTACGGCCTCTTCATCGGCGACACCTGCCATGCGACGGCCGAGAGCGTGAACGTCTTCTTCGATCTCGAGACGCGCAACTCCGTGCCGCCTCCACCGCCTGTCCGGGCGTTGCTGGAAGTCGCCATTGCAAGCTGAGGCGGTTCCGGCTGCGACCAATTGCATCCCATGACACCGGCCGGATCAAATTCGGCGACGTTGGCTCTGTTGCCTGTGGATAAGTTTGCCCGACAGGCAGCAGGTCTGGAAGCCGATCTTTGCCGCGGCCGGCATTCTTTCATCCCAGCAATCTCTTGGCGCTCGATCCGCAGAAAGGGCTTACGGGGGTTGGCGCGATATCCGACAACGTATTATCTGCTATCGCCTTTTTGCCCGAGACTGTATTTCCCGTGTTTCGCCACTCTGGCCAACCTCGAACATGGGCTTGCGCGCCGAGCGATCCTGGATATGTTGCCGCGACCTTGTTAACCGTACGCCGTCGAGGGACGGAGGTTGCGAGGAGCGTCGTGCCACTTGCCAGGGGATGCGGCCGAAAGGCTGCTGGTGTGGTGCGGCGCAAGACGGGAACTCGGCGCTCGGGGGTAATCCGAGAGGATGCGGTGCCGAGGCTTTCGTCAGCGGGGACAGGTGGCCGGCACGATGTCAGTCGAGCCGGCCACCTGCGTTTAGCGGTCAGCGCAATCCGGTGACCATTGCCGGGACGATAGATCCGTATTTTTACGCGGTCGCTTTTTTGCAAGCTTCCTATTAACCGACGGAAGACTTCAAAAAGAAAAGGCGGGTCGATATCGACCCGCCTTCCAAAGTCGGTTTTGTTAGGAAGCGCTCTTCTTCGAACGCGCATCCAGGCACTTGCCACCCTTCGTATACTTGTACTCGCCGCAGCTCTTGCCGACGACCTTCTTGGCCTTCGCCTTCTTGGCCTTCACCACTTTCTTGGCCTTCTGCGGCTTCTTTGTTGCCGCTTCGGCCGTGATGTCGGACATCACGGCTTGTGTAGCGGTGATCGGTAGTGCCAAGGCAGCAGCCAACACCACGGTTTTCAGGAACGCCATTTTCATTTCTCTCCCAAGTCACCTTTTCGAGAAGGCCAAGAACTTTACGCGGGGAGAAATCACTTTGTGAACTGCATTCTTTCGCGTGCGATAAAATAAAGTCGTCCGCCAGTTAATCTTTGCGCCGACTTTCCTGCTTCGTTATTTGGCGCCGCATGACCGCTATCGGAGCCGATAAACAAGCGGCCCGATCGTGTTCAGAACCAGAGGGCGCGCGCGAGAAGCACCAGACCGGCGAGGATCACCAAGGGTCCACCGATACGGAAGTTGCCCGCGTAGCGCTTGCGCCAGGTCGCCGCTTTTTTGGGATCGAGACCCGCGGGGATAAGTCCGAAGCCGAGCAGGGTGGAGAACACGCCGACGCCGATCACGATGATGGCCTGTGCCGTCGGCGAGATGGATTGGGCTGCGAAGGCAGTGGTGAGCATGTCGAACCTCCCTCGTTGGCTGGTCCGGCAATAGCTCGAATCGCCTGTCCTGATCGATTCCGAAGTTCGTTCGGAGACTGCCGCAAGGAATGACGAGCTTCGGGATCGGGACGCTAGCGGCGTCATTGACCTACACTGTTCCCCCGGAAGGATCGAAGCGGGAGGCGACTTTTTTGGGACACAGTTCGCCAGTGCGAAAGGTCGCTCTTGCGCGTTCCAATTTAGCTTGCCACGCTTCGAGCGCCGACTGTAAGTCTGCTAGAGAAGTCGCACACCGGGGATGGAGCCACTTCCCCTTCGCCGTTCAGCGACCGATTTTGCGGGACAATTCTCAAATACGCGCAGGGACAAACGATGGTGATGCTGGCTGCCGATTCGACGGGCCTTCTCGATTTCATCATGGGCGGCATGCCAGCGGCGCAGTTCTGGCCGGCTCTCGGGCAGATCATGCTGATCAATCTCATTCTGTCCGGAGATAATGCCGTCGTCATTGCGCTCGCCTGCCGCTCGCTGCCGCCATCTCAGCGCACGCTCGGCATCGTCCTGGGTGCAGCCGTTGCCGTGCTGATGCGTATCGTGTTCACGGTCGGAATCGCTTCCCTGCTCTCTACGCCGTGGCTCAAGGTTATCGGCAGTCTTCTGCTCTTCTGGATCGCGGTGAAGCTGGTTTCGGAAGAAGGCGGCGAGGAGAAGGACGTCAAGGACTCGAGCAACATCTGGGGCGCGGTCCAGACGGTCGTCGTTGCCGACCTCGTCATGAGCCTCGACAACGTGCTCGCCATCGCGGCAGCCGCCAAAGGTAGCTGGTCGCTGATCGTGATCGGCCTCGCCATCTCGGTCCCGCTGATCGTGTTCGGTGCGACATTGGTGATGTTCCTGCTCAATCGGTTCCCGGCGCTGGTGTGGGCCGGTGCGGCGCTCTTGGGATGGATCGCGGGCGAGCTGATCGTATCGGATCCAGGGCTCCATCATCACGCCGAGATGGCCGCGCGCTCGCTGGGCGTCGACATGCACACCCTCGAGCGTATCGCAGCAGGTCTTGGTGCAGCCTTCGTGGTCGTCGCCGGCTGGTTCATGCGCCGGCGTCATGCCGCAGAAGCTCACTGAACGACCGAACATTTCAACCCCGGACGGGGACGACGGGTAGATCCGTCCCCCCAGTGCGCCGCTCATCATCGGCGGCGCGACGGAGGTATGCACGCGCATGGCCTTCACGTTCGGCATTGAAGAAGAGTTCTTCGTCGTTCACGAGCGCACGCTGCTGGTCGAGCCCCAGGCTCACGAGCGCTTCATCGCGCGAGCGGACGAACTTGCAGGAGGCGGCATTCATCCCGAGCTGCTGCAATGCCAGGTCGAGACGGCAACGCCCGTCTGCAACGATTTCGGGGAGGCGCGGGCGCATCTGCGTCGCCTGAGATCCGGCCTTGCCCGCGCGGGCAACGAATTCGGTCTTTCAATCCTGGCGTCTGGAACGCACCCGACCGCCGAATGGCCCGAACAGCAGCAGACGGCCAAGGAGCGCTATGACCACGTCGTAGACGAGTTGCAGCTGCTGGCCTTCCGCAATCTCGTCTGTGGCCTTCACGTTCATGTCGGCGTGGACGACGACGAGACGCGTATCGACGTGATGCGCCGGTCGATCCCCCTCTTGCCCATCTTTCTCGCTCTGTCCTGCTCTTCGCCGTTTTGGCGAGGCATGGACTCGGGCTTCGCGAGCTACCGGCTGACATCCTATGAGGAGCTGCCGCGGACCGGTCTGCCCCCTCTGCTCGAAACCTGGAACGAGTACGAAGCCTATACCGAGGTCCTGCAACGAGCGGGCATCATCGCCAACCCGAGCTACATCTGGTGGGCAATCCGGCCGTCGTACAAATTCCCGACGCTCGAGCTTCGGATTGCAGACGCCTGCACACGGGTCGAGGACAGCCTCACCATCGCGGCTCTCTTCCAATCCCTCGTACGCATGCTCGTGATGGACCGCTCGATCAACGCCGGGCTCACATCAGCGGAGCGGGCGCTCGCAAAGGAGAACAAATGGCGCGCCCAGCGCTACGGTCTGGCGGCGGATCTGGTCGATCCTCTCGGCGATCGCGCCTCCGTATCGGCGTCGGAGGCCGCACGACGCCTGGTCCAGCTTCTGCGTCCGCACACCCGCGCACTTGGCTCGGAGCATGAGATCGAGGGGGTAGAGCGGATCATTGCCGAGGGCACCAGCGCCGACCTTCAGATGGGAATCTATCAGGAGGCGCTCGACCGCGGCCTTTCGCAGCCGAATGCGCTAGGGCAGGTGAAAGCCTGGATACAGGAAGAGACCGTCGCCGGTTGCTGACCCGGCCTCCTGGCGCCGTCGCTCCCTCTATTCAGCCTTGATCCCCGCCGATTTGACCGCGCGTCGGGTGATTTCCGCCTCATGCTCGAGATGCTTGGCAACCTCGTCCAAGGTTTGAGGCGTCAGTATCGCATTCACCTTCCGGATCCGCTCCTGCATCTCGGCCGTATTGCCGATCTCGACGAGTTTCGCATTGAACTTCTCGAGAATGCTGCGTGGGACAGCCTTCAACGCGTGGACGCCGAACCACGATCCGCCGTCGATCCCCGGATAGCCGAGCTCCGTCAGGGTCGGCACATCGGGAAATTCGGGTATCCGCTTTTGATAGTTCACGTTGAGCAGAATGAGCTTGCCGGCCCGCACATGCGGCATGCTCGAGGACTCGTTCATCAGATGGATGGCGCCCGCGAGCAGATCGTTGAGTGTGTCCGCCCCGCCCCGGTAGGGCACATGCAGAATGTCGACGCCGGCTGCCTGCCGCATCAGCTCGAACCGGATGTGAGGCGCCGTACCCACGCCCGACGAGCCGAAGGCGAGCTTGCCGGGGTTCTTCTTCGCATAGGCCACCATCTCGGGGAACGTCTTGATGCCCAGCGACGGCGTGATGACGAAGCCGGTGACGGCATCGCCCACCCGTCCGACCGGCATGAACGCGTTCGGATCGTACGAGAGCTTGCGCAAAAGGGGCAGCGTCACGATCGAGGTGGTCGTGCTCACGAGGTACGTGTAGCCATCCGCCGGCGCCTTGGCGACCGCCTCCGTGCCGATCATGCCGGAGGCGCCGCCCCGGTTCTCGATGACGAACTGTTGCCCGAACGCCTCCGTCAGCTTGTCGGCCCAGGGCCGCGCAACGAGGTCCGTCGAGCCGCCCGGCGCATACGGCACGATGAGCTTGACGGGGCGGTCCGGCCAGTTCGTATCCGCCCTGGCAACGACAGGGGCGGCCAGTGCTGCACCGGCGACGGCGGTGAGAAATTCTCGACGACGCATGCGGCATCTCTCCCGGTTGCTGCCCGGTTAGGTCCGGGTATTCACCGATTGACCGACGAGCCGGGACGGCTGTCAATCCTCGAGATGCCCTATCCGTCCTATTCCGCCGCCTCCGCCAGGAAGCCTCCCGACTGCCGCGCCCACAGCTCCGCGTAGAGGCCACCGCGCTTGATCAGCTCGGCGTGGCTGCCTTCCTCGACGATGGCGCCTTCATCCAGGATCACGAGGCGGTCCATGGCTGCGATCGTGGACAGCCGATGGGCGATCGCGATCACCGTCTTGCCTTCCATCAGGTTGAAGAGCTGCTCCTGGATTGCCTCCTCGGCCTCGGAATCGAGCGCACTCGTTGCCTCGTCGAGCACCAGGATCGGCGCGTCCTTCAACAGCACGCGTGCGATCGCAATGCGCTGGCGCTGACCACCCGACAGCTTCACGCCACGCTCTCCGACATGGGCATCGTAACCGAGACGCCCCTTCAAGTCGGACGCATTGGCGATGAAGTCATGCGCCTCCGCCCGCCGCGCCGCCGCGATGGCGCGCTCGTGGCCCGCGTCCGGACGGCCGTAGAGAATGTTGTGCCGAATGGACCTGTGCAGCAGCGACGTATCCTGCGTCACCATCCCGATCGCCTCGCGCAGCGACTCCTGCGTGACGTGCCGGATGTCCTGTCCGTCGATCAGGATCCGCCCGCCTTCGAGATCGTAGAAGCGCAACAATAGGTTGACGAGGGTCGACTTGCCCGCGCCCGAGCGGCCGACGAGCCCTACCTTCTCGCCCGGTCGGATCGTCAGCGACAGGTCGCGGACGACACGTGGCCTGAGCTTCGGATTGCCGTCGCCGTCCACGACCTTGCGCTCGGAGAGCCCGTAATTGAACCGCACATGTTCGAAGCGGATCTCGCCCCGCGTGACACGCAGCTTGCGCGCATCCGGCTCGTCGACCACCTCGTTCACGCGCGCGATCGTGTCGACGCCTTCCTGGACGACGCCGATGTTCTCGAAGATGCCCGCGACCGTGAACAGCACCCAGCCCGACATGTTGACGATGCGGATGACGAGGCCCGTCGCCAGCGCGATGGCACCGATCGTGATCAGATCGCCCGTCCAGAGCCACAACGCGAGGGCGGTCGCCGAGACGAGCAGCAGACCGTTCATCGTATAGAGGACGAGTTCCAGCGTCGTCAGCAGGCGCAGCGACACCTGCCACTTGCCCATCTGCTCGGCCAGCCCGTCACGGGCATAGGCATCCTCCCGATCCGCGTGCGCGAAGAGCTTCACGGTCAGGATGTTCGTGTAGGCGTCGACGATGCGGCCCATCAGCATCGAGCGTGCCTCGGACGCCTCGGTCGAGGCCTTCTTGATGCGCGGCACGAAGTAGACGATCGCGAAGGCGTAGGCCACAAGCCAGAACAGCAGCGGCAGCGTCAGGCGCCAGTCGGCCTGCGCGAAAAGCACGAGCGCGCCGGTCCAGTAGACGGCAACGTACCAGACCGCGTCGACCACCTGGACGACGGATTCCCGCAGTGCCGTTCCGGTCTGCATCACCTTGTTCGCGACACGGCCGGCAAAGTCGTTCTGAAAGAAACCGAGGCTCTGGCGCAGCACATAGCGGTGCGTCAGCCAGCGGATGCGCGTCGTGAACGGCCCCGAGATCATCTGGTTCTTGATGAGATCGTGCGCCGTCGACACCAGAGGCCGCAGCACGAGCGCAACAATGCCCATCCAGATGAGCGTCGGGCCGTGATCCGAGAAAAACGTTGCCGGAGTCCGTGCCGTGCGCATCAGGTCGACCAGCGAGCCGACGAACGCGAACAGCGCGACCTCGATCAGCGAGCCGACGGCGCCCACGAGCAACAGCACCAGGAACACCGGCCAGACCGGCTTCACATAGTACCAGTAGAAGTCGAGGAGATTTGCCGGCGGACGCTCCGGCCGATCATCGGGAAAAGCGTCGATACGCGTCTCGAACCAGCGGAACATGGGGCCTCGAACGGGTTTGGTCCGATCGGACAAGCCCCTCGTCTACAGGCCTGCTGGCCTTTCGGGCGCTCGGATCGCAACAGCTATGGATTTGGAACCGCCTATCCCCCAAAAGGGACGCCAAGATGACACTTGTCAATGCCGGCGGAGGCGTTCGCGCCACAGTCAGCTAGGCCGAACCGGCTCGAAAATCAAGAGGCCCTCATGACCGATGATCAGCTCGAGGCTCGCAAGGCGGCCGCGCGCGCCTGGTTCGAAGAGTTGCGCGATCGGATCATCTGCCCGGCTTTCGAACGGCTCGAGGACGAGTTGCCGTCCGGCTCGCCGTTATCGGAGAGACCCGCGGGACGCTTCGTCTTCACGCCATGGGAACGCGCGGACCACACCGGCAAACCAGGCGGGGGCGGCCGCATGGCATTGATGAGCGGCCGCGTCTTCGAGAAGGTCGGCGTGCACACATCGACCGTCCACGGCGAATTCGCTCCGGAGTTCAGAAAGCAGATTCCCGGCGCCGAGGAAGACCCGCGGTTCTGGGCCTCGGGCGTCTCCCTCATCGCGCATATGCAGAACCCGCATGTTCCGGCCGTGCACATGAACACGCGCATGGTGGTGACGACCAAGTGGTGGTTCGGAGGCGGTGCCGATCTCACGCCCGTGCTGGAAGCGCGCCGCGCGCAGAGCGATCCGGACACAATCGCCTTCCATGCCGCCATGAAGACCGCCTGCGACGGTTTCCCCGAGCCGGTCGACTACGCGCGCTACAAGACCTGGTGCGACGAATACTTCTACCTGCCGCATCGCAATGAGATGCGCGGCATTGGCGGCATCTTCTACGACTACCTCACGCCGGCCGAGACCGAAGGCGGCTGGGACATGGGCTTCGCCTTCACGCAGGCTGTGGGACGCGCGTTCGCCAGCATCTATCCGCGCCTCGTCCGCGCCAATTTTGCGAAGCCCTGGACCGACGCCGAGCGTGAGGAGCAGCTCATTCGTCGGGGCCGCTACGTCGAGTTCAACCTGCTTTACGATCGCGGCACCGTGTTCGGCCTCAAGACCGGCGGCAACGTCGCCTCGATCCTGTCGTCCATGCCACCTGTGGTGAAATGGCCGTAAGATACGAAGCCGCGTCCCTGATCGGCACGCCACCCCATTCACCGTCACGCCCGCGAAGGCTGGAACCCACGGGCACCGATCCAAACGCAATTGCTCGTGGGTGCCCACCGACGTGGGCATGACGTTAGAACGCATTCATCGAGAGCGGCTGCGCTTCCCGTTTTCCACCTGCGTCCGAAGCCGGAGCGTCAGCGACGGCGGAGACCCGGGGTCGCTGGGGACCGATTCTCGCGAACCACATCGACCACGCGATCCCGGATCGCCGTGCTCCGCACGTCGTCCGGGAAAGCAGTCACTGGAGCAAATTGACTTTCTCAGGGTCGCGTCCGTCTGATATGAGCGCGCTTCAGAGCCTCAAAGCGCCCCCGAACCGGGACACCCATCGGCGCTCACGGCATCAACCCAGTGCCGCCTCGACGTAGGCCTTGATCTCGGCCTCGTGCCAGTACTTCACGCCGACGGCCGGCGTTGCCGCTGCCGGACGCCCGGCGCGACGGAATGTGCGGCCCGCGATCTTCTCGAGACGCCGGTCGAGCCACGTGAAATAACCCATGTTCTCGGGCTCTTCCTCGCACCAGACCAGCTCGGCACCTGGATGTGCAGCCAGCGCCGCCGCAATCTCCGCTTCGGGTAACGGATAGATCTGCTCCAGGCGGATCAGCGCGACATCCTTTTCGAGTCCTCGGGCCGCACGAGCCTCGGCCAACTCGTAGTAGGCCTTGCCCGTACACATCACCACGCGTCGCGCCCCCGTCACGCCGGCATCCGGGATGACGGCACGAAAGCCGGTGCCCTCCGCGAAGTCCGCAAGACGCGACACGCATGCCTTGGTACGCAGCAGCGCCTTCGGCGACAGCACCACAAGCGGCTTGCGGAAGGGGCGGTGCACTTGGCGACGCAGCGCATGGAAGAAGTTCGCCGGCGTCGAGGCATTCACCACCTGAAGATTGGCTCCGGCGCACGCGGCGAGCAGCCGCTCCGGACGTCCCGTCGAATGATCGGGACCGCCGCCGTCGAGACCGTGCGGCAGCAGGATGACGAGCCCTGACGACCTCAGCCATCGGTCCTCGCCACAGGCGATGCACTGATCGAACACCGCCTGCGCATAGTTCAGGAACTCGCCGAACTGTGCCTCCCAGATCACCAGGCGGCGCGGATCCGCCATCGACAGGCCGTACTCGAAGCAGGCGACGGCGTGCTCGATCAGCGGCGTGTTGTGCACCTCGACAGCAACGTCTTCGGCGGCGGCAGGTGCGATCGTCAGATGCTTGCGGCCCGTCTTCTGGCAATGAACCTCGAGATGGCGCTGCGTGAAGGCGCCCCGCACGGTGTCCTGCCCACCGAGCCGCACAGGCGTCCCTTCCGCCGCGACCGTCGCGAGCGCCAATGCCTCGCCCGTTGCCCAGTTGATCCCCTCGCCGTCCTCGATCGACCGGCGGCGCTCATGGAGGAAGCGCTGCACCTTGGCATCGACGGCAAAATCCGCCGGGACGGTCGTGATCGCGCGGCCGATGGCCAGGAGCCTCTGCGTATGAACGCCAGTCGCCGCGGGCGCCAGCATGTCCGCCACAGTGCCGGCCTTGAAGCCCTTCCAAGCGCCCTCGAACCAGTCGGCAGAATTGGTGCGCCACGTCTTCGCGCCGGCAAAAGCCTCTGCGATGGTCGCTTGCAGTGCCGAGCGTGCCGCCTCGGCTCCGGACACGTCGATACCCCGCGCCGCGAGGGCCTGTTCGTAAAGCTTGTCGACAGGCGGAAGGGCGTCGACCGCCCGATACATCAGCGGCTGCGTGAATCGCGGCTCGTCGATCTCGTTGTGTCCGGGCCGCCTGTAGCAGACGAGATCGATCAGGATGTCGCTCGCAAACGTGGCCCGCCAGTTCGCGGCGACGAGCGCGGCACGCCACACGGCCTCCGGATCGTCGCCGTTGACGTGTAGCACGGGCGCCTCGATCAGACGTGCGATGTCGGTCGCGCCGCGTGCAGTTCGCCCTTCGTCGGGCAGCGTCGTGAAGCCAAGCTGATTGTTGATCACGACGTGAATGGTGCCGCCAAGATCGAACGGCGCGAGACCCGAAAGCTGCAGCATCTCGGCGACCAGCCCCTGTCCGGCGAAGCTCGCGTCAGTGTGGAGCAGCAGCGGCAATACTGCCTGCCGGCCGCCGCTGCCGCGCATCACCTGCTTCGCCCGTGCCCGTCCCTGGGAGATCACCGGCGCGAGTTGCAGGTGCGAGGGGTGCGCCGACACGGAGACGTGCATGCGCATCCCCGCAATATCGAGATCGCCCGAATGGCCAAGGTGGTAGGAAACGTCGGAAGCGCACGCGATGCCGTCCGGAACGGCCGGCTTGCCGAGTATTTCCGCCACCATCTGGTTGATGGGTTTGCCGAGCACATTCGCGAGCAGGTTGAACCGGCCGCGATGCATGCCGCCGACGACGACCTCGTCGACCCCGAGCTGCGCGCTTTCGGCAAGAATGGTCTGGATCGCGACCAGGAATGACTCGGCGCCGCCAAGTCCGAACAATCGCCCACCCGGATAACGTTGCGCGAGGCCCGCTTCGAATGCTGTTGCCTTCGCCAGTAGCGCCAGCAGTTGCTGTCGTGTGGCGTTGTCGGGAGCCGTCTCCGTCGCCTCCGCCTCTGCCGTAAGCCAGCCACGCCGCGCGGAATCGTGAATGTGTCCGATCTCCCAGCCGATCGTTCCGCAATAGGCGCGCTCCAGACGCGCGACCAAAGGCGCCGCCGATTGGCCGATCAGTCCATACTGCAAGGGCGCGAGCTCGGGGATCTCCGGCAGCTTGCCGAGGCCCAGCGGATCGAGCCGTGCCTTGAGGAAGCCTCGCGTGCGATAGGCCTCGATCAGCGCCACCTCGCCACCGCCGTTGCCGACTGCCACGCTCGGACGCCTGGGCGCTTTCGTCTCCACCGCTCCAGCGAAGATGGCCTCCAGCGCCCCCGGATCGCCGATGCCGAAGAAGGGTTCGCCGGCCCTCCGCTCTTCGTCGGCAGCCGCCGGCTGGGGCACGTGGTCGTTCATGGCAGTGTTACTTTCGACTGGCTTTTGTGATCAGGGGGCGGCGGCACTCTAGGTGTCAGGCCGAATGGCGTCCATCCGCGACGACGTAACGAGCGCAACCCCTCCCCTGAGAGTGGCCGAGCCGATCGGCGGAAGCTAGAGTTGAACGTTTCCAAGCCAGCGCGAGGATCCATGTCCGACGACACCACTGCACGTGCGGCCCTCGACTACCATGAGGCCGATCCGCCGGGCAAAATTGCCATTCAGCCTACGAAGCCGCTCGCCAATCAGGCCGATCTCGCGCTCGCCTACAGTCCCGGCGTTGCCCACGCCTGCGAGTCGATCGCCGCCGACCCGACGACTGTCGCCCGCTTCACGGCGCGCGGCAATCTCGTTGGCGTGATCACGAATGGCACCGCGGTGCTCGGGCTCGGAGACATCGGCCCCCTCGCCTCCAAGCCGGTGATGGAGGGCAAGGCGGTGCTCTTCAAGAAATTCGCTGGCATCGATGTCTATGACATCGAGGTGGACGAGCGCGAGGTCGAGCCGTTCGTCGAGGCGGTTGCCCGTCTCGAGCCGACGTTCGGCGGCATCAATCTCGAGGACATCAAGGCGCCCGAGTGCTTCGAGATCGAGAAGCGACTGCGCGAGCGCATGAAGATTCCCGTCTTTCACGATGACCAGCACGGCACCGCCATCGTGGTCGCGGCCGGCATCCTGAATGGCCTGAAAGTTGTCGGGAAGCAAATCGAGCAGGTTCGTCTCGTGACATCAGGCGCCGGCGCTGCTGCCCTCGCCTGCGTGAACCTGCTCGTCACGCTCGGCCTCAAGCGCGAGAACGTCACACTCACCGACATCAAGGGCGTGGTTTACAAGGGCCGCAACGAGGCCATGAACCCCTATCTGGAAGTCTACGCCCACCAAACGACGATGCGCACGCTCGCGGACGCGATCGAGGGCGCGGATATTCTGCTGGGTCTCTCAGCGGCGCGTGTCGTCTCGCGCGAGATGGTTGCTTCGATGGCGGCAAAACCGCTCGTCTTCGCCCTCGCCAACCCGACCCCCGAGATCCTGCCCGAAGACGTTCACGCCGTCCGCGACGATGCGGTCATCGCCACCGGGCGCACCGATTACCCGAACCAGATCAACAACGTCCTCTGCTTCCCGTTCATCTTCCGCGGCGCCCTCGACGCGGGGGCGACCAGCATCACGGAAGAGATGAAGGCCGCCGCCGTGACGGCCCTTGCCGGCATTGCCGAGAGCGAGGCTTCCGATATCGTCCTCACGGCCTACGGCGCCGAGACGTTCGTCTTCGGCCGTGACTACATTCTGCCGAAGCCCTTCGACCCGCGGCTCATCACCGAGATCGCGCCCGCCGTCGCCAAGGCCGCCGTGGCTTCGGGCGTCGCAACGCGCCCCATCGAGGACTTCGATGCCTACCGCCACAAGCTGAACGGGTTCGTTTACCGTTCCGGCTTCGTGATGCGGCCTGTGTTCGAGGCCGCCCGCCGCGCCTCGGAGATCACGAGAAAGCGTCTCGTGTTTGCCGAGGGAGAACATCCCTACGTCCTCCAGTGCGCACAGCAGATCGTCAGCGAGCGCTTGGCGCGGCCCATCCTCGTCGGAACGCGCGAATCCATCGCCCGCTCGATCTCGCATCTGGGCCTGCGCATCCGGATCGGCCGCGACGTCGATGTCTTCGACCTCGCCACGGATCCGCGGACGCCGGCGTTGACGGAGGAATACCATCAGCTTGTCGAGCGCCGGGGCGTCTCGCCGTCCCATGCCCTGCGCGTGGTCCGCAACGGTTCGACGGTCGCCGCGGGTCTGCTCCTCCGGCGCGGTGATGCCGATGCCATGATCTGCGGCGCCGTCGGCCGCTACCTGACGCAACTCCGGCACGTCTCGCAAGTCATCGGCAAGCTTGGCGGCGTGCGCGGCTTTGCTGCCCTTTCGGCGATGATCCTGCCGACGGGTCCGCTCTTCATCGCCGATACGCATGTCACTTACGATCCGCCCGCCGAACAGCTCGCCGAGATCGCACTGCTCGCTGCCGATGTGGTGCGACGGTTCGGCATTGAGCCGAAGGTCGCCCTGCTCTCGCATTCGAGCTTCGGCAGCGAGAATACGCCGTCCGCACAGAAAATGCGGGACGTGCTCGGCATCTTGACGGAATGGGCGCCGGAACTCGAGGTCGAGGGCGAGATGCACGCCGATGCAGCGCTTTCGTCATTTATCCGCGAGGAAATCTTTCCACGCTCGCGCCTCAACGGTGCAGCCAATCTCCTGATCGCACCCGGCGTCGATGCGGCCAACATTGCATTCAATCTGTTGAAAGTTGTCTCGGAAAGCGTGGCGGTCGGGCCGATTCTGCTCGGCGCCGCCAAGCCCGTTCACATCGTGACACCAACAGTCACGGTCCGCGGCCTGCTGAACATGTCGGCGGTCGCCGTCGTGGACGCCGCCCGAGCCACCGGTGAACTCTAGGTCGACCTCGGGCGTTTTCTCCTGATGCAAACGCACCAGGGTCGGTAAGCCATGTCGACCGCAATCATGGAGGCTCAGCTCCGGGCGGCACTCGATACGGACATCGAGCTTGCGAAGCGCGCGTGCCGGACGCGCTTCCATCAGCCGAGCGGCGTCGGCGTTGAATTCAAGTCGACAGAGGTCGGCGTCTGGCATTGGAAGAATGGCCGGTTCGAGCTGTTCGTCGAAAACCAAGGCGCGATCGTCACCGTCGAGACGGTAGCGGAAGCGGTGCGCTACACACGCGAAAGCCTGAGCGATTAAGCAGGTTCTAGTCGGATGGACACAATCGCGGAGAGGCCGATTCCTTGGCCTTTCGCAAATCCCATTTTCAGGGTTCCCGGAAGCCGCGTGCAACGCGGTTATCCGGGATCTTTCACGTCAAATCTTTGATGGGCGAAGGCCCCGGCTCGGCGCGCTGCTCCCGCAGCGCTTGGCCGGGGACACGGACTTCGGTACTCCTGAGACGCCGCCCCTCCTCACATCCTCTTGCCCGCGGTCCAGCCGCCGTCGACGACCAGAGTCGTGCCGGTGATGAAGCTCGCGTCGTCGGAGGCGAGAAACAGGATCGCACGTGCGATCTCGCGGGCCTCTCCCCAGCGGTTCATGGCGTGCACCGACTTGACGGTCTCGGCCATGTCGGCGTCCTGGAAATAGCGCTCGGTCAGAGCCGTGCGCGTGACGCCCGGACCGACGGCATTGACGCGAATGCCGGTCGTGCCGAGTTCCAGGCCCATCTCCTTCGTCAATCCCACCACGCCGTGCTTGGTAGCCGTATAGGCGGGGCGGTTGGGTGCTGCCGTGACGCCGAGCGTCGAGGCGAGATTGACGATGGCGCCGCCCTTGCCAGACTTCACGAGCCGCTGCACGAAGGCTTGAGACGTGAGGAACACGCCGGTCAGGTTGACGTTCACGACCCGGTTCCACTCCTCGTAGGATAGCTCGATCACCGGCTTGATCTCGCGAATGCCGGCGCTGTTGACGAGCACGTCGAGGCGGCCGAGCCGGCGCTCGATGGCATCGAACGTCGCCTGCACGGCTTTCGGATCGGTCGTATCGAGTGCGAATGCGTGCGCTCGCCCGCCGCCGTTGGCGATCTCCTCGACCGTCCGCTCAGCGCTGCGCAGGTCGATGTCGGAGACGGCGACGACGCCTCCCTCCTTCGCGAATTCGATTGCGGTCTCGCGACCGATGCCGCTGCCGCCACCCGTCAGCACAATGCCCTGATCCTGAAATCGCATCGCTTCCACCCTGTGTGATTGCTCATCTGCAATCGACGTTATCCGCCTTTAACGTGTTCGTCGCGAGGTCACTTGCCCTTGAACTGCGGCGCACGCTTTTCCTTGAAGGCCGTCCGGCCTTCGACCCAGTCCTCGGACTGATCGATCAGGTCGGTCATGTAGCGCGCAATGCCGCCGGCCTCGGTCGGCCCCTTCGGCAGCGTCTGACTCGCCCACGTCTTGAGCGCACGCGTCGGCAGCGGCGCGTTCGCGGCAATCTTCGCCGCCCATGCCATCGCCTCGGGCATGAGCTGCTCGACGGGGACAACCTTATTCGCGTAACCCACCTCGTAGGCCCGCTTCGCGTCGATCTGCTCGCCGATCAGCAGCAATTCCATCGCGATCTTGTGCGGGATGCGCGTCACGAGGTTCGTGATGAGGCCACCCGAGAATCCCACGCGCACCTCCGGGTAGGTGAAGACGGCATTCTCGGCGCAGATCATGAGATCGCACATGGTGGTGAGCACCATGCCGCCACCAATGCACCACCCGGCGACCGCGGCGATGATGGGCTTGTCCACCGCGACACCAACGCCCGGCACACCGTGATAGAGGCCGCGCGGCGGGTTCTGCAGATCGGCGCCGGCACAGAAAGCCTTGGTTCCCGCGCCCGTCAGCACGGCCACGCGGTCGTCGGACGCGTTGAAGCGCTTCCACGCCTCGCACAATCCGTCCATCAGCGCATTGTCCATCCGGTTCATCTTTTCCGGACGGTTGAGCGTGATGACGGCGATCCTGTCTTTCGACTGATAGGTGATGGCGTCTGACATGAGGGTGCTCCAATTTGGCTGAGGAAAGTGACCCGGATCGCCGCTGTCCCAGGGTGGGCCAGCCGATAGCCGTCACGCAAGACGCGTGACGGCGCACAGTCCGGCGTGTGGCGCCACGAGGACCAAGCCTATCGCGACGGTCTATTTCTTCCGACGATCGAGCTCGATGCCCTCGCTCACGACGCCGGACTTGCGAAAGGCGTCGATCTCGGCAGGCGCGTAGCCGGCTTCGCCCAATACCGCATCCGTGTCAGCGCCCGGCAGGCGCGGCGGGAACTCGATCGAGCCGCCGTTGTGCTCGTAGCGGAAGCCGGAGCCGATCATCTGCAAGCGGCCATGGGGCGTATCGACCTCCTGCAACACGGCGCGGTGCGCGAGTTGTGGGTTCTTGACTACCTCGTCGATACCCCAGACGCGCGCGCACGGCACGTCGTGTCTGGTCAGGTAGTCGTCCCAATAGCTGGCATCGTTGGCGGCGAACACGCCCTCGATGATCTCGCGCAGCGCCACCTCGTTCTCGATGCGCGTCGGCCAGTCGACGAAGCGCGGATCCTTGTTGAGATCGGGCCTGCCGATTGCATTGGAGAGAGCCGCGAATTGTTTCTCGTTGTTGACCGCGAGCAGGATGTGGCCGTCCTTCACCTTGAACAGGTCGGCCGTCGGCAAGCGGCTCTGGGCCCGGTTGCCGCTCGGCCCTTGCACGTGCCCGCCGACCGTATAGTCGACGAAGAACGACGACATGAAGGTCATCGCGGCATCGAGCATCGCCACGTCGACCAGCTGGCCCTTGCCCGTATGCGTTCGCTGATAGAGGGCGCTTGAGACCGCAAATGCCAGCGTCATGCCGCCGATCGCATCGCACACCGCAAAACCCGCCCGCGTCGGCCCACTCTCCTTGCTGCCGGTGATGGACATGAGCCCGCTCATGGCCTGGATCTTGCCGTCATAGGCCGGCGAACGGCGCTCGGGACCGTTCTGGCCGAAGCCCGAGACGGCCGCATAGATCAGCCTCGGGTTGACCTCGCGCAGCTGCGGCCAGCCGATGCCCAGCTTCTCCATCACGCCCGGCCGGAAATTCTCCATGACCACATCGGCCTTCTCCGCGAGGCGCTTCACGATGGCGATCGCCTCCGGCTTGGTCAGATCGAGGGCGATGTTGCGCTTGTTGGAATTGATGGCCATCCAGCCGGTCGAAAGACCGCGCCCCGACCATTCCTTGTTGGGCGGGCCGTAGCGCATGTCGTCGCCGCCGGGCCGCTCGATCTTGATCACGTCCGCCCCGAGCAGCGCAAGCTGATAACTGCCGAACGGTCCGGCGAAAACCTGCGTGAAGTCGAGGATGCGGACGTTCGTGAAGGGCTTCGACATGTCGGCTGAGCTTTCCAAAACTGACGTGATCCAGAACCGTCGCGCAGACACGAGCAACAGCGCCCTGCCTCCGCGCAAACGCTTCGTGCAATCTGACGCAGAGAAGCCCGGCGCGGCGGCAATCGATGCGCCGCGCCGGGAAGGACACGCTATTTTGCCATTGCCGAAGCGCGCGTCATCTCGAAACCTTCATAGCCTTTGGCGGCCACGTCATCGCAAATCCCACGGTAGCGGGCCATGCCGCCCGCGTAAGGCATGAACACGCGCGGCTTCCCGGGGACGTTGGCGCCGAGATACCATGAGTGCCCTGCCTGCGGCATGAGCGTCGCGTTGGCTGCGTCGTTGACATGCGCGACCCAGCTCTCCATGGCCTCGGGCTTCGCCTCGATGGTCTCCACGTCGTGACGGCGCATGTGATCGATGCAGTCCGTGATCCACTCCACGTGCTGCTCGATGGGCACCGGCATGTTGCACAACACCGAGGGGCTGCCGGGTCCGGTGATGGTGAACAGGTTCGGGAAACCGGCAACCTGCAGGCCCAGATAATTGCTCGGCCCCGCCTTCCACGCCTCGGAGAGCGTCTTCCCGTTACGTCCGGTGATGTTCAGCCGGAGAAGCGAGCCGGTCATGGCGTCGAAGCCGGTTGCGAACACGATGATGTCGATCTCGTGCTCCTCGCCGCTCTTCAGGCGGATGCCTTTCGGCGTAATGGCCTCGATCGGATCGGAACGCACGTCGACCAGCTTCACGTGCGGCTGGTTGAAGGTCTCGAAATAGAAGCTGTCGATCGGCGGCCGCTTGGTCGAATACGGATGATCGATGTTGGCCAGCTTCTCCGCAGTCACGGGATCCTTGACGATCTGGCGGATCTTGTTCTTCAGGAAGTTGGCGGCTTCGTCGTTCGCCTTCTTGTCGAGAAGGATATCGTTGAAGGCTGCGCGGAATTGCAGTCCGCCCATCTCCCACTGCTTCTCGAAGATCTTGACGCGCTCCTCGTCGGACACGTCGAAGACGGACCGGTTCTCGATGACGAAGGGGTGCCCGTTCGTGGTCGAGCGCATGACGCGGCGCGTCTCGGCCAGGCGCTCTTTCAGCTCCCGCTTGCGCTCGGGCGAGAGCGGCGCGTTGTGTGCCGGAACGCTGTAATTCGCGGTGCGCTGAAACACCGTCAGCGTCTTCGCCGTCTTTGCGATCACGGGGACAGCCTGGATGCCGGTGGAACCTGTACCGATCTGGCCGACCCGCTTGCCGGTAAAATCCACACCCTCGTGCGGCCAAAGACCGGTGTGGTACCAGTCGCCCTCGAACGTCTCGAGGCCCGGGATTTTGGGGACATTCGCGGAAGACAGGCATCCAACGGCCGTGATCAGATACTTGGCCGTGAGCGTTTCGCCGCCCTCGGTGGTGACGGTCCAGCGATTGGCCGCCTCATCGTATCGTGCCCCGACGACCCGCGTCTTGAACCGGATATCGCGCTTCAAATCCAGCTTGTCCGCCACGAAGTTCATGTAGCGCAGGATCTCAGCCTGCCCCGGATAGCGCTCCGACCATTCCCACTCGGTCAGAATCTCATCGGAGAACTGGAAGCAGTACGAATGGCTCTCGGAGTCGCAGCGTGCCCCCGGATAGCGGTTCCAGTACCAGGTGCCGCCGACGCCGTCCGCAGCTTCGAGAACGACAGCATTCAGTCCCAGCCGATCGCGCAGGCAGTGAAGCTGGTACATACCGGAGAAGCCCGCTCCGATGATGATCGCGTCGAGCTTCCGTTGCGCCCCATCTGCCGAGGTACCGCCGTTCATCGCTAGACTGACCAATCTTTCCTCCTAAATTCCCGGTTGCCGATCTGCCAGGACGATCCGAGCGCACAGGAACGCGCGCTCACGATGTCGGCAGGAACTTGTCCGGACATGATAAGTCGAGCGTTCGCGCCGGGCAATGCGAGGCTCGGCAACCCGCCGGCCGCCGAGTGCATGGCTTGAGGCGAGGTGAGGTTGCAGCAGCTACTCCGCTGCGCCCCTTTGCTTCAAATCCGCGGCAAGCCGCTGCTTGGCGATCTCCTTGCCCTTGTCGAACTCGGCGCGGCGGCGAGCAATCTCCTCGGGCGACAATTGCTCGACGTTCGAATAGTCGAGCTTCCACTTCCCATCCTCGTTCCAGCGGATGGGATTCTGCACGGTCGTGCGTGGACCGATTGCCGCCGGCAGAAGGCGAAGCGCCAGCTCCAACGTCGCCGTCTGCGATCCCTTGTCTTTCGGCTTGCCGCATGGGTTGCCGAGCGGAAAATCCGAGAACATGAACCGCGGCACGCCAACGTGCTCGACGATGTCCTTTGCACAGCCCATCACGACGGTCGGGATGCCTGCGGCTTCGAGGGTGCGAGCGGCCAGACTCACGGTCTGGTGACACACCGGTCAATTGCCGGCAATCAGCGCCGCGTCGGCGCGGTCCTCCTTCACCCGCTTCAGCAATTCCTCGCAATCCACTTCGAGCGTCGTCTTATGGCTGCGATTGGTCGGCAGGCCGTGGAACCGCGGCGCCACCTTGCCGATCAGGCCACGGGCGGCCGCCTCGCGAAGCGCCGGCAGCGGGAACCACGTGCCCGGGTCTTCGGCGGTTGTATGCTTACGGTCGATGCCGATGTGCGAGATGCGCAGATCGTGATCCACCGACGTGTCGCCGGAATAGACCGTGTAGAACTTGGCGGCCGAGTTGTAGGGCGCGCCCGGTCCCTGGTCTCCAGCTTCCGGACGATAGGGCGCTGCGGTCGTGACGAGCGCGATCGTCGCATCCGACAGCGGCTTCGTCATGGGCGTGAACGGCACATCGCGATAGTGTGCCCACCGGTACGGCGCACCGTATCCAAGCGTCTGATAATAGGTGCGGATCCGCTGCATGTACGGAATCGGCGCGTCGTAGTCGGGGGCGAACCCGAACTCCTCATCTGCAGGCGCTGTCACGCAAGCCTCCTGGTCTGCTTATGTCGTGCCCGCATTGTCGGACCGATCATAGGTGTACGCAAGGGGCCCCATCGATCTGCGCTCGCCGTTGACGTGCCTCGTC
>Ga0180216_1001505_pt1 | contig 20731 bp, 12 predicted proteins | sample eDN3rd37CBELigMG_FD_128879 | JGI IMG/M metagenome (GOLD analysis project Ga0180216, IMG submission 128879) | Enriched Miracle-Growth compost microbial communities from Emeryville, California, USA - eDNA 3rd pass 37_C BE-Lig MG (version 2)... ...
AGACCGTGGTCGTACCCGGCCGCCTGGTGAACTTTGTGGTGAAAGGCTAGGGCAGCCCGCCGGTTACGCTCGAAAGGACTTCGTAGGGTGGCTGCTTGCGGGCCACCACTTACGCGTTGAGCAGATAGCCTAAGCAAATGACAAAGCTCGCGTGAGATGCCCGATTGGTGGCATTTCACGCGAGCTGTTTTTTTTGGCGCTCATGCACGCTGGCGAAGCCTTGTTTGGTGGTTGCTTGCGGGCCACCGTTTACGCTGTCCAAGCATTACCTACAACGGCCAGATGAATTACCGCCCATGCAAGCTTCGTCAGTCCGTGCCTGACCTGCAAACCATGCCCGTTCCGCCAGGATGTGCCTGGCCTACGAGCATAAAAAAACTCGCGTGAAGCACCCGATTGGAGGCCCTTCACGCGAGTTGTTTTTTAACGGTCCAGCGAGCTACCGGCTTACGGCTTGAGCGTCCGCAGGTAGGCGATCAGGTGGGCCAGTTCTTCCTCGGTCATGGTCTTTTCCAGGCCTTCAGGCATCACCGAGATGTTGCTTTGCACCATTTCCTCGATGTCAGCCCGGGGAACGCGGACCTCGGAACGATCGGCCGTGCGGAGGTAGATCATGTCCGGCGTTTCGCGGTGGATCACGCCCACATAGCTGTGGCCGTCGGCCGTGAGGATGGCGTAGCTCTCGTAGCCGCGGGCGAACGAAATGCTGGGGAACAGCACGGCTTCAAGCAGGTCGCGGCCAGTGCGGACTTCGCCAATGCGGCTAAGGTCCGGCCCAATGTTGCCGCCCTCGTTCTCAGCCCGGTGGCAGGCAGCACAGGCGGTCTTATTGCTCTTGAAGATGGCCTTGCCCAGCGCGGGGTTGCCCTTGGCCAAAAGCTGCTCGTAGTGAGCCAGCTTGGCCAGTTGCTCTTCGCGTACTACCTGCGATTTCGCGGCCAGTTTGCTAGCGGCCTCACGCACGGTAGCCGGGAACTTGCTCAAGGCCCGGTCCAGATCCTGCGGCCGCAGGCTGGAAAGGCCCGGCGACTTTTCGAGCGACGCCACCACCAGGTTGCCTAACTGCTCATCGCTGGCGTTGGCAAAGGCGGGCAGCAACGCCGGGAGTTCCAGCGGGCTGGCCTCGGCCAGCAGTTCGGCCAGTTGGCGAAGTTGCTCGGGCGACAACGCGGCGTTGGCGATGCCTTGGGCAGCCGCCATCCGATCCAGCGGCAACACGTCGTCGGTGAGCTGGGCGGTCAGCAGCTTGAACTCGGCATCGGTCAGCTTGCTTCCCTGCCGGGCAGCCGCCACCAGGGCCGCCGCACGCAGAGCGCGGGGATGCTTGTCGTTGCCGGCGATCTCACGCAGCCGCTCGACGTAGCCGGGCCACGACGTCGCGGCAACCGTGGCCACCGCTTGCCGCAGCAAGGCGCCGTCGCTGTTCTGCAGCAGCGCATCGAGCGCATCGCGCCACGCATCAGGCACCTGCTTGCTATCGGAGAACTCGCTGCGAGCGAGCACTTCGAGCATCAGTTGCTTGTGTTCGGCGCTGCCCTCCTTGAGAGCTTGGACGACCACCTGCTGCACGTTCGGGTCGTTCTGGAACGCGAGCAGCACGCCGCGAGCGGTAGCAGCCCGCTGCCCCAGCGGCTTGCCGTCGGTGAGCCAGCCCTGCATCACGCCCACAATCTGCATGCCCCAGCCTTCGCGACGCGAAATCACGTCCAGGGCGGCTTCTTGCAGTTGCTCGTCCTCGGTGTCCAAGAGCGCACCGACGATCTCTTGCGTGAGCTGGCCCGAGTCCATCTGGTCCAGGGCGATGAGCGCGCCGCGGCGAATCGCAGGGCTATCGTTTTCGAGCCCAGCCAGCGTGGCTTCGCGGTTGTCGATCTGGATCAGGGCGTAAATCAGGGCATGCTCCACGTGGCGGTCGCCGCTGTTGCGCAGCCCAGCCAGCAGGTTCGGCACAGCCTGAACTGCGCGTAGCTGGCCCAGCGAAGCGGCCGCCATCGCCCGCACCTGGGGCAGTTCGCCTTGTTGGCCTTCGCTGGCGGCAGCCCGGGCAACCCAGTTGCCTTGAGCCATCTTGCCCAGCGTGGCGATCGCCTCAGCAGCCAACGGTCCGCGGAGGCCCATCACGCCGAGGCTTCGGGCAGCGGCTTGACGGACGTCCTCGTGCGGATCGGTCAGGGCAAATACCACGGCGGCTTCCACCGTATCGCGCAGGCCGGGCTCCTGAATCCGCGAAAGCGTCCAGACCGCGCGGCGCCGCAGGTCGTGATTGTCCGATTGCTTCAGTTGTTCGGTCAGGGCCGCCACGGTGGCCGGGTCGGCGCCTTCGATCAGTTCTTCGCGGGCCCGGTCGCGGACCGCTGGCCACTCGCTGCCCAGTAGGGCCACCAATTGCGCAGGCTTGAGCTGCTGCCAGGGCAACTTGAGGCCGCGGGGATCATCGGCCGAACCCTCCAAGACGCCGGCGGTGTTTTTGGCCTGGGCCGCTTGTTGACCACGGTCGCCGACATAGCGAATCCGGTAGATGGCTCCGGCGATCTCAGGCTTGGCCACCTGCGAGGTCGGGCAGCCCAGGCGGAACCAGCCGCCGGTATCGATCACCAGCAAGCTGCCGTCGGCGTCTTCCAACACGTCGGTGGGATGGAAGTCCGGATCGGTCGAAACCAGGAAGTCGTGATCTTCGCAGCGGAAGGTGGCACCGTCGCGCGTCAGCACGTGCCTGAGCACCTTGTGGGTGTTGAACTGCACCGAGAACAGGTTGTTGACGTATTCGGGGCCGAACGCCTGGCCGCGATAACGGGTCAAGCCCGAGGGAGCCACCACGCCGAACTTGCTCAGCGCCGGCATCAACGGCCCGGTGCGTTTGAACTCCGACAGGCAGGGGTGGATCCGGGGGTACACGCCGCCGTAGGCGTAATGCACCAGGGCATCGTGCCGTTCCTGGTCCGGGTTGTAAAACGTCATCGTGCCGAACATTTCGCCGGTGGGAGCGAACGCGACCTCCACCGGGTTATCCATACCGCCGCCGGCAAACACCTGCGGGTCGCTGCCATCGTCGTTGATCGAGAACACGCGGGCGGCCAGGCCTTTGCTGGTCACCTTGCCGTTCTCATCGGTGAACTCGTGGCCGTGCCGGCCATCGCACCAATAGATCCGCCCATTGGGGCCGAGGAAACAACCGTGGACGTCGGCGGCATTGCCGATGTAGCCGAACTTGCCCACCAGGATGTCGCGCTGGTCAGCCACGCCGTCGCCATCGGTATCTTTCAGCCGCCAGATGTACGGCGGGCTGGCGACATACAGCGCACCGCGGTGCCACAGGGCGCCCATGGGGAAGGTCATCTTGTCGGCAAAGACGGTGCTGCGGTCGAAGCGGCCGTCGCCGTCGGTGTCTTCCAACATGCGAATGCCGTTGGGAAGCTGCTGCTCCAGGTCGGCCGCACGCAGGTTCATGCCAGCGCTCTCGGCCACAAACAGCCGGCCGCGTTCGTCGAAGCCGGCCATCATCGGATGGCGCACGAGGTCATGGCCGGCGGCAAGGGTGACTTCAAAGCCGGGCGGGACCTGGAATGGCGGCCGAGCCACCTTGGTCTCGGCCTGGGGCTGATCGCCATCCGCCGCCGCGGCCAGAGATACCATCAGCCAGGTTGTCAAAAGCAGCCAGCCCAGGCTGCGACCGCAACGAACGAAGGCGTTTAACCTCATTCCGATCCCCATCACCGAAAGCAACTCCAGTTGATACGTCAGTACGCCCTGGCCCAGCCACACCCACGATCAGCGTCTGCGGCTAAGCCGTGCGGGGCCAACCTGCCGCAAAAATAAATAGATGCCGCGGCGCCGGCTTTTTCGGGCCACCCAATCAGGGCGCAGGTGGGTTTCAGCAACCAGCCCCCCCGATTTGGCGATACGCTTGCCGCTGCCAAGTAATGTACAGCTTATCTCCCCGGCGTTTGTCCGCCAGCCAATAGACGCCAAGGCACGCCAATAGTGGCATATCCGTCGCCGCCCGTAACGCGACAATGATGTGAACGAACCGCCGCTCGTGCTCGTACTGCGTGCAGGGCCGTGTGATATCGAGATTGTCTTCCCCGCCTGCCTTCCGGGGGCTTGCCACCACCCGCCAGCACTGCGCCATTTCGCAAGGTAGCGTTGCACAGGGGCGCCTACCCCGCCGAAGTCTGTGTCCTGCCGTTATCATCGGTTCAACCATGCACACCGCGTACGAAACGACGGAACCATCCGCAGAATTGTCAGCTTCGGAGGCGGCAGGCGGCGTGGACCAAGGCTCGTGGAGCGTGACCGTCGCCCGCTCGCTGGCGCAATTGCTCAATCTCGAAGCCCCCTGGCGGCGGCTGGGAGCGCGCTGCGGCGGCCCGATCGAACAGTTTGATTGGGCGGTGGCCTGTGCCCAGTGCAAGCCCGAGCAACCCGTCCAGGCGATCCTGGTCAGCCGGGGCGGCGAACCGGTCGCGCTGGCGGCGCTGGCCGTGCGACGGTTCTACGGCGTGCGGCGAAAAGCCATGCTGGGCGTGGACGACCACCACGAGCCGATGGACCTGCTGTTTGCCGACGAAGCGGCCTTGGACCAGTTGGCCGCGGCCATTGCCGGCCAACGCTGGCCCATCCAGTTCGGCCGGCTGCCAGCCAACACGGCGAGCCTGGATGCATTACGCCGGGCGTTTCGCGGCCGAGGCCTGGTCGTGGTGCGGCCGCAAGCCACGTTTCCATACATTCCACTGAGCGACGCGTGGCAAGAGCCGGAGTCGCAGCTCAGCTCGCGGCGTCGTTCCGATTTCCGCCGGGCACAGCGGAAGGCCGAGAAAGCCGGCCACATCACCGCCGAAATCCTTTGCCCGGACGTCGATCAGCTCGACGGCCTGCTAGACGAAGCGTTCGCGGTCGAAGCCAAGTCGTGGAAGGGCAGGGCGGGCACCGCCTTGGCCTGCAATCCCGAAGAGGCTCAGTTCTGCCGGACCTACGCCCGGGCTGCTTGCCAGCAAGGCATCCTGCGGATTGCTTTCTTGCGGATCGACGGCCAGGCCATCGCCATGCAAATCGCCATGCAGGAAGGCGGCGGCTATTGGCTGCTCAAGATCGGCTACAACGCCGACTTCGCCCACTGCTCGCCCGGCTTGCTGCTACTCCGCGAATCGATCGCGTACGCCGCCCGGGAAGGTTTGAAGACGTTTGAATTCCTCGGCCAAAGCGAACCGTGGATCGAAGTCTGGACCAGCCACAAGCGCGAGTGCGTCTCGGTGCGGGCGTACCCTTATAACCTGCGTGGGGCGATCGCCCTGGCGGCCGACGGCATCGTGCGGACCGGGCAAAAGGCTCGCGCCATCGCACGTCGTGCGGCAAGCGGCCTGCGGTCCTGTTTGAAGGCGTGCGCGCAACCGCTGTTGCGCCGCGTAGCTCGCAACTACATCGCCGGCGATACGCTGGCCGATGCCGTGCGGGTTAAGGAGAAACTGGCGGCCCAAGGCCTGGCCGCGACGATCGGTTTTTGGGACGGCGAGAACGACAATCCGCGCGGCGTGGCCGATCAATACCTGGCGGGCCTCGATGCCCTGGCCGCCAGCGGCAGCCGCGACTACCTCTCCATCAAACTGCCGGCCATCGGCTACCAGATCGACCTGTTGCGGCAAGTGGCCCAGCGTGCGGTTGATCTGGGCGTGCGGATCCACTGCGACGGCATGGAGCCGGAATCGGTCGAACGCACCAAGGCCCTGATCGAAGAACTGAAGACCGAGTTTCCTGGCCTGGCCATCAGTTGCACGCTGCCGGGCCGCTGGCTGTGCAGTGTCGAAGACGCCGCCTGGGCGGCGAAGTGGCAACTGCCGGTGCGGGTGGTTAAAGGCGAATGGCCCGACCCCAAGGCCCCGGACCGCGACCTGCGAGCTGGCTACCTGGAAGTGATCGACGCCCTAGCTGGCAAAGTGCCCTGGGTAGGCGTGGCCTCGCACGATCCGCCGCTGGCGCGGGAAGCCATCTTGCGGCTCCAGAAAGCCGGCACGCCCTGCGATCAGGAATTGCTGTACGGCCTACCGACACGGACGCAAATCCGGCAGGCACGCGAGCTGGGCCTTACCGTCCGCATGTACATTCCGTACGGCGAGGCGTACATGCCGTACGCGCTCTCAAAGGTGCGGCGGAAGCCGCAGATTCTGTGGTGGCTGGCGCGCGACCTGGTCGTTTCGCTGTTTCGCAAGCGCGATCATCACGGCCCCTTGGCTCCAGACAGCCGCTCGGAAGCCGCTACGGAGCCTGTGACGGCTCGCGAAGCATCGTCCGACGACGATTCTGCCAACAAGCCGGCGGCGGCTGCCACAAACTAGGTAGTTTGCAACGGCTGCGCTCAGCCCCCCAACTTTTGCGGGGCTCACCGTTGGCCCAAGGCCGATCTGCCCGTATGATACAGCGAGTGATTGATCCGCCTCGGCGGCAGCTCCACCTGCGCCAGCGGCAAGGCTCGTAACCGTTTCCGGCAGGGCAAGCCGCGCCGACGAATCAGCGAGACTTCGATGGCCAAGCAAGGTCCCCGCAAAAAAGTTCCCAAGGAACTCGCCGTCATCAATGCCGATAACTGCACCGGCTGCGAGTCCTGCCTGGAAGTCTGCCCGGTCGACTGCATCCAACTGGTCAAGCTCGGCCCCGTAAAGGGCACGCAGCAGTGGTGCGAGATCGACCTGGAACGCTGCGTGGGCTGCGAAGTCTGCGTCCACATCCCGCAGAAGAAAACCAATCCTTACGAACTGACGGTCTGCCCTTGGGATGCCATCGAGATGGTGCCCACGGAGCTGGTCGCCCAGGTGGTGGCCCAGATCGGCGGCCCGCCCGAATACATCCAGGACAACTGGGACCGCCTGGTCGGCACAGCGCAGCATCTTGCCGAACTGCGGGCAAGCAGCAACTAACTGCCGGCAACCTTGCGCAGTAATCGCTCTCTGACGCGGAGGCCGCGTCGCCTCTTGCCGCGTTCTTGCCAAAAATGTTGTGACACCCCAGGACGGGTGGTACGATAAGCGGCGGTGCCTGGGCAGAGCTGGCCTATGGCCCGCGTGGGCAGCATCTCAACACTTCCACCTAAATTGGCATCGTTGGCAGCTCGCGATCTGGTTGAGGTGGGCAGAATCTCGCTGGCTTGGCGATAGCGCACGCACCGACGAGTTGGCCAGGCAAGCCACTCTCGGGGCATATCGCGCAGCGGCGATCGTCTGTCCTCACGCTGTACTTAAACCGGGTTCGACGGTGCGCTAACGACCGTGCAGGATCGAGAACCATGTCGATTCCGGTGACCTGCCAACACTGCCAGACGTCGTTCAAGGTCAAAGACGAACTGGCCGGCAAACGCGGACGCTGCCCCTGTTGCAAAGAGCCATTCACCGTCCCCGAGCCCGGCAAACGTCCGGCTGGCGAGCCGGCCGCCACTGGCAAGCCCCCGGCTACTCCAGGTTCAGGTCCTTCGCACGCCGCTCCCCACGGTATGCCTGCCGGGGCAGGGAAGGGCGGGCCGCCCCAATCGCCGCCACCGGGGATGCGTCCCGGCGGCCCTCCGGGCCCTGGCCCCATGCCGGGCGGCGCTCCCGGTCCCCATACTGGCCCTCATCCCGGCCCGCATGGGCATCGCCCTCCAGGACCGTTTGCTCCCGGTCAGCCGGGTCCAGCGCCGTTTGGTGGTGGCATGCCTGGGCCAGGCTTTCCAGGTCCGGCGTTCGGCGGACCGCCTCCGGGACAACCGCCCGGCTTTGGCCCGCCGGGGCCGCTCAATGGACCGCCGATAGGCGGACCGCCCCATGGTCCAGGACCGCAAGGGCTGGGGATGCCTGGCCCGGCCTTCCCGGGCGCGATGAACACCGGCCCGATGCTGGGTGCGCATGCCGCGCGGCCGGGTTCCGTCAGCTCGCGTGCGCGATCCAGCGACAACTCCATCCCGATCATGATGTGGTGTGCCGGCGGCGCAGCGGTGCTGCTGGTCGTTGCCACGCTGATGTTCATGGTCGGTCGCGGCAGTTCGCCCGACCCGAAAATCGCGCAAACGGATGCTCAGCCCGCCGCGAGCCAGGATGTGCAGCCTCCCACGCCGCCATCGACGCCTAGCCTTACGCAGTTGCAACAGGCCGCCACCTCGGCCGATCCAGCGGTCATGGGGGAGCCTGCGCCGACGACGACACCGCCCGCCGGAACGGTTCCAGTTTCAACCTCCGGCTCCCGACCTGTTCCGCCTCGCATCGAATCGCCCGAGGACATCTACAAGCTGGCCAAGTGCTCGGTCGTCAAGATCGACGTGTTCAGCAACACATTCAATCCACGCTCGGGCCTGGGCTCCGGCTTCATCATCGATACGCAGCGGCGGCTGGTCGCGACCAATTACCACGTGGTGTCCACGGCCGCTAAGGCCGATATCGTGTTCGATGATGGCACCCGGTTCGGCATCGAAGGCTACGTGCTGGTCGAACCCGAGATGGATCTGGCCGTGCTCAAGGCCAACGGGCTGCCATCCTACGCCCAGGCGCTGCAACTGGCATCGGATGCCGACCCCAACCCTGGCAGCCAGGTGTACTCCATCGGCCATCCCAACGATTACAAGTTGACGATGCGGTCGGGCTTGATCAGCTCGGTCGCTAATACGTCAGAACTGCCTGAAGACGCCCAAATGTTTCTGCGGGGCGAAGGCACCAGCCGCAGTGATAACCGCTGGATCCAGCACGAGGCGGAGATCTTCGGCGGCAATAGCGGCGGGCCGCTGCTCGACAAGCATGGCGTGGTGCTAGGCATCAATACCTGGAAGGACGAGTCCATCAACGGCCACTTCGCCTTGCATTGCAAGGCGCTATCGCAACTGTTGAAACGGCCGATGGACCGCGTTGAACCACTCACCAAGTATCAACAACGCGACACGCCTCCTGCGGACCGGCTAGCGCGGATGATTGATGTGAACGCGCTGCGCTCGCTCTTCACTCGGCTGGAGTTGAACGACTGGACCCCGCAAAACGCGGAAGACTACGACAGCTTCGGCATCCTGGGACTGGCCCTCACGGTGCTGGAAATGGCCGAATTCGATCCCGAAGATCCCCGGGCCCAGGCATGGCGAGCCCAGGTGTCCGAGTTCTTGGACAAGATGCAGAAGGTCGATTGGCTCAGCGACCAAAGCCGCGTCGACAAAATCAACGGCTATGCGGAGGCAGCCCTGGAAGAACCCACCAGAGGCCAGGGCGTGTTCTTCATCATGGACGTGCAAACCGGAGCGATCGGGCCCAACTTCTACCTGATGCACGGAGTGGTAGGCAAGACCCGAGTCGTCGTGAGGCTGCTTGACCCCACGTTTCGCCCCGGCCCAGCGATGGGCAAGTACCTGGTGCCAGGCGTGGTCGTTGGCGGAGACGTAGTGAACAACCAGCCCGCACCGGTGATTCTCTCCGCGCGGCCCATCTTCCTGGCGGGAAGGGGACAGCCACCGCGGCGTCCGCCGGTGACTGCTCCACCCAAACGTACGCCACCACCACGGTTGAGCCCGCCCAAGCCGCCGACCTCGCCGTGATTTAGCGCAGCGCCACCATCACAAACATGCCGATGATGGCGATCCCGACCAGCACGGCGGTAATGATCGCCCACTTCAGGGCGTTCTCGCTGAACTGCTGTTCGCGGCGTTCCTTTTCGCGCTCTTGTTCTTCCTTGTATTCCAGCGTGTCTTCGTAGCGCAGACGGAACTGCACGTTGCACTGCGGACACATGGCATCGGTGCCGATCATCGACATCGGCGTTTCCAACTCGCAGCCGGTGGGACAGATCACCGTGACCACCCGGTTGGGATCTTCCTGCGGGTTGGCCAGATCAAACTCCGGAGCCGGCGGTTCGGCCACGTGGATCTCGGCCACGGCCGGCGGCGGAGCGGCATAGCCGGGCACATGACCGGGGGCGGGTTGCGGAGGCTGCGCATACGGCTGAGCCGGCGGAGTATAGGGCGGCGCGATCTGGCCAGGCTGCGGTGGATAGCCACCATATGCGGCCGGTTGGCTGGCGGCTGCCTGGCTGGGATCAGGATGGGGAACGATGAATTGCAGCCCGCAGGTGGGACACAGACACTGCTGCCCTACCTGCGACGTGTCGCTCTCCATCAGGATGTTTTGAGGGCAGGGGCAATAGAACCTGAATGGTGCCATCTCGTTCCTCGTTGCTCATCGCGCTAGGGCGACTGGTGGGCCGCAGGCAGCGTCAAAACGGCTGCCGCAGTTTACCGCAACCGCCACTGGCAGTTGCACCCGGTTGGAGGGGCAGGGGCCATCGCAGCCACATTGCCGCGATCGTGGCTGCGGTTACCTCCCCGCCGCTGATGGAGCCCCCCTCCGTACTGGCCGATTGTTCTCGCCGTAGCCAAGGTGTCGAGCAACGTTCGCCATCAGCGCCGCTTGATACCATTTTGCTCCATCCGCGGCCCGCCGTAAATGACCTCTGGCCATGCCGCTGGAGACTTGCCACTGGCATCCTGGCCACTTAGCCTACACCGTAACTCCAGGACGATTTGCCGCCGCCGCGGGCCGGCAACCTGCTCAATCATGAGCATCTGCCGCTCGTCGCGCGATTCCCCGCCTTCCCAACTAGCAGAGGACAAACCACCGTGGTACGTGCCGTCTGGTTCGCAGTTGCCGCTTCGCTCGCGCTGACCGCCGCTCCACTTGCCGCGGCGGAACCGAACACGCTCACGGCCGAGGAAATCGCCGACGGCTGGATTCTGCTGTTCGATGGCGAAACGCTCTTCGGCTGGACGCCCACTTCCAAGGCCGACTGGAAAGCGGCCGACGGCATGATCAGCGTCACCGGCGGCGAGCCTGGCTTTCTGCGGACGACCAGCCAGTTTGGCGACTTCGAGCTGAAGGTCGACTTCCGCAGCCCGGCCGGCACCAACAGCGGCGTCTTTCTGCGTACCAGTCCCCATCCGAAAGACCCAGCCCGCGACTGCTACGAACTGAACATTGCCGACGAAGGCACCACGCCGTTCCCCACTGGCAGCTTCGTGGGCCGCCAGAAGGCCGAGGGCAAGCACGACAGCACCGACTGGCAATCCTTTTATTTGAAGGCCGAAGGCGGCCACTTCACCGTGAGCATCGATGGCCAGCAGGTGCTCGACTACACCGATCCCAAGCCGCTGGGCCGTGGCTACATCAGTCTGCAACTGAACCAAGGCCCGGTTCAGTTCCGCAACATCAAGCTCAAGCCGCTGGGCCTCAAACCGCTGTTCAACGGCAAGGACCTCACCGGCTGGAAAGAGTTCCCCGGCAAGGCCAGCAAGTTCTCCGTGACCGAAAACGGCGAGCTATCGGTGATCGACGGCAATGGCCAACTGGAGTCCGAAGCCAAGTTCGCCGACTTCATCCTTCAGATCGACGTCAAGACGCAGGGCAAGCACCTCAACTCGGGCATCTTCTTCCGCAGCATCCCCGGCGAGTTCTGGAACGGCTACGAAAGCCAAATCCACAACGGCTACGAAGGCGAAGACCGCACCAAGCCGCTGGACTTTGGCACCGGCGGCTTCTATCGCCGTAAGCCGGCTCGTAAGGTGGTGGCCAACGACTTCGAGTGGTTCACCAAGACGCTGGTAGTCACCGGCAGCCACATGGCCGTATGGGTCAACGGCTATCAGGTGAGCGACTGGACCGACAACCGCCCGGCCGATCCCAACCCGCGCCGTGGCCTGCGCACCGAAGCCGGCACGCTCATCATTCAAGGTCACGACCCGACGACCAACCTGCTGTTCCGCAATATCAAGGCCGCGGAACTGCCGCCGCGCGGCAAGTAACCGCGTTGCCGTATTCTTGTACGCGTTATCAAAGAAGCGTCACAGAACCGGCCGCTCGCCGGTAACTGCTGCGCCGTGGTTGAGTTCGCTTGGGCAAATCAGGAGCTGACTTTAGCCGCCCAGCACCACGCCCCGTTGCTTGGCGATCTTCTCGATCATCACCTGAAAGTACGGGAAGGGAAAACGCGCGTTGTACGAGCGTGCCCGGTACGCGACGGCGATGACCAGGTCGTCCTTCAAGTCACCTTCGCCCACGGCTTTGATCACTTTGCCGACGAAGATGCGTTCTTCTTCCATGCGGATCAGCAGCAGGTATTCAAGCTGCTCGCCCAGCTTGATCAGCTTGGGCGGAACCAGCGGATCCTGAGCGGTTACTGGCGCGTACGTCCCGGCTGCCATCCAGCAGACGGCGGCCAGCAATAGCCATCGCAGCGGTTTCATGGCAAAGTCACTCCTGCAATCGATGCGAGGCTACTGGTCCAGATAGACCCGGGTGCTTTCTTCCTTGGTGACCGGCAGTTCCATTTCCGCGGTCTTTAACTGCACCTCGGTCCGCAGGTCGCCCGGCCGTTCACCACGCACCCGCACGCGGAAGGTGGTATCAGCCCGCGGAGCCAGGGCCCCCAGCGGTTCGAAGAACACCTTGTTGCCCTGGATGCGGCTCTGGGTAGGACCGTCGGCGGCCAGCGGCTTCAATTCCGGCGGCAGCGTGACCATCAGTTCAACCTGCGTGGCGGTCTTGGAACCCTGGTTGACCACGCGAATCTCGTACGAGGTTTCCGCCCCCACTTCCACCGGGTCGGCCACGTCGAGCACCTGGAACAAGATGGCCGACACGCCTTCGACCGTCACCGCCTGTTCATTGCGGGCAGACAAGTCGTGCTCGGCCCGGCTTTCCACGGCCAGCATGTGCTGCCCGGTTTCCACCGGCAGCAGGTTCAGTGTGACCACGCCGCGCTGATTGGCCGGCAGTTCCTCAAGCGACCAGTACACGGCACCGGTCTGCGGATCGTACTCGCCGTAGTTGTCGGCGTTGATGAACTTGAAGCCCTTGGGAATGTAGGTCACCAGGCTCACGTCGCGGGCAGGCGCAGTACCAGGGTTGGCCACCTCGATGGTGTACGTCGCCTGCCGTTCCAGATACCGTTTCTTGGGACCGGTCAGCACCACTTCCAGAGCCGGCGAAACCACTTCGACCTGGGCCCGGCCTTCAGCTCGCAAGGTACCGTCAGCCCGGGCGTGCAGCACGTTGGTCACCTGGCCGGCCTTGGTCGCCCGCAGCGTCAGTTCCAGCTCGCGCGATTCGTTGGGCATCAGCGTGCCCACTTCGTATTCCAGCACACCACCGGCCGCGTGCTGCAAGCCGGGCGGAACATGTTCGCTGAGCACCACGCCGGTCGCCGGACCAGTGCCGGGGTTAGACACGCGAATCTTGAACGTAATGTCCTGGCCGATCATCACCTGGCTGGGCGATTCGACATCGATCCGCAGTTCCGGCCGCGTGGCCAGGCTGCGGGCCGAAGCCTCGGCCGCATAGGTGACGGTCGCCACCGAACCGATTTCGCCCTCGGTGGTGGGCATCAGCTCCATCTTTACGACACGTTCGTCGTCGGGCCGCAACACATCGAGCGTCCACAACAACTCACCCTGCGGCAGCACCTGAGCCGGCGGCGTGGCGCCGATGAACTGGGTGCCCTTGGGCACGGCGTCGCGCAACTGCACGTTGCGAACGGTGGACTTGCCGACATTGCGAACCAGAATCTCAAACACGGCCGGCTTGCCAACCTGCACTTCGGCCGGAGCCAGCTTCTGAATCTGAATGGCCGGGATCTGGGCCCCTTCCAGGGCACGGTCGCCCGGGCGGCCCGTGCCTTCAATCACGGTGCTGCCGGGGGCGTAGCTGTTGTCGCCCATCGTGATCGGCACCGGACCTTGCGTACCGCCGACGGCCGGTTCGCCCGCCGCGGCAGGGAACGGCGCCGGCTCGCCACGGCCCGGACCATTGAGCGGCATGCGGCTAGGGTCAGCCGGACCGAAGCCACGCGAGCTGACCGGGGCCTGAGGATCGTTCAGCACTTGAGGCCCGCCAGGCAGCTCCCGTTCCTCGGGCTGGGCGGGCGTCGGCCGAAGCTGGTTCTCCATGCCCTGCGATGCGAAGTCGCGGGGCGGCTGACCGCGATCGGCATCCAACGCCATCTCCGAATGGGCAGGCTGCGGTTGGAACCGGTCGCGATAACGATCGGCCGTTTCGATGGCAGGCTCCGCGCCGCCCAACGCCGGCAGCGGTTCTTCGCCACCCGCCGGGGCAGGGGCCGCGCGATCGAACGGATCGGCCACCGCCGGAGCCGCGTAACGGCCCGTGCCGACAGAAGCATCGGCCGTGCGTGCCACGGGGCGATCGTAATCATCGTGGGCAGCGCCGCCGGCAGGTGGAGCACCGCTGCTGCCGCGTGCCCGTGCCGAGGCAAACGGATCCACGTCGCTGGCCGGCGGGTGACGCAGTGCCGAGCGGGTGCCGTCCGTTGCCGGAGCTTGTTGCTGATGCGAAATCAAACGCGCCGAGGAAAGCGGTTCCGACGCCGCCGGGTATTCATCTTCGGCCGGCAGCCGACGCGGTTCGTCCAGCACCTGTGTGCGACTGCGTTCCTTGACCGGCGGCGCGCCGGCAAACGGATCCGCCGGGCTCGCCAGGTGTCGCTCGGCGCCTTGGAACGGGTCGAACGATGGATCCTCGCCAGCTTGCGGCGCCGCGGCGCTACCCCGCTGCGATTGCGCAAAGGCGATCACACCTGCTGCTACCAGGATGCCGAGGGCGAATAGCCGTACCAGAAACCGCTTCATGACGTTCTCCCGCCGATCATGCAACGCAGGGCGGAAATGGAACCATCGAGAGGGGAACGCTGGCTGCGCGGAATCTCCGTCTTCCAGCGTGGGGGGCTTCATTAACAAAAACCCCGACACGACAAAAGGCCGGAATGCCGCGTATCGGCCCCAGCTCAAGGAAGTTTCCGCCTCGATGGTGTGGATGCAGCGGAGACGATCGATGTGTCAGGCGGTATTGAGCCCTGCGTGAAGCTCATCTTACCGGCCGCTTTGCCCGGCAATGACAGCACCGCTAGCCACGGCGGCTTTCGCCGCGAGTCGCGAACTGAACCATTGCGAAACGCCCCAGCATGCGTCCATGATTGATGCACGCAGGAGTGCCTCCTGACGCCCACCGATCAGGCTTCAACAATGGCTCAGCCCCCTAGCCCCCTGTAGTTCCATGGCACACCGTAATCCTGTTTCGCGATTAAGCTGGCGGCGTCGGCGATCCTGGCATCTCCTCACCATCGCAGTAGTGATTGCCTGCGGCAGCCTGAGCGGCATCACTCGACTAGCTGCCGCCAATGGCAACGACCAGCGGCCTAATATCATCCTGATCATGGCCGACGACCTGGGTATTGAAGGCCTGGGCTGCTACGGCGGCCGCAGCTATCGCACGCCGAATCTCGATCGCCTGGCCGCCTCAGGCTTGCGGTTTACCCATGCCTACTCGCAGCCGCTGTGCACACCCACCCGGCTGCAAGTGATGACCGGCAAATACAACCACCGCAATTGGATCTGCTTTGGCATCTTAGACCCGGCCGAAAAGACGTTCGGCCACCTGATGACCGCCGCCGGCTACCGAACCTGCATCGCCGGCAAGTGGCAGCTTCAGTCGTACGACCCGCCCGACTATCCCGGGGCCGCCAAGCGGCGCGGCATCGGCATGCACCCGCGCGATGCCGGCTTCGAGGAGTACTCGCTGTTTCACTCGCTGCACACCGAGGACAAGGGCTCGCGGTACGCCAACCCGACCTTCCTCCGCAACGGCACGCTGCACCGCGACGTGGCCGACAAGTACGGCGAGGATTTGAACGTGGAGTTCATCGCCGACTTCATGCGGCGGCATCGCGACGAGCCAATGTTCATCTATTACCCCATGGCTCTGCCGCACTGGCCGATGGTGCCCACGCCGCGTTCGGCCGTGTGGGCCGATCCTGCCCGGCGGCTGGAAGAAAGCACCGCGTACTTTCCCGATATGGTCGAGTACATGGATGAGATCGTGGGCAGGCTGGTGAAGCACGTCGACGACCTTGGCCTGCGCCAGCGGACGCTCATCCTGTTCTATAGCGACAACGGCACCGACCGCCGCATTGTTTCCAAGCTGGGCGATAAGGAAGTGACCGGCGGCAAGAACCGGCCAGAGCAGAACGGCATCCGCGTGCCGCTGATTGCCTCGTGGCCGGCACACATCGCGCCAGGCACTTGCGACGACCTGGTGGATTCGTCCGACTTCCTGCCGACGATTTGCCAGGTGGCCGGCGTCACGATTCCCAGCACCTGGCACGTCGACGGCCGCAGCTTCGCCGGCTCCATGCTCAAGGACTTTCCGCACCAGCCGCGCCAGTGGTGCTTCTTCTGGTACGATCCTCGGCCGGGTTGGGACAAAGACAAGCACACGCGGCACATCTTCGCCCTGGATCACGACTACAAGCTGTACAGCGACGGGCGGCTGGTCCGCATCACCGGGCTGGGGTTCGATGAAACGCCGGTGGCCGACGCGGGTTCGCCGGCCGCAGCCGCGGCACGAACAAAACTCCAGCAGGTCATCGACCGCATGATGCAACCGCCGCTCTCGCAGGCGGCCCTGACCGACGCGGCCGTGTTTGGCAAGCCCGACTAGCGATTTTTGCCGCGGCCCAGCCACGACTTCGCTCGACCGGCCGGCCTCCCAGCAAGTGTGTAGTACAACCGCCCGGGAGGGGCAGGCTATAATAGTCGTTCTGCCGGGTCCGCTGCGGCGTGCGCGATTTCAAAACGCGTGGCAATTGGACTGTTTCACCCTGATCTTTGCTTCTTTGAGGTGCTCATGCGGATCTGGATTTCTGGTTTCGTTGTTCTGGCGGGGCTGGTTGCCACGCTGCCTTTCGTAACCACCCGCACGGCGGCGCAAGAAGCGGCCCAGGCCGAAAAGCCGAAAACGCTCGTGACGTTCTCCGCCATGGGCGATATCCCCTACGATCCTCCTGAGGAAGAAATCCTCAAAAAGCAAATCGCCGAACTGCCGGACGAAGCCGAGTTTGTGATCCACGTGGGCGACATCAAACGCGGCAAGGCCGTGCCCTGCGAGGAGCCGGTTTACGCCAACGTGGCCGGTTTGCTGGCGGCCTCGGCCAAGCCGGTGTTCATCATCCCCGGCGACAACGAATGGAACGACTGCGTCGATCCTGATCTGGGCTGGAAGAACTGGACCAAGCACTTCATGCGGTTCGAGGAACGCTGGCCGCAGCGGCTGCGGGTTTTCCGGCAGTTGGAACGCGAAGAAAACTTTGCGTTCGTGCGGAATGGCGTGCTGTTTATCGGCATCAATATTGTCGGCGGCCGGCTCCACGACGCCGAAGAATGGCAGCGCCGCCTGACCGAAGATCTGATCTGGGTCCGCCGCAACCTGGAGCGGTTCGGCAACGAAGTCAGCTCGGTGGTCGTCTTTGGCCACGCGACGCCCACCGCCAAGCACGATGCGTTCTTCACCGGCTTTGTGGAAGAAGCCCAGAAGTTCGGCAAGCCGGTGCTGTACCTGCACGGCGACGGCCATCGCTGGAAGTATGACCGGCCGTTCGCGGCCCAGAACATTTTGCGGGTAGAGGTCGACCAGGGCTTGATCGCGGCGCCGGTGACGGTCACCGTGACCGACGATCCGCAAAACCCGTTCAACTTCGACCGCCGCTTGGACAAGGCGCCCAATCCGCCGGCGAACTAGCCGATTGCCTCGGCAGCTCCATCAACATCTGCCGTGCACAAAAACAAAACCGGCGACGGAAGCAGCGTATGCCGCCTCCGTCGCCGGTTGTTCTTTGCAGTTAGCAGACGAACCGAAGCTGCCAAGTTACGCCATGGCTGCGGCCGTGCTGCCCAGCGTGCGGCCGACAGCATCGGCCACGCGGCGACCGGTTTCCATGGCCGCGGCGAACTGCTCGAAGTTCAGCGACTGGTAGCCATCGCTCAGGGCCGTTTCCGGCGTGGGATGCACTTCGATGATCAGACCGTCGGCCCCGGCAGCCACGCTCGCGGCGATCATGTCGGGAATCAGGTAGGTATGGCCGGTGCCGTGGCTGGGATCGACCACCACGGGCAGGTGCGTCTTGGCATGCAGGTACGGCACCGACGCCAGCGGCAACGTGAACCGGGTGTGCGACTCATAGGTGCGGATGCCGCGTTCGCAGAGCATCACGTTGGGGTTGCCGGCATCGAGAATGTACTCGGCAGCCAGCAGTAGCTCGTCCATGGTAGCGCTGGGACCGCGTTTGAGCAGCACCGGCCGGCGCGTCTCGCCCACCGCCGCCAACAACCGGTAGTTCTGCATGTTGCGGGCACCGATTTGCAGCACGTCGGCATACTGGGCCACCAGATCCACGTCTTCGCTGGCGATGACTTCGGTGACGATGGCCAGGCCGGTGGCCTCGCGGGCGGCGGCCAGCAGCTTCAGGCCCTCTTCTTTCAGTCCTTGGAAGCTGTAAGGGCTGGTCCGCGGTTTGAACGCCCCACCCCGCAGCGCCGTGGCTCCCGCAGCCCGCACGGCCTCGGCCGTAACCAGAAGCTGTTCTTCGTTTTCCACCGAGCAAGGCCCGGCAATCACGCCCACTTGGCCACCGCCCACGGTCAGGCTGCCGGCGGTGACCACGGTCGGCTCGCTCTTCACTTCGCGACTGGCCACCTTATAGGGAGCCAGAATCGGCATCACCTGGGTCACGCCAGGACAGTTTTCTAGGGCTTCCTTGTGCGATTCGCGCTTTTCGCCGATCGCCGCCACGACCGTCCGCTCGGTACCTTCGATCACGTGCGGCTTCAGCCCGAAGCTCGCCACGCGCTCGACGACGTGCTGGACTTCTTCTTTCGAGGCACCTTTGTTCATCACAACGATCATGGCGTGGGGCTCCTGGTGGCGGGGCAGGGGGGCGGTCGGCGAGCCGTGGCTTTGGGGCGTGTGCCGGCGATCCTGCGGCGGGTTGGTAACGCTGATGCTCAACGGAAAATCTCTGCAACTGCAACAAAAAAAGCCCCGAGGACCTTACCGGGCCTCGGGGCTGGAGTTTGCGTTTGTGCAGGAGGCAGACTTAGCGACCTCCTCCAAGCCCGGGGCCAGGAGGGTTAAAATAAAACCAGTAATAGGTCGCAATCGTTGCCATGCTTCGATTCTGCGCTTCGCCCGACGGCGATTCAAGAGCGAAGTTTTGCTTTTTTCTGTGGCATGCTCTCCCGCCGCCTTACCGCTCATGCTTGCGCATCAGCGACGCTCCCGCCACGGCTGCCATACCAGCCACCCCGACGAGCAAGCCTGTCAGCACCGGGTGGAGCGAAGCCCGGGTATAGAGACTGTTCTTCATCACATGCCCGGGATGGTCGCCGCGCGCATCGCCGTTGACCCCCGCCTGGTAGAGCGAGCCCAGCGGGTTGCGGGCAGGCTCGTCGGTCGTGTGCTGCGGCATCAACATCCGCTCGCTCAACCAATCGACCAGCCGCGGGAAGTATTTGTTCAACGAACTGAACAGCTTGCTGGCCCCGCCTACAAACACGTCGCGATCGCCATGCGTGGCGGCATGCAGCACGGCCGCCGCCACTTCCTTGGGATCGTACACAGGCGACGGCAGCTTGGGCTCGCAATCGAGGTAGTTCCGCGCATGATGCGGGAAGGGCGTATTGATGGAAGTGGGCTTGATGAGCGTGATGGAAACCGGAACCTGCTCAGCCTCCAGTTCCATCCGCAGCGCGTCGGTGAACCCTTTGACGGCGTGTTTGCTGGCCGAGTACATGCCCTGCAAGGGAATCGCCATGTCGGAGCCGAGGCTGCCCATGTTAATCAGCGCGCCGCCGCGCTGTTTGAGATGTTTGACGGCTTCCAGGGAACCATAAACCAGCCCCCAGAAGTTGGTGTCGAACATGGCGCGGCTGTCTTCGTCGGAAACCTCCCGCATGGGGCCGATGATGGAAACGCCCGCGTTGTTGAACCAGGTATCGAATCCGCCGAAGCGATCGATGGCCGCCAGGGCAATGGGCTGCACGTCCGCGAGCTGCGACACGTCGGCGACCACATGAATCGCCTCGCCCCCGGCGGCTTCTACCTGCCGCTGGGCGTCTTCCAGGCCTTCTTTGCTGCGGGCAGCGAGTACCAGGCGTGCGCCACTTTGGGCGGCAGCCAGTGCCGTTGCCAAGCCGATGCCGCTGCTGGCACCGGTAATGACCATCACCTGCTGGGAAAGCGGTTTGAGCGAGATACCCATCGTTGCCTGCTCCTGGCTGCTGCCGTACGCGTGGCGAGAAAAGGTGGCACTGCGAGGTTACGTGCATCCTCAAGCAATGCGTGTGCCAGGGACGGTGGTGCAATCAGCCGTGGCAGGTGCGTCACATTGGCCGGTGGTTCACCCTGCATCAGTGAACAAAGCCGCCGGTCGTGACGCGCGAACTTCAATCGCACCGGTTGCAGCTATGAACCGTAAAGCAGGCGTCGCACAGGTGGAAAAGGAGTTGCACTCCAAAGTTGTAGCGGTGACGCCCATCCTCCAGGGGTTCAATCATGGGCAAACCGGCTAGCGGATCGTTAAAGGCAGCCGCCAAGTCCTTCATTGGCTGACGTTTCCTCTGCCGTTTGGTCTTGGGGCAGTCTGGGTTGGAACAGATGTTTTCTTCTTCGCCCTGGGCCATTGGCGGGATGCCGCCCAATTGATGACCAGTGATGTCGTACCCCGTGATGGCCTGGTGGTGCAAGAAGTCGGCCAATTGCTGGGCGTGCTCTTCTGGAATGCTGTCGAACATTCCCGGCGGATCTTCGAAAAGGTACTTTCGCACGATTTCTGGCAAGTCGTCGGGCCGATATAGCTGGATCGGCTGCTGCGGGAAATGGCTGGGATAGTTCGGGTAGGG
>Ga0180216_1001508_pt1 | contig 20705 bp, 18 predicted proteins | sample eDN3rd37CBELigMG_FD_128879 | JGI IMG/M metagenome (GOLD analysis project Ga0180216, IMG submission 128879) | Enriched Miracle-Growth compost microbial communities from Emeryville, California, USA - eDNA 3rd pass 37_C BE-Lig MG (version 2)... ...
GCTGCTCGACCGCCTGCTCGATGGTTTCGAGGGCAAGCTCACCAGCAGCAAGTGGGCCGCCATCGCCAGGTGCTCGCCCGACACTGCGCTGCGCGACATCACGCAGTTGCTGGATCTGGGCGTGCTGAAGAAATCGCCCGGCGGCGGACGCAGCACCGGCTACGAACTGGCGGACGGCTGAGGCACATTGGCGACTATGTCCGCGCTGCTGCAACATCTGCTCGATGGCGTCTTCGCGCCGTGGGCGAAGATTCGGACAAGGCGCGTCCGGCGCTGGATTTCCACGTCACCTTCGCCTTGCGCTCGAAGGTCTCGACCTCCACCAAGAGGTAGCGGATGGTTCTGCCAATGCGCCATGCGGGCGGGCCGGTTTCCTCCGAACGCCAGCGTTGCAGCGTCTTGGGCGAGAGGTTCCACCTCGAGCACAACTGCGTTTCATCAAGGAGAGCTCAGTAGGCTGTTACGCTCCAAGCGAGGTAGTTCTCCAGGCGCCACAGGTACAGAAGGTATCATCGATAAAACCGACTTCGAACCGAAACTGCAGCAGTTGAAGAACCGGCTTGAGCGGATTGATCAGCAGGTCAACGAGTCTAGGCAGCACGGGCCATGCAAAATGAGCTGCTTCTCGTTATTGCCACGCTTGAGGACTTTGCAGATGCCGTTATCGAAAAGCTGGACACAGTTGATCTTGCAACGAAGCGCAGGATCGTGCTGGGTTTAGTAAAGCGTTTTGAAATCCACAAGGATGAAATCGTTGTTGTGTTCAGAGTCGATCCACAGCCACACGGACTGGCCGACGAAAATTCGAATGATTTAGCTGATGGAGTGAAAAGTATGCAACATTGTACGAGGCGTACTTTCGCCGCTGCTGGTCAACGTGCTGCTCGACGAGGTGGACAAGGAGCTGGTCACGTTCAAGCAACAGGTTCGGGAACTGACGCATCGCTCCGGCGGCCGCGGCATGCAGCAGGTCGTGGGCAGGCTGCGTTCCTACATGATGGGTTGGAAAGCATCTTTAATGAGGAAGCACCGCTGTGATCTCAGTCGACTCATGCCCGAATTTTACTTTTAACATTTCGTAAATCGTCGTGGTCAAGGGGCTGATGGTGTCAGAACGTGCCCAGAGCGCATAGGTTACAGGCGGCAATGACGGAAGGCCTTCGGCCTCGCCCAAAACCCGCATATCCGGCCCCAAGAACTCAATACTTCTAGCGGTCACCCCCAGACCCGCCCGCACCGCGGCCTTGATACCTACCAGTGTTGGCGCCAAATAGTTTACGTGCCAGAGTCGTTGGGCCCCACCCAATGCCTCCAGCGCTATTCTGCGGAAGATGCTTGGCTCATCAGCCAAAATCAAAGGCAACGGGATACGTTCGTTATAGACATAATCCGCAGCGCATATCCAGGCGGTAGGGGATGTGCGCAGTACAAATCCGCGCAACCCTGCTGCCTGGCGCGTAGAGATTGTTAGATCGATATCGCCCGACTCCAGTGCATCCATAAGAAATGGACTACGGTCCACTCGTATCTCAAGTCGAACTCGCGGCGCATGGCGGGAGATATGTGTAAGCACCGGCGGCAAGATAGTGTCAGCGACGTCCAAAGGCGCCCCTATGCGGATCTCACCCTCCATTTGCTTTTGACCGACGCTGCGTACAGCCTCGTCATTGATCGCCAGCAGCCGCCTCGCGTATTCAGCTAGTTGCTGGCCTTGTGGAGTAAGCACCCTGTTTCGCCCCTTCTTTTGAAAAAGAGGGCAACCCATTTGCGATTCAAGCCGCTGCATTTGCTGCGTGACCGCAGACTGTGTTCGAAACAGCACATTAGCGGCGCCTGAAAACGTATTAACTTTCTCGATAGTTACCAAAGTCCGCAGCAAGTCAAGATCCAAATTCACCATGAAGGAGCTTTCCAATGTGTCAATTTTCGGGCTATGGGGCAATCTATGTATTAGCACTATTTATATTTATTTTATAACAATTAATTTGTGGCGCCCATTGGTTTCCTCTATATTTCCCCATGCTTATTGGAGAAAGACATGCAAGATCTCAATGAAAAGCAGCTGGCAATAGCCCGCTTCATCAGTACGGCAAAACAGCATGCGGGCACGAATGTCAGCCGTGAAAGCCTAGCTATGGTTAAAGAGGCTCTGGTGAAGCTTGCTTCGAATAAAGACTGGTGGGGATGTAAAGATTATCCCGAGCCCGAAGGCGAAGAGCTTCAGGCGCGCTACTTGATTCATCAAGAGCCGGATGGCACTTACGCCTTGTATTTGAACGTCATGAAGCCTGGCAAGAAGATTGTTCCACACAATCACACAACCTGGGCTTGTATCGCCGCGGTCGAGGGTGCGGAAAGCAATTACCTGTACGAGCGCCTGGATGACGGCGGTACGCCGGGATATGCCGCCTTAAAGGAAACAGGCATGCAGTCTGTAGCACCGGGTGATGGCATTGCACTGATGGCTGACGACATTCATGCAGTGCGTATCGAAGACGCCAGCATTCGCCATCTTCATGTGTATGGTCTCGCCTTGGAAAAACTTTCTCAACGCATGGCTTTTGATCTGGCTACCAACACATGCAAGATCATGGACATAGGCGTCAAAACACGAGAGAGTCGCACGCAATAGTGATGCTATGGCCCCTCCCTCCAACCAAGTGATAAAAATATGATGAAGCCATCCCTCCGCCATGTGACTGCGCAACAACTGAAAACTTGGATACACGACGAGGATGAGCTGGCACTGCTCGATGTCCGTGAACACGGGCAGTTTGGTGAAGAACATTTATTTTTTGCCGTCCCGCTGCCCTTTAGCGAACTAGAACTCCACATTGGGCGACTCGTGCCGCAGACGAAGACTCGGGTGGTATTGTATGGTGATCAGAATACGGAATATGCGGTCCAAGCCTCTGTACAAGCAATGGTACATCTCGGATATAGCAATGTTCAGTTTTTGGATGGGGGCATAGAAGCATGGAAAGCCGCTGGCTATAAAACCTTCGCAGGCGTAAATTTGCCGAGCAAGACATTTGGTGAAATGGCTGAGCATGTGTACGGCACACCGCGTGTATCCGCTGAAGAGCTGCACAGGCTGCTTAGCGACGGGACGGAAAGTGTCCTGATTGTGGATGGCAGGCCTTTTCCAGAGTACCGGAAAATGAACATACCCAGCGCGATCTGTTGCCCCAACGGTGAACTCGCCCTGCGCATAGGGGAACTAGCCCCAGACCCAGATACGACCATAATCGTGAATTGCGCAGGTCGGACTCGCAGCATTGTCGGCGCACAAACGCTTATCAATCTGGGCATACCGAATAAGGTATATGCTTTAGAGAATGGCACTCAGGGCTGGTATCTTGCTGACCTGCCGCTGGAGCACAATTCAAGTCGTCTGTATCCAAAGAAAATCAGTCCACAGAACCTGAATACTTCGCGCGCACGCGCGCAAGAATTGCGCCGCCGGTTCAAGCTACAACATGTTGATGCCAAAACGGTGAAGCGCTGGCTTCAAGACACGACAAGATCGGTATTTTTATGCGACATTCGTACGGACGAAGAGCATGCTCAAGGAGATCTGCCCGCCATTGTTCGGCATACTCCCGGAGGGCAACTGATTCAGGCGACAGACCAATACATCGGAGTCTTGAAGTCTACTATTGTTCTGTGCGACACCGATGGAGTGCGCGCGCCGGTTATCGCAAGTTGGCTAAAGCAACTGGGGAGAAGCGTCTATCTATTAGATGATCTCAAGGGTTTGCATGACCTTCCCCAGCCACCCAGCTATAAGCCAAGACTCTCGCATACGCGAGAACTTCCCTTCGAGGCTCTACAAGATTTCCTCAACACGAATCCAACCGCACTCGTGCTGGACGCACGCCCTAGTTTGAAGTTCCGCGAAGCCAGCATTCTTGGTGCCCAATGGATCACGCGCGCCAACATACCCGCCATTCCCGCTAGACAGCATCCATATGCGGTACTCCTGGGAACGAACAGGGACAAGCTCGCCCTACTTGCCCAAGACATGGAAGCCAGTGTCCATACGGATATCTATCTTTGCATTGTCGATGATAGCTTCCCTGATGCAGCCGGCTTTCCCGTTGTAGAGAATCATGAAATGCCCGACGATGCCTGCATAGATTACCTTTTCTTTGTGCACGACCGCCATGACGGCAACAAGGAAGCTGCACGGAAATATCTGGAGTGGGAAACCAACCTGGTGTCGCAGATAGACGAGCACGAACGCAAGATGTTTGCAATCGAACCATAAGCGTTCACCACATTATGCAGTACCCCGTTCTTGGCGATTCATGGGCCAAGCAGAAAGTCTTCGAACCGCCGCGTCACTTCCCAGATAACCAGAATAACGAAGTGCCGACCCCAAATTTCATTCACTGAAGGAGATAAACATGAAAGCTAAAAAGATTGCGTGCGCTCTGATTGGTTTGTCCACGTTATTCGCACTTCCTGCATTCGCAGAAAGCTATCCATCCAAGCCGGTCAAGATCGTCGTAGGTGCTGCGCCGGGAGGCCCCAATGACATGGTGGCGCGTATGTTAGGCGAACGCTTGTCACGAAACATGGGCAACAGTTTCGTCGTAGAGAACAGGGGTGGCGGCGGCGGCGTGATAGCGGCGACACATGTGGCTCGCTCAGAACCAGATGGCTATACCCTGCTGATGGGCGCGGTCAGCACACACGGAATCACCCCGAGCCTGTACAAAAACCTGGAATACGACGCAGTTAGAGACTTCACGCCGATTTCCCAAGTAGTCACCTATCCGTTGGTAATGGTCGTGAATTCAGAGGTCCCTGCCAAGAATTTAAATGAGTTTATCGACTATGCAAGGCGGAACGGTTCAAAAATAATGCGCGCGTCTTCAGGCAATGGGAGCTCAATGCATTTAGCAGGTGATATGTTTAACTCAGCCGCGGGCACCGAGCTATACCATGTTCCGTATAAAGGAAGCGCTCCTGCGGTACTCGCTCTTCTAGCCAAGGATGTACATGTGAATTTCGAAAGCATCCCTCTCGCCCTTCCCCATGTGCAAAGTGGGAAGCTACGAGCGCTTGGCGTGACCAGTGCAAATCGCATCCCAAGCATGCCGGACGTTCCCGCAATTGCTGAGTCGTTACCTGGCTACGAAATCAATGGATGGTTTGGCCTGCTTGCCCCTGCTGGTACTCCCCGGCCCATCATCGACCGTCTCCATGCTGAAGTGGTCAAAGCACTAAAGGAGCCAGAACTCAAGAAGGCCTTCGAGGCGCAAATCATGGCTACAGTGGGCAGTTCGCCGTCAGAGTTCCGCGACTTCATCGACCACGAGCTTTCCAAGTATGCAAATGTTGTCAAGAAGTCAGGTGCCGCCGTGGAATGAACTGTCAATCAAAGGATTTCGCGCCGGCGGGCTCCACCCACCGGCTCGCTTACCAAACTAGGCGGTCGTAATGGCCGCCCAAGCCTTTGGCCTGCCAAACCTGCAGGTGTGAGCAGGCCCGCACCGAACAAATCAAGCCGGGCCTCCTGGCCATTGGCCTTCAATGCTGTCAATATGTCGACCTGCCCGGGTATGCCGCCGATGGTTCGATTCTGCCACGACATACCCCAAACCCGATCGACGCAAATCCGTCCCGCACGCAACGGGCGCGCATGACGACCTCGTCCCCGTCCTCCAGAAACCGCCGAACCTCGCCGCTGGGCAACTCAATCGGACGTGCTCCATTCAAGGTCTTCTCTAACAGGCAACCCTCCGCGCCCGGCTCCGCGCCTGAAATTGTTCCGGTACCCAGCAAATCGCCTGGACGCAGATTGCAGCCATTGCTTGCGTGGTGCGCAAGCATTTGGAATACGGTCCAATATTGCTCAGAGAACTTCGCCCTCCCGATTACTGCCGGCCCTGTTCCAAGGCGGCGCATTTCCGCAGTTTCAATCGCCGCCTCAACGTCGATATCAAGGGCGCTGCGCTGGTCGAGCTCGGCATCAGCCAAATACGCTGGGATCTGGAAGCGCTTTTCTTCTATGTTTATTGGCAGTCGAAATGGCGCCAGCGCCTCCATTGTCACGACCCAGGGCGAAACTGAGCTCATGAAGTTTTTACCCAGGAACGGACCTAGCGGTTGATATTCCCAAGCCTGGATATCGCGAGCCGACCAGTCATTGAGCAAGCACAAGCCAAAAACCTGATCTTCCGCCGCATTGATCGGAATTGGCACGCCCAGATCGTTACCTTCGCCCACAAAAATGCCAAGCTCGAGCTCGAAATCGAGCTTCTCGCTCGGTGCGAATACCGGCATCGACTCATCTGGGCGCCGTATTTGCCCCCAAGGTCGTCGGCAAGGATGGCCACTGGGTACAACCGAAGATGCCCGCCCGTGATAGCCGACCGGTATGTGCTCGAAATTGGGATAGAGGGGATTGTCGGGGCGGAAGAGCCGCCCGGCATTGGTTGCGTGATGAATGGACGTATAGAAGTCGGAGTAGTCTCCAATATTCGCCGGCATCAGCATTTCTACCTCGCCGTGCAGGCGAAGATGCGCTTGCGTCTGCTCACGCCGATCGGATCCTGTACGCAGCAGCCTGGAAAGGGAGAGGCGCAGCGCCCGCCAATGCGTTGGCCCCAACGCCATCAAACCATTGAGTGCTGCACCCTGACATGCTTGATAAAGCTGTTGGGAAATACCGTCGATAAGGCCTTGCTCGGAGCCGGAACGCAGATCGAGGACGTAGTCCCCGATTGCTACGCCCAGACGAGCAGACCCCCCTTCTTTTGGAATAAACACCCCGAATGGTAAATTCTGAATCGGAAAGTCGGTGTCAGGCCCTACCGAGCCTGGGACCCAGCTCGTCAGCCTGCTGGAGTGTGTTTCATTGATCATTGTATAGGTCTCCTGATCGGTCTTAAGCAGCCGACAAAAATTGTGATGTTCGCGGCTGCAAAATCGTGAAGGCCGCCTGCGCCAATTGCGATCAAATGCGATCAAGTGCGCACTTCCTGCCACCGATAATCTTTGGTCTTTAATCGCCAAAAAATTATATGGTCAAGAACCACCAGACAGAACCACCAAAAGAGTACATAGACAATGGCATCCACAGCCACAATTCCCCACTGCGACAAATGCTCGTTACTCCTCGAAACGAACATCATTACGGTGCATGCACCCTGGGGCAGATTGCAATGCTTGAGCGCATGGGGCATATGGCTCTTCTAACGCACGGTGTCAGAACCCGTCGCCCTATGCTTGTGCGTCACTATCCTTGGTCTCGGTTCCCGCTGCCGAACGCCCCGCCCTACGACCAGAGAACACGCAATCCGCGAGCGATAAGCCGCTGACATTGAAGTTCGAAGGCATTCCGATCGCAGCGCGCCCCGCCGCGTACAAGCCTTCAATGGGAAGCTGGCCCGCGCCCTGGACTTGTCCATTACACTCGTCGACCAATAAGCCACCGAGCGTCAGCGACGTTGGAGGAAACCCTTTGCTGTGTGGAGAGCAGTCAATTGCGTAATATGGCCCCTCGCCCAGAAGAACCGTGTTCGGCACCAGCTTACCCAACCAGTCTTCCCGCCCGTTTCGGACGTGATCGTTGTAGCGATTGAACGTATTCTGTAGTGCGTCAGCCTGGATTCCACATTTCTTCGCTAGGCCCTCGAGCGTCGATGATCGCTTCCAAGCAAACAGCAGCGGCATGAGCGCCCGTATCCGATAGCGCAAAATCATTGGCCGCCAAGGCATTACCAGTTTCCAGGCCGCCTTGAATTGTGCAGCGTCGAGAATCAGCCAGACCACATGACCGTCTTGCTGAAATATTTCATGCCCGATTGTAAGGCCATAAGCGTCTTCAGCGATGAATCGCTCGCCATGAGCATTCACGAGCAAGCCAAACTTGAATGGCTTTGGCACCAACATGGTGCGACCCGACTCGCCGCAATCCAGGCGTGTAAGCGCCCCCACCGACTGCCCCAGGCGAATACCATCACCCTGACACCCTGCCGATCCCATAGGAATTGCATTCAAATGTTGCGGAAGATACTTGGCCATCATTTCGCGGTTATTAATAAAACCACCAGTCGCCAAAACAACCCCGCCTCGGGCCCGTATCCGCTGTGGAACGCCAAACCGTTCGGCAAATGCAATACCTCGAGCAAGCAACCTAGCCGGAGGCCCGTATAGGTTGCCTTTACCCTTGTGGTACAAGTGCTCACAAAAGCGCTGTAGGCGCCAGGCTAAGCTGCCTGGCGAAATCATCATCACTTCGATGCCAACGACTCGGCCCCCTGCATCCACGATTAGCCGCCGCGCCGGAGATCGTAATTGCAACTTTGCACCTGAACGCTTGACCGCCTTATTCAAGGCAGCATATAAGTGCACCCCCTTGGACCCGAAACCAGGGCCTACGGTGATGTGCCCTCGCGGCGCGGGCTTGGCGACCTTCGCGTACGACCGAACGTATTCATTGCCGCTGAAATAAAGCGACGCACCAGCCGACAAGGCGGTGTCATACGCTTCATCCGGTTTTGCCAATCGCGCGCCATAGGTCGCGCCATGTTCAATGAGCCACTCTATGTTCGCCGCGCTATTCTCACAGAAGCGCCTTAGCGTTTCGCGGCTCACGATATCACCGACCTCGAGGCTGAGGTACTTGAACATCTCTTCGGTAGAATCTTCGAAGCCTGCTTCCCGCTGAAATCGAGTGGAACCCGCATAGACGACACCACCGCTCAAGGCCGTAGCTCCGCCGCCCTCGAACTTGTCGACAAGGATCACGCTTGCTCCGGATTCCCGAGCTTCCAGTGTGGCACACGCACCAGCCGCGCCGAAGCCGACGACTACCACGTCCGCCGCGTCATCCCATGCAAACCGCTCCGGGTCATCTACTTTCAAAGGAGGAAGAACCATCATCAACGCCTCTAAAAAGAATTAAAACGCCATCCTATTGGGCAACCAAACCGCGATTCCAGGGAACCCTATACCATCAAGCCCATGAGCCTTGCCGCCTGGCTGTAGTTAGAACTGGCACACATACTTTCCCCCATCAATCGTGACCGGCCCGCCGTTGATATATTCGGCCAGGGGCGACGCCAGGAAGCAAATGATCCTCGCAAGTTCTTCCGTGGTTCCAAATCTGTGCGACGCAATCACAGAACGCATTTTCTCGCCAACCTCTCCGGCATGGCCCGGTTTGGTGAATGGAGTCTCCACAACGCCAGGCCTGACGTAAACAGCAGTGACTCCGAATACGCCGAGCTCACCCGAAATGGTCTTGGAAAGCACTTCCATGCCCGCCTTGCTTGCCCCATATGCCGCAAAGCCAGCCGCCGGCATGACCGCAGCAAAGGAAGAAATATTGATCATCCTTCCCGATTTTTGCTCCTTCATGATTCGCCCAACTGCTTGCGCGCAGTTGAACGCCCCACTCAGGTTGACGGCGATAACCTGCTCCCACTCGGCTGCATCCATGTCGAGAAAGGGAACGCGACGGATCGGAGCGCACGCATTGTTCACAAGAATATCGATGCGTCCGAATCGCTCCCTTACCTCCCGCACTGTATGTTCGACTTCCGACTTTTGGGTGACATCCATTTGATAGGCGGCACCGATTCCGCCGCCGCGGGTTATTTCTTCCAGGACGTTGCGCGCATTTTCACTATTGATATCAGCGACGATGACTATCGCGCCTTCGCTCGCCAAGGCAAGCGACATAGATTCACCATGTCCCCGGCCACCGCCGGTAACAATAACGACCTTGCCAGTCAATTGAAGATCCATTTGCACTCCGCTAGAAAAAGATGACAAACACACGCCCGCGCAATGCCGAACCCCCTGGTTCGGCCAACCCGGCATCGAAGTCACGAAAGATCAGCTAACGACGTAGCCACCACTCACATTGAGAGTTACTCCAGTGATGTAGCTGGCCTGTTCCGACAAAAGATAAGTTACTGAGTCGGCGATCTCTTGCGGCTCGGCAAATCGTCCGAGCGGAATACGAGCAAGCGCCGCCTGGTTGCGCTCTTGAGAAGACAGCTTGGCCATCGCCGTTGCAACGCGTCCCGGTGCCACGGCATTGACTCTAACCCCATGCTGCGCCATTTCCTTGGCCAATGTTCGGGTCATGGCCGAAACCGCCCCCTTTGAGGCGGAATAATGCGCCGCTGCAAGAAGCCCCCCATCCAGCGCGGCAGAGGACGAGATATTCACAATCGCCCCGCTTCCTTGGCGCACCATGTGCGGAATGGCTGCCCTGCACATAAGAAATACCGAGCTTAGATTGACCCTCATTACAGTCTCCCATTCAGCAAGGGATATCTCAGTGAGGTTCGCCTTCGCCCCATCCGCTTTTTTGGGCGATATGCCGGCATTATTGACCAGCATGTCGACCCGTCCATACCGGGCAATAGTCTCTTGGAGGCACTTGTGGACATCCGTTTCGTCCCCCACATCCGCACAGCACGACATTGCGCTGGCGCCAGCTTGCTCAATCTCTTGAGCAAGGAGCTCGATGCCTTGTGACACCATGTCCACCAGTACCAGGCGAACCCCATCCTTCGCTAACCGCATAGAGATTGCCCGACCAATACCTCCGCCGGCACCCGTTACGATTCCTACTTTTTTATCGATAGCCATCGATGCTTCCTCTTCCCTGAACTCGTAAAGACATGAATGAAAACGCGCTTGCCGCAGCTATGGCAGACTCTTGATATTTTCAACGACCTCGCACCGGCCTCGATCATCATGAACGCATCCGCGACGCCATCTACAATGCCGCATGACATCGTTTCGTAGGCCTGGCCTCAAGCTCAATACGTTGTTCGACCGCCAGACAGATCGAAGCAAGCCCCCGTCGTAAAGGAACAATCCTCTGAGAGCATCCAAGCAACCATTTTTGCCATCTCATCCGGTTTGCCTATTCGCTGCATGGGAATCTTGGCCTTCAGCATCGACATCATTTCCGCAGGCATGCGCCTTAGCGAGGCTTGGTGCATGGGGGTGTCCATTAGCGCTGGCGTAACGCAATTCACCAGAATTCCCGAAGTCGCAAGCTCCTTCCCAAGAGTCTTGGTCAAGCCTATGATTCCCGCTTTTGAAGCACTGTATCCCGATGACAATGGATTGCCCTCTTTTCCTGAAGTCGACGCAACATTGACGATTCGCCCGTAATTGGACCGCAACATAAATGGGATAACCGATCGGCAGCAATAAAAAGTACCTGTCAGATTGACAGCCAACTGCCTGTCCCAAGCATCCAGAGGATATTCGTGGCACGGAGAAAATGGGCCTGAAATACCAGCGCAGTTGACCAGCAGATCAATACGGCCAAAGTGTTCCGCAACAGTTCTGGTGGCAGTCTCGACGTTCAAATAGTCCGAGACGTCCACACGCCGCGTATCAACCGGTCCAGGCAGGTTGACGGCCACCTGTTCGAGACTGTCTTGATTGAAATCCCACACTGATATTTGGGCGCCTGATTCCAATAGCTGTTTAGAGATTTCAAGGCCAAGTCCACTTGCGCCTCCCGTGACTACCGCCATTCTGCCGCTGAGATCATAAGTATTCATGCAGTAGCATCTCTAGGTTGTTCATACTAACTAATCATCGGCATACCGGATCGCTGGATGATGTCTTTCCAGAATTCGAATTGTTGGCTGGTATAGCTTCTGAACTCGGCAGAAGACTTTGCACTTGGCTCCGAGCCGGCTAAACGAAGCATTTCTAGAATACTGGGCTCCTGCAGCGCTGCTTGAAATGCTGTATGCAATGAGGCTATTACGTCCGGCTGCGTTCCGGCTTTCACATACAGGCCATTCCATGAAGAGAACTCATAATTCGGCAGGCCTGCCTCCGCAACAGTCGATGTGTCTGGCAACAGAAATGATCTCTTCCTCGATGTGATTGCAATCGCCTTGACGCGGCCGCTTCGAATATGCGGGATAACAGTGGGAATGTCCCCAAAATAGATGTCCGATTCGCCCGAAATAAGGGCTGTCATCGTAGGAGCTCCGCCACGATAAGGGATAAATCGCATGTCGACTCCGGCAGTGAGTTTGAAGAGCTCTGCCGCCAGTCGAGTGGTGGCGCCGCCGACCGCTATGTTGAGGCTATCAGGGCGAGTTCTCAGGTGTGCGATAAGATCCGCTACTGTCTGGATCGGTACTTTGGGATTCGCAATGATCACGAATGGGAACGAGTTGGTTTCCCCAACTGGGTCCAATTCTTTCACCGGGTTGTAGAGCGGCTCGCGCATCAGATGAGGAAACACAACGATTGCCATAGAATCAAACACAATCGTATGGCCGTCAGCCGATTCTTTAGCAAGCTCGCGCTGCGCAATGGCCCCCATGCCACCGCTCTTATTCTCTACAATAATTTGCTGTCCCAAGCGCTCGCTGGCTTTGGCGGCAAGCGCGCGAGCAACGACGTCAGTTCCTCCCCCTGGCGGAAAGGGAACAATAAGGCGCAATGGGCGGTTTGGGAAACTTGCCGCACTTGCCGACCTCACTGGCCAGGGCCCCATTGCAGCTATCGACGACAATGACGTTAAGATGAAGTCCCGACGTTTCATATGTGTCTCCTGTTTGCAGTCTTTTTTGGCCCCTTTTTCAACTGCTCTAATCTAGGGTGCCGTAGATAGCAATTCTTAGCTGAATCGCATGCGAATCAGTATGACGATCGGCTCGGACCCTGTAAATACGCGTCTCGGGAACAAGACTTGGTCATCTTGTGCAAAATTCGGGGAAAAGCCGCCAGTGCCCTTACGGCGGCGAGCTATCCGATAGAGCCACGCGGCGTCAAATTTTCTATCAGGAAATCCGCAAGAAGCCGGATACGATACGGTAGCTTGCGATTGGGATACAGAAGCCATAATCCTGGATGGTCTCCGGTATCGTGGACACAGTCGAAGTCAGGCAGCACCTGAACCAATCGACCCTTGTCGAACTCCGGCTTGGCAATGTTGTATCCGATACGCGCGATGCCCAGGCCGTTACGTGCCAATTCGAGCAGCAACGAATGACTGTCGACTTCCACCCTTGCGTATACCGAGTGAGAGAAGATTTGATCACCACGCCGGAAGAACCAGTTTGCCGGTTCGTGTGATGAATGGACCAGGCAGGCATGCCCATCCAAATCAGACAATGACTGCGGCAGCCCTCTTTTCTTTATGTAATCCGGTGCGGCACACAACACGCGCCGCACGTCCCGAAGGCATACTCCAACCAGACTGCTGTCGGGAATGCGTCCCGAGTGAACGGCTAGATCAAACCCCTCGTCTATGAGATTGACCAGAGCGTCGGTAGTGGTAATGCGCAGCACGATCTCTGGGTACCTATCACAAAATCGAGTCAAGATCGCAGGCAGGTAATTATTGGCCGCATAGTGATTGATAGCCAAGCGAATCAGCCCGCGGGGTTTTTGCGTCAACGACGTAAGATCGTTCTGCATTTCCGCAAAGGAGTCGATAGCCTCGGTAGCCCACTCAAGTGTCCGTTCGCCCGCCTCTGTAAGCCGTATTTTCCGTGTTGTTCGTTGAAATAGCCGCACATCCAGGGCACGCTCCAATAAGGCAATGCGACGAGTGGCGAGTGACGCGGTTATACCTGCCTCTCGCCCCGCCGCTGTGATGCTGCCCAGTACTGCAACCTGGCGGAATAATTCCAGCAGCTCAAGCGTCACGCCCTTCCTGGTCGGCTTTGTCATTGCGTCATCACCAAATACGGTATAGTCAAAGTCATTGTGTATGGCCGGGCGTAGCGCAATCCTGTCCGGCCGCACTCTCCGCCGGCGCACTCAGGCTGCACGCCGCCCGATAGCCGAACACGACTGCAGGCCCTAGCGTAGCCCCCGGTCCAGGATAGTATCCTCGCATGACCGGGCTCATGTCATTGCCGCATGCATACAAGCCCCGAATTACGCTGCCGCTCTGGTCCAGCACCCTTGCATCGCGATCGGTTTTCAGCCCCAATGTCGTGCCAATCGACGCCGGCCAGACTTCCACAGCATAAAACGGCCCCTTCTCGATAGGAGCGACACAGGGGTTCGGATGATGATCCGGATCACCGTTAAAACGATTTAAGGCATGTGTACCGCGACCAAATTCGGGGTCTTCGCCGATTCTCGCGGCAGCGTTATATCTCTGTACAGTACGATCAAGGCCGTCGGGATCGATTCCCGCGCGAACCGCCAGCTCCCTTATCGTACGCCCCTTCAGCAAATAACCATCGCGCAAGAATGGCGATAGCCGCGAAATGAGCGGACGGACAAGCCCCAAGCCGTACTTCTTGATGAAACGATGATCGCAGATCAAGTAAGCCGGAACATTATCGAACTGTTCCCTTTCTTCAAACATCGCGAGCACGAAATCATGATATGAGTCTGCTTCGTTAACGAAGCGGAACCCACGCCTGTTCACGGCAATTACACCTGGCTTACCGCGATCCATGTGCCCGTGTATCCACGTGGTAGGGTCGCGCCCAGGGCGCCGCCGTACAGACATGGGCGACCAATACGCTGGGCTGTCCACATTCGCATCAATGACCGCACCGACCTGCGTCGCGGCCCTTATTCCCTCGCCTCGACTGCTTTCTATGGCCATTGAGCATGAGTGTGGATAATCAGGCCGCAATTGCCTCAGTGATTGCCAATCATGCGCCATCCCCCCAGTTGCCAGTACGATGCCACGCCGAGCCAGTATCAATCTCGGTTTGCCTCCGCACTCGACAACGGCGCCTATGACACAGCCACCCTCCTTCTTGAGTTCAAGCAAGCGCATCCCGGTAAACATCGGAACCTTCCGCTCTTGAAGACTCATCAAGTACCTGGCGACGAGCGCATTGCCTATAAGCAGCCGCGCGCCGCGTTCATGTCGAAGCCGATGCAGCATGTGCCTGGAAATAAGCGAAACAGCGTTCTTAGCCGCTTGAGCGGAACGCCAAGGGCGCACGAGGGCGGGTATCTCGCGCCTGCCAACCATCATGCCTCCGAGAACCATGAAAACATCACGCGGGGCACGCAACATTCTGAACGATTCACCCAACTTCGCACCATCGAATGGTACAGCAGTGATTGCATGCCCCGTTGGTGAACCATGGGGCGCATCAGCATGGTAGTCAGGATTTTGGGCATATTGAAACTGGACATGTGTATGGCGCTGCAAAAATGCTATCGCTTCAGGCCCCGACTCGAAGAATGCGTCCAGCAACTCCATGTGAGCGGAGCTGCCTAGCTCATTACTTAAATATCGGCGAGCCAAATCAGCGCTCGCATCAGGCGTCGCATTAAGCACTTGCTCGGCGCCAGGAACCCATAATGTACCGCCAGACGTTGCAGTCGTTCCCCCAAAAAGGGTTGTCGCTTCATACAACCGAACATCCAAGCCTTGTACCGCGGCAACCAGTGCGGCGGTCAAGCCGGCGGCGCCACTACCAAACACAAGCACATCTGCCGCATCCGATGGCTGCATGGTTTTCGGTAACACTACTTTACTCATGCGCTAGCCTTAAGGAGGGAACTCGCAGCTACATAGGTGGTATCGATAGATACCGTGCACAGGTACCCATAGAAAGGGCCGGTGCCTACTCGAGCATCATGCGCCAATGCTGCCATTGCCGCACGATGTGCAGCAAAGGCGGAACCAACGATGACGATGTCTGCTGCCAATGTATCCATAATATCTCCCGATAATGCGTGTTGGGCTTGCGCCTGCCTTTTTGTTCTATAACGGTTCGATACCGGTGGCTTTCCCCGCGGTTCGAAAATATTCAAGCTGCTTCATCGCAAAATCCCTGAACTCATTTGGTGGGCCGGCCATGGATTCGTGCGCCATGGTTTCTAGTTGCTGAGCCACGTCGGGCAAACGCATTATGGCAGCCACCTCACGATTGAGTTTGTCAGTAACGTCACTCGGCAAGCCAGCCGGACCAAGTAGCCCAAACCACAATGGCGAGGCTTCAAAGCCAGGAATCCCACTTTCACTTACTGTTGGCAAATTTGGCGCCAACGCGGAGGGACGTCCTGAGGTAATCGCGATGCCTTTTACCCCTTGCAGCGACTGCACGCCCCGCACCGCATTCAGACCTACCTGGATTTCATTCTTTGCCAATGCAAGAAGAACCTGACTACCCCCCGGATAGAGCAATACCTCTGCATCCAAGCCGGCTTTGGCAATAAAGTTACGTATGTCAATTTCACTTGAACCGCCGGTTGTGCCGAAATTAATCTTGCCGGGATTGTCTTTGGCATACTTGATCAAGTCAGCTACGGAATTGACCGGAATCTTATCGTTGATGGCCAGCACCCAAGGCGTCTGTGAAATCCCGGCTATATAGGTGAAATCATTACGCAAATCCAAGGGGAAGGACTTGTAGACAAACGGGTTCGCCATAATGCCGGAATGGATGACCAGCAGCGTATAACCATCGGGCGCCGCACGCTTTACGAAGGAAGCGCCTATTTGCGAAGCAGCACCGGATTTATTGGTGACCACAAAAGGTTGATCAAGCCGTTCGCTCAGGTGCTTGGCAAGAATCCGAGCAAGCAGGTCGGTGGCGGAGCCCGGTGTAACAGGCACCACGATCTCGACACTCCGTTCCGGATACTTTGCCGCCGCAGGCTGCGTAAATGACACGCAAACGGCAATGACTGCAAGGATGCGTAGCAGACTCAGGGACTTCATGCACATTTCTATCTCCTCTGTTATCGTTTTAAACGACCAATGTCCAAATAGGTTTATCCAAGACGCCTTCATTCCATGTGTCCTGCGCCAGTTTGCCGGCCCGAGGACCGCAGCACTGCGGTTTCGACTTGATCGATCAGGCCTCCAGGAGTGATGGCAACGCCGTACAGATCGGCAGCTGCGTCTCGAGAAACATAGCCAAGCACCACATCTCTGCGCACATGTTCCGGATCACGCTTAAAAGGCGGGCCGTAGCCACCGCCGCCCGCGCTGCGAATAATGACTCGATCTCCAGCCTTTAACGAATATGTTCCTTTGAATGACCGAATACATGTGTTGTCCGTATGCAATATCTCAACTTCGGATGTTTTCCCTTCTCCACCGCCCGCGAGCCCCCATGGGGCACATTTGGTGCGATCAATCTTCAGGGTGAGCTGGCACGGATTCGTAACGAGATAGCGTTTCTCGACTCCCACGCCGCCCCGGAACGTACCAGCCCCGGCGGAATCGGTCCGGATTTTATAAGTCTCGACTCGAAACGGATAGTAAGCCTCCTGCATCTCAATAGGAACATCCGAGGTGTCACCATGAACGTTCGAGCGTGATGGACCATATCCGTCGATTTCCGCAGAACCGCCCCAGCCCCCAACGAGCGTATCCAGGTGAAAAAACGTTTCCCCGGTCGTGGCGTGTTTTCCGTGGAATACGTGTACTCCGTACGTCCCGTGATGCGCGGCGGCCACTTGCGCCGGAAACGCCTCGGCCATCGCTTTGAGTACAGTGTCGACCGTAGTCGGAATCATATGTCCGGAAAGACCAAGCGGCGCACCCGGACGAGCGGACAAGAACTTTCCCTCTGGAATAACAACATCCAGATAATCAAAGTCCCCTTCTGTTAGAGGCTCATCCGGAGAGAATAGATATTTGACGGCAATACGGGCAGCCGCCATTGCGCCACCATTTATTCCTGCATTCAAGGGGCCGGGCAACTGATCAGCTACCTCGGAGAAGTCGACAGTGATGCGCTCGCCATCCAAACGTAAAGAAATGTCTATAGGGACGGCCTTATCCAAGGTAATACCATCATTGTCAAGGAAGGATCGAGCAGTGTACTCACCACGAGGCGCCGCGTTGATGATCGACTTCACTCGATGAGCCGCCTGTGCCCACATCAGTTTCACCGCGGCTTCCAAACTAAAGGCCCCATATTTGCCCAGAATTTCCGCAACCAGGTCCCGGCCCTGCAGGCAACCGGCTATTTGTGCTTCGACATCTCCCAGCAACATCTCCGGGAAGCGCGTGTTGTACTGAATCATGCGAAATATGTCAGCGCAGCGCTCACCTTTACGCAACAGCTTGACGGTGCGAAACTGAATCCCTTCCTGGAAAATTTCTGTCGTTGTCGTCGAGCTGCACGAACCGACCATAATTCCACCGACATCTATCCAGTGCATGAGCACACAAAAGTACGCCACTATCCTTCCTGCGCCACCATCAGTCCGGATCGGCGTATACATCACTACATTGTTCAAGTGCTGTCCAAGAGTCTCAGCATGGTTCGAGATCACGACATCCCCGTGCTGCAAGTCGTCTTCTCCATACAGCTCCAGGCCGTCTCTCACCGCCGTACCGAGCGCATTCGCAGCGAAAATCAGCAAACTGCCACGAGACTGAGAGATAAGGCGGCCCTCTCTATCCACAATACCTACCGCGTAGTCTTTGTATTCGTTAATGAGCGGGGAAAACGCGGTACGCGTAATATTTCGATCAATCTGATTGGGTATGGAGACCAAATCGCTACGGATGATTCTTGCGGTAATCGGGTCGATACCCAAGTCAATGGCTTCAGATATAGTCGTTTGCATCACAGTCTCTTTTCCTCAGTAGGATTTTGAATTTTCAGTTCACCGTAGGAGCCCACTGTCGCGATATCCCCCGCCAAAAGTATCGTCGTGGAGCTGTACTCTTCAATCACTGCGGGTCCCTCAACGCAGTGACCCACAGGGAGCGTCTTGCGACTCCAAACGGGGACTTCCTTCAATCCGTCGCTTGCGCCGTAATACACTGATCGCATACCCGTCGGCTCAGGAATTCCATCAGGTTCGCTTGGGGCGAGCATTTCTAGCGAAGGCTTAGGCACTTGGGCAATGGCTCCGAGCCGCGCTCCAATGATCTCAATGGCGCAGTCGCTATTGGTGTGACCGTAGCGCTGGCGGTAAGACTCATTAAAAGCCTCCTGCAAATCTTCAGGTTTAGAGCCGGTTTGCCACGGAACGCGCACGGTGTGCTTCTGCCCCGAATAGCGCATTTCGAGCGAATCTTCATACTCGACTTCACTATCGGCAAGGCCATTTAGTACGCTGTGCCGGCCTGCGACACGTAGCTCTTCGAATACGCGCTCCATTTCACCCAGTGTTTCGATATTGAGCCCACCCACGACAGTGCGTGCAAGATCTACACGCGCCTGCGCCATCAACATGCCTAGGCAGGAAAATGTGCCAGGATTGGGGGGGATGATGACAGCCGAAACGTTCAGTGTCCGGGCCAGCACCGATGCAAATAGCGGCCCACTGCCACCAAATACAAACAAGGTGAAGTCACGTACATCATGGCCACGTTCGATCGTAATCTCTTTAACGGCGTTGGCCATAGAAACGGTCGCCAAATCAAGAATGCCGTGCGCGGCAATCCTAACGCCCTCTTCACCCTCATAGCCGAGGGGAACAGCCACTTTTTCGAAGATCGCCGCTGCAGCAGCATCGGCGTCCAATCGAAGTTGGCCGCCTATAAATTCACCGCCACTGATACGCCCTAGCGCAAGGTTGGCATCTGTAACAGTCGGTTCGGTGCCGCCGCGCATGAAGCCGACGGGGCCAGGTTCAGACCCAGCACTGCGCGGGCCGACATTCAAAGCCCCTGAAGCATCCAGCCAGGCGATGGAGCCGCCTCCCGCGCCTACTTCGACTATGTCAAGCACAGGAGTACGCAGCGGGAAACCACGATCGTAGCCGCCAACATAATAGACTGGCTGCACCTCGAATTTGCCATCCAGCACAAGCGCGCATTTGGCGGTTGTGCCTCCCATGTCAAACGCTATCAGGTTTGAGATCCCAAGCGCCTTGGAATATGCCGCAGCACCGATACATCCGCCAACAGGTCCCGATTCGACCAAGGCAACCGGCTCGGCAAAAGCCCGGGCCGTGGAGAGCACTCCACCATTGGACCCCATCATGTAGAACGTGCCTGTGAAGTCGCGCTCCCGCAGCCTCCCTTCGAAGTCTTCGATATATTGCCGCATGCGCGCACCAACGTAGGCATTGGCTACTGCCGTCGAAGTCCGCTCATACTCAAACCACTCTCCGGTAAGCGCCGTCCCGCAGGTAACATAGCAGTCGGGTAACCATTCACGCAGCAACTTGACCGCCTGCTGTTCGTGGCTGTCGTTTGCGTAGGCATTGAGGAAGGACACGGCAACGGCAATGACATTTTGTTCTCGCAGCTCTATCGCCAGCCTTTCAAGCTCTTTGACGTCCAGGGGCGCGATAACATTTCCCTCCCCGTCCATACGTTCGCTTACCTCGAAACGCAAGTTACGTGGCACCAAGGCGGGATCGCGCCGATAGCGTAAAGAGAATGGCTCGGGCCGATTTCCACGACCGATTTCGATCAAATCCGAAAATCCACGCGTGCAGATTAAGGCTGTCTTGGCACCGTTGCGCTGAATGAACGCATTAATGACGTGCGTTGTGCCATGTTTAAAAAGCAGGCCCTCTTTAACATCCACACCCGTGGCGTCCAACGCGGCCAATGCACCATCTGCCAGATGACCATAGTCGGTCAATGCCTTTCCGTGTATCACACGTTGATTTGACGCGTCAAATGCGGCGATGTCTGTAAAAGTTCCACCAGTATCGGCGGCAATAAGATAGGAACTCATGGTGCCTCTGCTTCCTTGTAGTGATAGATTTGAAGAAATCTTATCGTCCGCGCAAGCACCCAGAAAGGCCTAAATCGTCCCTGAACAATTTCCGTTTTTGCAATA
>Ga0180216_1001509_pt1 | contig 20685 bp, 18 predicted proteins | sample eDN3rd37CBELigMG_FD_128879 | JGI IMG/M metagenome (GOLD analysis project Ga0180216, IMG submission 128879) | Enriched Miracle-Growth compost microbial communities from Emeryville, California, USA - eDNA 3rd pass 37_C BE-Lig MG (version 2)... ...
GAGCACGACATGGATGCCGTGTTCCGCCTGGCCGACCGCATCTCGGTGCTGGTGTCGGGGCGGGTGATCGCCACCGGCACGCCCGGCGAGATCCACGCGCACCCCGAGGTCCGGCGCGCCTACCTGGGCGACGAGTTCGAGCAGGGGGCCGCGTGATGCGCGCAGGCCGCATGGGGTGCGGAGGCCGCATGGCGCGAGAGGACGCATGAGCGCCTTGCTGGAGGTCGAGGGCCTGGAGACCGCCTACGGCAGCAGCCAGGTGCTGTTCGGCATCGGCTTTTCCATCCGGCAGGGCGAGGTGGCGACGCTGCTCGGCCGCAACGGCATGGGCAAGACCACCACCGTGCGCTCGCTCCTGGGGCTCACGCCCGCGCGCGGCGGCACGGTGCGCTTCCTGGGCGAACGCATCGAGGCGCTGGCGCCCGATCGGATCGCGCGCATGGGCCTGGCGGTCGTGCCCGAAGGGCGCCAGATATTCCCCAACCTGACGGTCCGGGAAAACCTGCTGGCTTTCGCCTCCCGCCGCAACGCCAGCGCCGATCCCTGGACGCTGGAGCGCGTGAACGCGCTGTTCCCCAACCTGGCCGCACGCGCCGCCCACATGGGCGGCCAGCTCTCGGGCGGCGAGCAGCAGATGCTGGCGATCGGCCGCGCCCTGATGACGAACCCGCGCCTGCTGATCCTGGACGAGGCCACGGAAGGGCTCGCCCCGCTGGTCCGCGAGGAAATCTGGCGCTGCCTCGATACCCTGCGGGCGCAGGGCCAGACGATCCTCGTCATCGACAAGCACGTGCGCCGGCTGCTGCGCCTGGCGGACCGGCACACCATCATCGAGCGCGGCGCGGTCGTCTGGCGGGGGGATTCGCAGGCGCTCGCCGCCGACGCCTCCATCTGGCAGCGCTACATCGGCGTTTGACGATTTTTCTGAAACGCCGGGACGAAGACGAGGACATCGGATCCATCCCATGCGCACAGTACAATAAGCCCTTTCCTACCCTAAGCCCCCGGGATATAAACCCGTCACGGCGACCGACCATGCAAGAAACCACCCTGCGCCGCCCCGGCGCCCCGGCCCCCGCGCCCGCCGATCCGGCCCAGGACCAGGCCCTCTCGGCCCTGCTGCAGCCCGCCGAGCCCGACGCCGCCGCCCCACGCAAACTCTTTATCCGCACCTTCGGCTGCCAGATGAACGAATACGACTCCGAAAAAATGGCCGACGTGCTGCGCGAGGCCGAGGGCGTCGAGCTCACCCAGGATCCCGAGGATGCCGACATCATCCTCTTCAACACCTGTTCGGTGCGCGAGAAGGCCCAGGAAAAAGTCTTTTCCGATCTCGGCCGCGTCCGCCACCTCAAGCAGGCCAGGCCCGGCCTCGTCATCGGCGTGGGCGGCTGCGTCGCCAGCCAGGAAGGCGAGGCCATCGTGCGCCGCGCCCCGTACGTGGACGTCGTGTTCGGCCCCCAGACCCTGCACCGCCTGCCCGAGCTCATCGGCCGGCGCCGCGCCACCGGCCAGGCGCAGGTCGACATCTCGTTCCCCGAGATCGAGAAATTCGACGCCCTGCCGCCCGCGCGGGTCGAGGGGCCGGCGGCCTTCGTCTCGATCATGGAAGGCTGCAGCAAGTATTGCAGCTTCTGCGTCGTGCCGTACACGCGGGGCGCCGAGGTCTCGCGCCCCTTCGACAGCGTGCTGGTCGAGGTGGCCGACCTGGCCGACCAGGGCGTGCGCGAGGTCACCCTGCTGGGCCAGAACGTCAACGCCTACCGCGGCCCCACGGGCGAGGGCGGCGAGGTCGCCGATTTCGCCATGCTGCTGGAATACGTCCACGAGATCCCCGGCATCGAGCGCATCCGCTACACCACCTCGCATCCCAAGGAAATGACCGCCCGCCTGATCGAGGCCCACGGCCGCCTGCCCAAGCTCGTGCCCTTCCTGCACCTGCCGGTGCAGGCCGGCAGCGACCGCGTGCTGGCCGCGATGAAGCGCGGCTACACCGCCCTGGAATACAAGTCCATCATCCGCCGCCTGCGCGCCGCGCGGCCCGACATCACGCTGTCCTCGGACTTCATCGTGGGCTTCCCGGGCGAGACCGAGGCCGATTTCCAAAAGACCCTCGACCTCGTGCGCCACGTCGGCTTCGACCAGTCCTTCTCCTTCGTGTATTCGCGCCGCCCCGGCACCCCGGCGGCGGACCTGGCGGACGACACCCCGCAGGAGGAAAAGCTCGAGCGCCTGCATCGCCTGCAGGCCCTGATCAACGAGCAGGCCGCCGCCATCAGCGCCGCCATGGTCGGCGGCACGCAGCGCCTGCTGGTCGAGGGCCCCTCGCGCCGCGATCCCCGCGAGCTGAAGGGGCGCACCGAAAACAACCGCATCGTGAACTTCGCCGGCCATCCGCGCCTGATCGGGCGCATGGTCGACGTGCGCATAACCCAGGCCCTGGCCAACACCCTGAGGGGCGAGGTCATCCCCGAACGCATCGAGGACCGCCCATGAGCGACCGACGCAAGCCCCTGTCCCTGCAGCTTTCCGGCGGCAACACCCAGCTCGCCAACCTCTGCGGGCCGCTGGACGACAACCTGCGCCAGATCGCCCAGGCCTACGGGGTCGAGATCTCGCGGCGCGGCAGCCGCTTCACGCTGCGCGGCGAGGGCGCGGCGCGCGCCGCGGAGGCCCTGCGGTGGTTCCACGAGCGCGCGGCCCAGGGCCCGCTGTCGCTGGACACCCTGCAGCTCGGCCTGGTCGAGCTGGGCGCCGGCGAGGGCGGCGCGGACGCCGCCGCGCCCGGCGCGCTGCCCGAGCTCCCGCCCATCGACGACGCGAGCCTGAGCCTGCGCACCCGCAAAACAGACCTGCGGCCCCGCACCCCGCGCCAGCGCGACTACCTGAACGCCATCCTCAAGCACGATGTCACCTTCGGCGTGGGGCCGGCCGGCACCGGCAAGACCTGGCTGGCGGTGGCCTGCGCGATCGACGCCCTCGAGCGGGAATCGGTCTCGCGCCTGGTGCTGACCCGGCCGGCCGTCGAGGCCGGCGAGCGCCTGGGATTCCTGCCCGGCGACCTGGTGCAGAAGGTCGATCCCTACCTGCGCCCCCTGTACGACGCGCTGTACGACCTGCTGGGCTTCGAACGCACCCAGCGGCTGTTCGAAAAGCAGACCATCGAGATCGCGCCCCTCGCCTACATGCGCGGGCGCACCCTCAACCACGCCTTCATCATCCTCGACGAGGCCCAGAACACCACGCCCGAGCAGATGAAGATGTTCCTCACGCGCATCGGCTTCGGCAGCAAGGCGGTGATCAACGGCGACCCCTCGCAGGTCGACCTGCCGCGCGGCCACCAGAGCGGCCTGCTGCATGCGCTCGAGGTGCTCGACGGCGTGCCGGGCATCGCCTGCACACGGTTCACCAGCCGCGACGTCGTACGCCACCCGCTGGTCGCCCGCATCGTGGACGCCTACGAGCGGGCGGGGGACCATGTATCCTGAGTTCTCGCTGTCCATCCAGTACGCCGAGCCGGCGCCCGAGTTGCCGCGCTGGCGCCTGCGGCGCTGGGTCGGGCGCGCCCTGGCCGGCGCGCTCGCGCCGCCCGAGCCGCGCGCGGGGCGGCCCGTCGCCCTGGCGCTGCGCCTGGTCGGCGAGGACGAGGGCCGGGCGCTGAACCTCGCCTACCGCCAGCGGGACTACGCGACCAATGTGCTGACCTTCGAATACGGCGAGGATCCCTCGGGCCTGCTGAGCGGCGACATCGTGCTGTGCGTGCCGGTGCTGCGCCGCGAAGCCCACGCGCAGGGCAAGCCCCTGGCGCACCACGCCGCCCACCTGGTCACCCACGGCGTGCTGCACGCCCTGGGCCACGACCACGTCCGGGCGGACGAGGCCCGCGCCATGGAATCCCTCGAAACCGCCATCCTCGCAGCACAGGGAATTCCCGACCCCTACCGGGCCTCGCCGCGGGCCTGATGGCGGGGCTTTTCGGTTATGCTAGGCATTCCGCACACACGTCCTCAGGACAATGCCAGACCCCAACCCACCCGATTCCGAACCCCGACCTACGCGCCCGAGCGGCAAACGCCTGCTCAACCGCCTCACCGCCTTCCTGAGGCCCGCGCCTCCCGCTGACCGCAAAGGCCTCAAGGCCGTGCTCGACGCCGCCCACGACCGGTCGGTGCTCGACGGCGAATCCTACGCCATGATCTCCGGGGCGCTCGAGGTCGCCGACAAATCGGTCTCCGACATCATGGTGCCGCGCTCGCGCATGGACATGCTCGACGTCAGCCGCCCGCTGGCCGAGCTCATGCCCGAGATCATCGAGACCGGCCATTCGCGCTTTCCGGTCTACGAGGGCGACCGCGACAACATCCTGGGCACGCTGCTCGCCAAGGACCTGCTGCTGGCGCTGTCCGACAGCCAGCTCGACGTGCGCGCCCTGGTCCGCCCGCCGGTCTTCATCCCCGCCACCAAGCGCCTGAACGTCCTGCTGCACGAGTTCCGCAGCAACCGCAACCACCTGGCGATCGTCGTCGACGAGCACGGCGGCATCTGCGGCCTGGTCACCATGGAGGACGTCCTCGAGCAGATCGTGGGCGACATCGAGGACGAATACGACGAGGACGCCGAAAAGACGATCTTTCGCACCGGCGAGAATAGCTGGCGGGCGATGGGCTCGACCGACATCGAGGTCTTCAACGAGACCTTCGGCGTGTCGCTGTCCGACGAGGACCACGACACGCTCAACGGCTGGCTCGCCGAGGCGCTGGGGCACATCCCCCGCCGGGGCGAGCGCCTCGAGCACGAGGGGCTGGTGCTGACCGTGGTCGGCGCCGACAGCAAGCGCGCGCGCTGGGTGCACATCCAGCGCCAATTCCCGCGCGACGATGCCGCCTGAGGCCGCAGCCGGGGCCGCGACGAGCCGCAGGTCCGTGCCGCGCGGGCCGCTGGCGGCGCTGGCCGCGGGCGGCGTGCAGGCCCTGTGCTTCGCCCCCGGTCCCCTCCCCGCCTGGAGCCTGCCCTTCGTCCAGGTCGCCGCGCTGGCGGTCCTCGCCCACCAGGTCTTCGGCGCGCCCTGCGCGCGGCGCGCCGCCTGGCGCGGCTGGCTGTTCGGCTTCGGCCTGTTCCTGGTCGGCGTCTACTGGCTGACCATCAGCATGCACGAGTTCGGCGGCCTGCCCCTGGCGCTGGCGATCGCGGCCCTGGCGCTGTTCGCCGGCGCCATGGGCCTGTACGCCGCGCTCGCCGCCGCGCTCACCGCCCTGGTCTGCGGCCGGCGCGGCGGCGTCGCCGAACGCGCGCCGCGGCAGGTCCTGAACGCGGCGATCTGGGCCTCGGCCTGGACGCTGTGCGAATGGCTGCGCGGCATCCTGTTCACCGGCTTTCCCTGGCTGAACGCCGGCTACGCGCATGCCGAAGGCATGTTCACGGGGTGGGCGCCCATCATCGGCGTCCACGGCCTGGCGTGGCTGGCGGCCTTCGCCGCGGGGGCCATCGCCCTGATGGCCCGCGCCAAGGACACCCCGCACGACCGCTCGGCCGCCGCCGCCATCGGCGTGGCCGTGGCCACCGGCCTGCTGGGCATCGCCTGGACGCACATCGCCTGGGTGCAGTCCGCGGGCGAGCCCATGATCGTGCGCCTGGTCCAGACCGGCACCCCGCAATCCCAGAAATTCGATCCCGCACGTTTCCAGGCCGCGCTCGCCAAGGACCTGCGCCTGGCCGGCATGCCCCCCAAGTCGCCGGCGGACGCGCCGGGCCTGGTGGTGCTGCCGGAAACGGTGATGCCCGCATTCCAGGACGCGATCCCGGGAAACGTCTGGGACCGCTGGCGGGCGGTGGCGCGGGCCCTGGACGCGCCCCTGCTCATGGGCATGCCCCTGCGCCGCGCCGCGCCCGCCGGCGAGCGCCTCACCAACGGGGCCCTCGTCATCGAGCCGGACGATGCGGACGGCGCCGCGCCGCGGCTGGCCTGGCACTACGACAAGCACCATCTCGTCCCCTTCGGCGAGTTCGTCCCGCCGGGATTCCGCTGGTTCGTCGACGCCATGGACATCCCCCTGGGCGATTTCGACCGGGGTCCCGCGCGCCAGCCACCCCTGCGGGCCGGCACGCAGTCCTTCGCCGTGGACATCTGCTACGAGGACACCTTCGGCGCCGAGATCGCCGCCACCGTGCGGCCCGGCCCCGACGGCGACAGCCCCGGCGTGCTGGTGAACCTCAGCAACCTCGCCTGGTTCGGCGACACCTGGGCCCTGCGCCAGCACCTGTGGATCGCGCGCCTGCGGGCCCTGGAAACCGGGCGGCCCATGATCCGGGCGACCAATACCGGCATGACGGCGGCCATCGATCCGCTCGGGCGCGTGCGCGCCGCCCTGGATCCGCGCTCGCCCGGCGTGCTGGACGTCGAGATCCAGGGCACGCGGGGCCTGACCCCCTACGTGCGCTGGGGCGACGCGCCCATCCTGGCCTGGACGCTCGCCTGCCTGCTGCTGGGCCTGTGGCGCCGCCGCGCGCCCCGCCCTCAGGAGCCTACAGCAGGCGCCGGTTGAGCATGTTCTCGATCTCGGGGGCCTCGAGGGGCTGGGCAAAGAAATAGCCCTGGGCGTAATTGCAGCCCGCCGTCCGCAGCAGCTCGCACTGCCGCGCGGTCGACACCCCCTCGGCGATGACGGCCAGCCCGAGCTTGTGCGCCATCACGATGATGGCCTGGCACAGGGCGTGGCTCTCGGTGCCGACGTCGAGGTCCTCGACGAAGGATCGATCGATCTTGATGTAGTCGATGTCGAAACGGTTCAGGTAGGACAGCGAGGAATAGCCGGTGCCGAAGTCGTCCAGGGCCACCTGGACCCCCGCGTCGCGGAAGGCCAGCAGCTTCTCCTGCGTGGCCGGCCCCATGTCCATCAGCAAGCTCTCGGTGATCTCGACCGTCAGGCATCCCGGCGGCAGGCCGAGCTCGCGCAGGTGCGCCAGCCAGTCCCCCGTGTCGATGCCGTCGGCGAGGAGCTGGACCGGAGAGACATTGATGCTCACCTGCAGGCCGCGCTCGAGGGCATGCCGCCAGGCCAGGAGCTGTGTCGTGGCCTCGCGGAACACCCAATCGCCGATCTCGCGGATCATGCCGGATTCCTCGGCCTGGGCGATGAAGGCCAGGGGCGAGAGCACGCCGCGCGCCGGATGGGTCCAGCGCAGCAGGGCCTCGACCTTCGTCATCCGGCCGCTGTCCAGGTCGACGATGGGCTGGTAGAGCAGGTGGAACTGGCGCTCGGCCAGCGCGGACTGCAGGTCGCGGTGCAACTGGCGGCGCATCAGCGCGGCCTCGCGTATCGAGGGCTCGAAGCGGCGGTACTGGTTGCGTCCGCCCTCCTTGGCCGCGTACATCGCCAGGTCGGCGTTGCGCAGCAGCTCGCTGATCTCCTCGCCGTCCTCGGGAAAGAAGGTCACGCCCGCGCTCGCCGAGATGACGACCTCCTGGTCGCCCAGCAGGTACGGCCGCGCCAGGGCGTCCAGCACGTCGCCCAGGATCCGGTCGACCGCGGCCGGATCGCCACCGAAGCCCTCCAGGATCAGGGTGAACTCGTCGCCGCCCAGACGGGCCACCACGTCCCCCTCGCGCACCGCGCCGCAGATGCGCCCCGCCACCGCGCGCAGCAGGATGTCGCCGACCTCGTGCCCCAGGGTGTCGTTGACCTCCTTGAACAGGTCCAGGTCGAGGAAGACCAGCGCCACCGAGCCGCGCACGCCGGGCCGCGCGCGGTTCAGGGCGTCCTGTAGCTTGAGGTGGAAATGCTGGCGGTTGGGCAGGCTGGTCAGGCTGTCGTAGTGCGCCTGGCGCCAGATGAGGTCCTCCGAGCGCTTCTGCTGGGTGATGTCGCTGAATATGCCCACGAAGCAGCGCACGCTGCCGTCGGTGTCGTAGACGGCGTTGATGGTCAGGTGCTCGGCGTAGTCCTGACCGTCCTTGCGCCGGTTCCACAGGTCGCCGCTCCAGTGGCCCCGCACCCGCAGGGCTTCCCAGAGGTTCTGGTAGAAGGCCCGGTCCTGCCTGCCGGAGGACAGGACCCGCATGTTGAGGCCCTGCACCTCCTCGCGCGTGTAGCCCGTGATCACCGTGAAGGCGGGATTGGTGTTGATCACGTGCCCCTGGCTGTCGGTGACGACGATCGCCTCGCTGGTCGACTCGAAGACCAGCGAGGCCTCGCGGGCGGCCACCTCGGCCTCGCGCCGCTCGCTCACGTCCATCAGCACCACGACCACCGCGCGGTCCGTCCCCAGCTTCATTCCCGAACAGAACAGCTCGACGGGCAGGCTCTTGCCGCCGGCCGAGCGCAGGTGGAAGACATGCCCGCGTTCCGAGGTGAGCCGGCCGTCCAGGTAGCCGCCGAGCAGGGACACGATGCGCTGCCGGTCCCGCGCGACGAAGGCGTCGTCGATCCTCGAGTCGTAGATCGGGGCGGCAGCCTCCAGGCCCAGCATCCGCACATAGACGCCGTTGGCGTACCGCAGGCCCATGTCGTCGAGCACCACGATCACGCCCACCGCCGCATTGTCGGCCACGCCCTGGAACAGGGCCTCGGCGCGCAGCAGCTTGTCGTGTTCCATGTGGATCCGCTTCATGAGCTCGTGCGTGCGCCGGGCGCTGTCGTTCAGTCCCCGGGCGAGCTGGCCGATCTCGTCGTTGGGCGGATACTCCACCCGCGCCGCGTAATTCCCGCGGATCAGCTCCTGGCAATACTCGGACAGCATCCGCAAGGGGTGCAGCACGTAGCGCTGCACGGCCGCGCTCGCCACCAGCAGCAGCAACAGGTCCAGGCCGAACACCAGGTACAGCACCTGGAGGTGGCTGCGGCGATAGGCCGCCTCCTTGTCCACCAGCCCCGCCAGCAGGGTCTCGGCGGCCAGCAGGACGGCCCGGGATTGCTCGTCGAGGTCCTGGATCTCCTGGGCGCGCGTCTCGCCGGGCGGCGGGGCGCCATTTTCCAGGCAGCGCGCCAGGGCGCCGTCCCGGTAGCCCAGCCAGGCGCTCCAGACCTCGCGCAGGCGCTCCGCGAGCTCGCCCTCGAGCGGCCGCACCGCCATGCCGAAGACCTCGCCGCCCGCCGACAGGGCCTGGTGGGCGCGTTCGAAATCGGCGATGTCCTCGCGCAGCCGCTCGCGCACGAAGGACGGATCCCACACGGCCATCAGGCCGTGGTAGGCCGTGCGCTGGCTCAGCATGCGCATCTTGCCGGCCATGCTCACGGTGGCGGCGACCGAATCGGACTGATGGAGCGCCAGGCGCACGACGACGATGTTGGCCGCCGCCAGCAGGAAGATCAGCAGGAACACCGCGCCGGCCTTGCGCCCGAGGCTCTGATCGTGCAGGGACCGCAGCCACCTGCCCACCGCGGGCACCCAGTCGGTCTTCATGCGTCGCGCACCACCCGTCCCCGCTCCTCGGCCAGGCGCCGCTCGAGCTCGCCGGGCTCGAGCGGCTCGTCGTACCAGTATCCCTGCCCCGCGTCGCATCCCGCGCGCAGCAGCAGCTCGTGCTGCGCCGCGCTGGTGACGCCCTCGGCGATCACCTGCACGCCCAATTTATGCGCCAGCAGGATGAGGGCCTCGCACACGTGCAGCGCCTGCACGTCCTCGGCGATGTGCTCGGTGGTGGCGTGGTCGAGCTTGATGTAGTCGGTGGGCATGCGGCCGATCGAGGACACCGAGGCCGAGCCGATCTCGAAGGCGTCCAGGCCCAGGCCCATGCCCGCCTCGCGCAGGGTCCGCAGATTGGCCAGGGCCCCCACGCCCAGGTTCGCCAGCGCGCGCTCGGAAAGTTCCAGCACGACGCCGTCGGCCGCCAGGCCGTGCCGCCGCAGACAGTCGAGCCAGCCCAGGCGATTCCCCTCGCCGCCCTCGAGCTGGGCGGGCGACACGTTGACCGCCACCCGGAACTCCTGCCCGTACCGCGCGCGCCAGGCCGCCGTCTGGGCGGCGACGCGGTCGAAGACCCAGTCGCCGATGCTGCTGATCAATTGCCGGTCCTCGGCCATGGGCAGGAAATCCATTGGACGGATGATCCCGAGTTCGGGATGATTCCAGCGCAGCAGCGCCTCGGCCTCGAACAGGCGCCCGGTGCCCATGTCGTAGATCGGCTGGTACACGAGAAAGAACTGCTCCCCGTCCAGGGCCTTGGGCAGGCCCTGGATCAGGTCCCTGAGCATCCGCGCGCGGGCGCGCATGCCCTCGTCGAAATAGCGATGGCGGTTGGGCCCCTCGGCCTTGGCCGCGTACATGGCCAGGTCCACGTGCCGCAGCAGGGTGTCCTTGTCCTCGGCGTCCTTGGGATACAGGGCGATCCCGATGCTGGCCGAGACGCGCAGGGATTCGCCGGCCACCAGATAGGGGGCCGTGACGCTGCGCATGATGTCGCGGCGCAGCTCCTCGACCTGGGCGCGGTCGCGCACCCCATCCAGGAGGGCGATGAACTCGTCGCCGCCCAGCCGCGCCACGAAGCCCGCCTCGCCGGCGCAGGCGCGCAGGCGCGTGGCGACCTCGGTGAGCACCTGGTCGCCGGCGGCATGCCCCATCGAGTCGTTGATCCCCTTGAATCCGTCCAGGTCGAGGAACAGCAGGGCGAGCGGCAGGCCGGTACGCTCGGATTCCCCGACCGAGCGCGCGATCCGGTCGTTGAAATACTGGCGATTGGGCAGCGCGGTCAGCGGATCGTGGTGCGCCTGCCACCAGATCTGCCTCTCGGCCTGCTTCTTTTCCGTGATGTCGCTGACCATCGCCACCCGGCAATTGACCGAGCCGTCGTGGTTCCACGCGGTATCGATGACCACGCGCTCGGCATAGTCCTCGCCGGACTTGCGTCGGCTCCAGTATTCGCCCTCCCAGCGCCCCGTGGTGTTGATCGCATGCCACATGGCATCGTAGAAATCGCGATTGTGCCGGCCGGGCCGCAGCAGTGGCAGCATCTCGCCCACCACCTCGTCGGGCCAGCGGCCGGTGATCCGCGCATAGGCCGGATTGACGTCCATGATCACGCCCGCCGCGTCGGTGACGGCGATCGCCTCGCTGCTGTTCTCGTAGGCGATGCCCGCGAGCTGGGCCGAGGCCTCGGCGTTTTTCCGCTCGGTGATGTCCTGGACGATCCCGACGACCGCGGCGGTGTCCCCGACCTGGATGGTGGAGCTGAAGACCTCGATGTCGATGACGGTGCCGTCCTTGCGCCGCCCGCGGCGCTCGTAGCGCACCGTCCCGTCCTTGCGCTTCAGGCTGGCCTTGATCGACTCGGCCACCAGATAGCGCTCGCGCGGCACGATCACCCCCAGCACCGGCAGCGTGTCGATCATCTCCTGGGGCTCATAGCCGAAGATCTCGGCCATCTTGGCGCTCACGAAACTGAAGCGCTCGCCCTCGGCGAGATAGATGCCGACGATCGAATTGACCGCGAGGCCGCGAAAGATCGTGTCCGAGCGCTCGAGGCCGATGCGGTCCTTGCGCGTGGTCTCGAGCAGGTCCTGGATGCGCTGGGCGCCGCTGTTGAATGCGTGGGCGAGCTCGCTCAATTCCCCCGAACCCTTGTAGTCCACCCGGGTGCCGTAGTGGCCGCGCATCAGGTCCTGGCACGACAGGTAGAGCTTGCGCACGGGCGTCACCAGGTAGCGGCGCGCCAGCACGAAGCCCAGCAGCAGCGCGAGCAGGTCGGCCACCAGCAGGCCCAGCCCCATGGACCAGGCCGAGGTGCGGCGCCGCCGCGCGATCTCCGCCAGCTCGTCGCTCAGGGCCTGCAGGGATTGGAGCAGCACCTCGGCGTCGTCGATGACCCACTGGCGCAGCAAGGTGGACGAGACGCCGGCAAGCCCGGCATCGGCGGCGTTCTTTGCGGAATAGCTGTCCAGCACCACGGACTGGATGCGGTTGCGGAAGGTATCCCAGTCGCGCCGGATCTTGGGCAGGTAGGCGCGCAGGCTGGGACTGGAGAGCGGGGCGATCTCGCGGCCCGCCGCCACGCCGCCGCGGTCGAGCGCCACCAGGCTCTCGTTGAAGACCTCCACCCCCTGGCCGAAGCGCGCGTCCAGCATGCGGTGCGCATCGGTGAGGCGCACCGAGCGCAGGGCCGCCTGCAGGCCGAGCACGCGCATCCGGTCCACGGTCTCGAGCCGGGCGGCGGCGGCGCCGTAATAGGACAGGAGGGAACACACGGCAAGCCCGTTGCCGATCACCAAGGCCAGCAGCAGCGCGAAGAACACCCCCACCACGGTGCTCAGCCGCGCCGGCTTGCCGCGAGAAGGCGCTTGGCGAGCTCGTGGATCTCCTGTCATGCCCCACCATGTCGATCGTCACAGGGTAAGCAACAGTAACATACTGCGCCCGCCAATTCAGCCACCATGGGCCTTTTCGCCACGGACCGCGCGTGCCCTTGTCCACGATCGCGCAGGCAAGAAAAAAGCCCTGAATCTTCAGGGCTTTATGAATCTGGCGGAGCGGACGGGGCTCGAACCCGCGACCCCCGGCGTGACAGGCCGGTATTCTAACCAACTGAACTACCGCTCCGGGTGTCCAACGTGCCAGGATGAACTGGCGTCCCCTAGGGGATTCGAACCCCTGTACTCACCGTGAAAGGGTGATGTCCTAGGCCTCTAGACGAAGGGGACCGGACATTCGGCAACGAAGGTTGCTTGGTGGAGGTAAGCGGGATCGAACCGCTGACCTCTTGCATGCCATGCAAGCGCTCTCCCAGCTGAGCTATACCCCCAAACAAGGTCTTCGTTAACGAAGAAGCGAGATTATGCATGAAAAAGAATCGGCGTGCAAGCAAGAGCCCCGTCCAATATCAGATGAGTCTGAACTGGTCTGCGTGACCCCGACATCGGACGAGTTCAGAACCGATAGCCCACGCCGATGGTGGCCACCCAGGGATCGATCTTGGTCGTGCCGATCTTGGTCCCGTTCAGCCGCACGTCGGAGGAAATGTCGATGTAGCGCACGTCGGCGTTGAGGAACCAGCGCTCGGAGAGCTTGAAGTCCACGCCCGCCTAGGCGGCCACGCCCCACGAATCCTCGAGGTCCAGGTCGCCCAGCACGCTCTCGGTGCTGAAGAACGTCGTGTAGTTCAGGCCCACGCCCACGTACGGCTGGACGGTGGCGTCGGGCAGGAAATGCCATTGCAGGCTGAGCGTGGGCGGCAGGTGCTTGGTCGAGCCGATGCGGCCCACGCCCTTGGCCTCGATGTCGTGCTTGAACGGCAGCGCCCCGAGGAGCTCGACGCCGATGTTGCGGGTGGCCATGTAGGTGATGCTGAAGCTCGGGCGGGTGCTGCTGCCGACGTCGAGCTTGACCGTGCCGTTGGCCACGGTGCCGTTGTCGGACTTGGGCTGGATGTGGGTGACGCCCGCCTTGAACAACCAGTCGCCCGCTTCATGGGCGTGGACGGAAGCCAGGGGAAGGACGCCCAGGGCGAGCGCGGCGATGCACAGCGAGTGACGGGGGGACGCTTTCATGGATTTCCTTAATATATAAGTGGTTTATCGGAAACCCACACATTTTGCAGGGTTGAACGCGAGAAACCCTTGACCGGCATCAAGCCGTTTCCCGCCCGCCGCGTATCGGCCCCAAAACCCTTGATGCCCATCAAGCATTCCGGGGAGGCCCCGACCGCCCTCGAGAAACAAAACATTACAACTCGGCGCCGCCCGCCGGTTCGCGGAACATCGCGCGCCCAGGCCTCCTGAACTTGCAATAAACCGACATTTTGCCGCATCTTGCGCGAACTTGCGCGCATTTGAGCGATCTGGCTGGCTTGCAAAGCCCCTTGGCCCCCCCTACCATTGCGCCGTTCCCAGCCCGCCATGGACCCGCCCATGCTCAGTATCGAACACCGCCGGGGGCTCGCGCCCGCCTGGTCCCCCGATGCCATCCTGGACCTGTATGCCCAGCCGCTGAACGACCTGCTGCTGCGCGCGCAGACCGTGCACCGGCAGCACCATCCGGCCAATGCCGTCCAGCAATCCACCCTGCTGTCCATCAAGACCGGCGCATGCCCGGAGGACTGCGCCTACTGTCCGCAGTCCTCGCGCCACGCGACGGTCGTGGAGGCCGAGCCCCTGATGGCGCGGGAGGAGGTCCTCGCGGCGGCGCGGGCGGCGCGCGATGCGGGCGCCCAGCGATTCTGCATGGGCGCGGCCTGGCGCTCGCCGACCGAGCGGCAGCTCGACGATGTGATCGAGATGGTGCGCGCGGTCAAGGCGATGGGGCTGGAAACCTGCGTGACGCTGGGCATGCTCAAGCCGGGCCAGCCCGAGCGCCTCAGGGCGGCGGGCCTGGACTACTACAACCACAACCTGGACACCGCGCGCGAACACTACGGCGAAATCATCACCACCCGCCGCTACCAGGACCGGCTGGACACCCTGGAGCGCGTGCGCGCCGCCGGCCTGAAGGTGTGCTGCGGCGGCATCGTGGGCATGGGGGAATCGCGCCGGATCCGCGCCACGCTGATCGCCGAGCTGGCAAACCTGGACCCCTACCCCGAGTCGGTGCCCATCAACCAGTTGGTCAGGGTTCCCGGCACGCCGCTGGCCGACGCGCCGGAGCTCGATCCGATCGAGTTCGTGCGCACGATCGCCGTGGCGCGCATCGCCATGCCCGAGGCCGTGGTGCGCCTGTCCGCGGGGCGCGAGTCCATGGACGACAGCACCCAGGCGCTGTGCTTCATGGCCGGCGCCAATTCGATCTTCCGCGGCGAGCGGCTACTGACCACCCCCAATCCGGGGCCGGACGCCGACGCGCGGCTGTTCGAGCGCCTGGGCCTGCACCCGACACCCACGACCGAGACCCTCCCTTGAGATCACCATGCACACCCTCATCCTCAGCATCACCTGCAGCGTCGCCGTCTCGATATTCCTGAAACTGGCGCGCAACGGGGCCATCCGCGTCGAGCAGGCGATCTTCGTCAACTACCTGACGGCGGCCGCCCTGTGCCTCGGCCTCCTGCGCCCGGACACGGCCAGGCTGCTGGACCAGCCGGCCGCGGCCTGGTGGATCCTGTCGCTGCTGGGCGTCCTGCTGCCGTCGATCTTCCTGGTGATGGCCGCCGCCGTGCGCCATGCGGGGATCGTGCTGAGCGACGCGGCGCAGCGCCTGTCGCTCGCCATCCCCCTGCTGGCGGCCTTCCTGGTGTTCGGCGAGGCGCTGTCCGGCATGAAGCTCGCCGGGATCGCGATGGCCTTCGCCGCCCTGGCCTGCCTGCTGACCCGGCCCGATGCGCGCTCGAGCGGCCACACGGCCGCCGGCCCCGTCGTGCTGGCCACGCTGCTGGGCGTCTGGCTGGGCTACGGCACGATCGACATCCTGTTCAAGCAGCTCGCCAAGAGCGGCGCGGCCTTCTCGAGCAGCCTGCTGCTCTCCTTCGTGATGGCGGGGATCCTGATGCTCGCCTGGCTGGTCCTGCGCAAGGGCACGCAATGGAGCGCCCGCAGCCTCGCCTCCGGCGTGCTGCTGGGTCTGCTGAATTTCGGCAACATCTATTTCTACATCCGCGCGCACCAGACTTTCCCGCAGAACCCCACGCTGGTCTTCGCCGCCATGAACATCGGGGTGATCTCGGTGGGGACGCTGGTGGGCGCCGGCCTGTTCCGCGAGCGCCTAGGACGCCTGAACGTGCTGGGGATCGTCCTCGCGCTCGGCGCCATCGTCCTGCTGATTCCCCGCTGAGGGCGGCGGCTCGTCGATCACGGGGTCGTGCGATATGTCCTTCTGGATGTCGACCCGCGGATCGAGCACGGCCATGACGTGGGAATTCTGCAGGGTGTCGGCCATGGGCACGAACTGCGTGGGCGCGTCCTCGCTCAGGTGCGTGCCCTTGACCTTCTGCTCGCGTATGAAAACCACCAGGACCAGGGCGCAGACCGAGACGTAGACGAAGTAGACGTCGGCCCCCCAGGCGCGCATCAGCGCGCCGGCCACCAGCGGCCCCAGGCAGGCGCCCAGGCCGTACACCATGTACAGCAGGGCGCTCAGGCCCACGCGCCGCTCGGGATCGACATTGTCGTTCGCGAACGCCGCCCCCATGGGGTAGAGGGTGAACTGGAGGATGCCGAGCACGGCCGAGAATCCCAGCAAGGCGGCGTAGGGCATCTGCAGCCAGCCCCACAGGGGCACGCCCAGCAGCATCAGGATCACGGCGCCGTAGCGGATCAGCCGGATCCGGCTCATGCGGTCCGCCAGCCAGCCCAGGGGCCACTGGAACGCCAGGCCCGCGGCCACCGAGGTCGCCACGAACACCCCCACCTGCTTGTTGCTCAGGCCGTGCAGCAGGCCATAGACGGGCGCGAGGCCGTAGAAGGCGCCGCTCAGCATGCCGGCGATGAACAGCACGGTCAGCGACAGGGGGACGCGCGCCACGTAGTAGCGCACCGCGAGCGGCGCGGGCACCTGCAGCGCGGGGTGCAGGCGATGCGTCAGGGCCACCGGCATCAGGCTCAGGACGCAGCAGATCGCCACGAACACCAGCGGCTCGTAGTTGAGGTTGCGGAACAGCCCCAGGACGAGCTGGCCGAACACCGTGCCCATGCACGAGAACAGCATGTAGAAGGCGAACACCGTGCCGCGCGAGGTGTTCTCGGTCTGCTCGTTGAGCCAGCTCTCGATCGCGATGAACAATGTCACCATCGCCGTCCCGGCGACGAAGCGCAGGCCCAGCCAGATCCACAGGTTGTCGAGCAGGATCTGGATCAGGACCGTGATGGTGACCAGCGCCGCGCTCGCGGCATAGGCGCGGATGTGGCCGACCTGGATGATGAGCCGGTGCCCGACGCGGGCGCCGAACACCAGGCCGATGTAGTAGCCGGCGATGATCGCGCCGACCCAGACCTCCGAGATCGACAGGGCGGTCAGGCGCAGGCCCATGTACGTGTTGAACAGCCCCGAGCCCATCAACAGGATCAATGTCGCCAGGTACAGGGAAAAAAACGCGCCGATAGTCTTGACCATGCATCCGCCATGAACGGCCCGGGCCGCGGAAAGGGCGGCCGGTGAATACTCGAAGGTTTGGCTTTAAGATCGATCAAGGATCATCATAGCAGGCGGCGGCCCGGTCCACCGGGGCGGCGCTTTGCGTATATGATTGAAGTCCGGGCCGAGCCGGCGACGCCCCGCGGCGGACACGGCGGCCCCACCCATTCGACAGGAATCATGGCCGAAACCATCCCAAGCCTCAGCCACGTGGACGACAGCGGGCAGATCCGCATGGTCGACGTGGGCGACAAGGCCGAGACCGACCGCGAGGCGATCGCCGAGGGCTCCGTGCGCATGAGCCCCCAGGCCTACCGCCTGCTCCAGGCGCAGGCCAACGCCAAGGGCGAGGTCCTCAACACCGCGCGCGTCGCCGCCATCCTGGCGGCCAAGCGCTGCGCCGAGCTGATCCCCCTGTGCCACAGCCTGCCGCTGGCCTTCGTCGGCGTGGACTTCGCCCTGGATGACGCGGCCAGCCGCATCGGCATCCGCGCCCACTGCCGCACCCGCCACCAGACCGGCGTCGAGATGGAGGCCATGACCGCGTGCAGCGTGGCGGCGCTGACGATCTACGACATGTGCAAGGCCGCCGACAAGGGCATCGTCATCGAGCAGGTCCGGCTGGTCTACAAATCCGGAGGAAAAAGCGGTGAGTGGCGCAACGATTGAGGTTCTGTATTTCGCCCAGGTGGCCGAGCACATGGGCACGCGGCGGGAAACGCAGGCGCTGGACGGGCCCGTGCCCGCCTCGCAATGGCTGGCCGGCCTGGTGGCGCGCTGTCCGGCGCTGGCGCCGGCCGAGCGGCTCAAGCTCGCCGTCAACCAGCAGCACGTCGACCATGAGGCCACGATACGCCCGGGCGACGAGGTCGCGGTGTTCGAGCCCGTCACCGGAGGCTGAGCCATGGTCGTGGTCCAGACCGCCGATTTCGATCCCGCCGAGCTCTACGCGGCGCTGCAGGCCCGCGCCTCGGGCCAGGCCGGTGCGACGGTCAGCTTCATCGGCACGGTGCGCGACTACGCGCCCGGCGAGACCACGCGCAGCCTGTTCCTCGACCACTATCCCGGCATGTGCGAACGCGAGATCCAGGCCTTGTGCGATACCGCGGCGCAACGCTGGCGCATCCTCGACGCCATGGTGGTGCACCGCGTGGGCGAGCTGGCGCTGGGCGACCGCATCGTCTTCGTGGGGGTGGCCAGCGCCCATCGCGGCGACGCCTTCCGGGCGTGCGAATACATCATCGACGCGCTCAAGACCCGGGCGCCGTTCTGGAAACGCGAGACCCTGGACTCGGGCCGCGCCTTCTGGGTCCGGCAGCACGAGGCCGACGCCGCCAAGACCGCCCAATGGGACACCAGAAAACCAGGACACGAGGAAACCAAGCCATGAAAGCCGACCCCACCCTGCCGCCCGTCACGCTGGGCAGCGCCGTGCTCACGATCTCCGACCGCCGCACGCCCGAGGACGACACCACGGGCGACTACCTGTGCGACAGCCTGCGGGCGGCCGGCCACCCGCTGCAGACCCGCGCGATCTGCCGCGACGACATCTACCAGATCCGCAAGGTCCTGAGCGACTGGATCGCCGATCCCGCCATCCAGGTGATCCTCGTCAACGGCGGCACGGGATTCTCCCACCGCAAGTCCACCGTGGCGGCGGTCACCCCCCTGCTGGACCAGGCGATCCCCGGCTTCGGCGAGCTCTTTCGCCACCTGTCCTGGCAAGAGATCGGCTCCTCGGCGCTGCAATCCGAGGCCCTGGGGGGCCTGGCCAACGGCACGCTGATCTTCTGCCTGCCCGGCGCCACCCGGGCCTGCCGGCTGGCCTGGGAGAGCATCCTGCGCGAGCAGCTCGACAGCCGCCACCGGCCCTGCAATTTCGCCACCGCATACCGCGACGCCGCCGGATCCTGACGATGCTGGACTTCGATTCCGCCCAAGCCACGCTGGCGGGGCGCGCCCGCGCGCCCGAGGCCACCGAAACCCTGCCCCTCGAGGCCCTCGACGGACGCATCCTCGCCGAGGACATCGTCGCCACCGTCGACCTGCCCCGGGCCGACAACAGCGCGATGGACGGCTATGCGCTGCGCTGCGCCGATTTCGCGCCCGGCGCGGCCCTGCCCATCCAGGCGCACCAGTACGCCGGCCATGCCCCCGAGCCCCTGCGCCCCGGCCAGGCGATCCGCCTGTTCACCGGCAGCCTGATTCCCGAGGGCGCGGATGCCGTGGTCATGCAAGAGGACACCGAGACCTCGGACGCGGGCGTACGCATCCTGCGCGCGCCGCGGCCGGGCGACCACGTGCGCCGGCGCGGCGAGGACATGCGCCGCGGCGAGGTGGTCCTGCACCGCGGCACGCGGATCGGGCCCGGCCAGGTCGCCGTGCTGGCGGCCCAGGGGCGCGCCGCCGCCCTCGCCTATCCCCGCCTGCGCGTCGGCATCCTGACCAACGGCGACGAGCTGGTGGCGCCGGGCCGGCCGCTGGGGCCCGCCGCCGTGCACAATTCCAACGGCCCCATGCTGGCGGCGCTCTGCAAGGGCATGGGCGCGGATCCGGTGAGGGTCCTGCACGCACCCGACCAGGCCGATGCCATCGAGTCGGCGCTCGACGAGCTGTCGCGCGCCTGCGACCTGGTCCTGAGCGTGGGCGGCGCCTCCGTGGGCGACAAGGACCTGGTCAAGCCCGCCATCGAGGCGCTGGGCGGCACCCTGGATCTCTGGCGCGTGCGGATGAAGCCCGGCAAGCCCGTCGCCCTGGCGACCCTCGCCGACCGGCCCCTCGTCTGCCTGCCGGGCAACCCGGTCTCCGCCTTCGTGGTGTTCGCGCTGCTGGCCTCGCCCCTGATCCGCGGCCTGCAAGGCCGCCGCGAGGTCCTGCCGCCCGTCTGGCGCGGCGTCCTGCGCACGGACCGGACCTGGGAGGGCGGCGGACGCGACGATTTCCTGCGGGTGCGCGTCGAACACCGCCCCGACGGGCTGCCGGTGCTGACGCCCCACGAGCAGCAGAGCTCCGGGGCGATGTGCAGTCTGGCCTGGGCCCACGGCCTCGCGCGCGTCCCCGCCGACACCCGGACCGGCGACGGCGCGGTGCTGAGCTGGTATCCCCTGGCCGACTGGCTGGCGTGAGGCCGGCCGCGGCGACCCGCGGCCCGGCGGGGCCCACGAGAGGGGGCGTTTCATCGGCCCCCGCTGCGAAAACCTGAAGGCCCTTTCCTTCATTGGGGCGGGCAGACGCCCGCGCGGCACCAATCCTCGGGGGTATTGAGGTTGACGAAACCCGCGCCGCCGAAATCCACGGGGCGGGCGCCGACGTGCGCGAGCCAGTCCTGCGCCTTGCGCCCGCCGCCCGCCAGCCAGGCCAGCAGGCCGGCGTGCAGGCCGCGAGGCGCCAGCAGGCACAGGGGATGGGGCCCCTCGGACGTGCGCGCATAGGCGGGATGCCCGGCGTCGGCCGCCGCCATGAGCCGGGCGGCCATGTCGGCCGGCAGATCCAGGACGTCGACGGGCACGACCAGCAGCCATTCGTCCCGTGCCGCCTCGAGGGCCGCCGCGATGCCTGGCAGGGGGCCCTGGAAGGCCCCGAATTGCGGCGGATCGGCGAGGACGCGCCCATACCGGCCGTACTCGTCGGCGTGGCGATTGGCGCTGATCAGGATCGAGCCCGCCCCCTGCTCGCGCAGGTAGCGGCAGGCGCGCGACA
>Ga0180216_1001511_pt1 | contig 20678 bp, 11 predicted proteins | sample eDN3rd37CBELigMG_FD_128879 | JGI IMG/M metagenome (GOLD analysis project Ga0180216, IMG submission 128879) | Enriched Miracle-Growth compost microbial communities from Emeryville, California, USA - eDNA 3rd pass 37_C BE-Lig MG (version 2)... ...
GACATGGCCGATCTTTCGGCCTTTGTCGACGGCACGTTCGATCTGATCTTTCACCCGTGTTCCAACTGCTTTGTGCCGGCGGTGAAGCCGGTGTGGCGTGAGTGCCATCGCGTGCTGAAGGCCGGCGGCGTGCTGTTGGCCGGCTTCATCAATCCGGTGCGGTACCTGTTTGATCCGGATGATCTGGAAAACGCCAACCTGACGGTGCGGTATGCCATCCCGTATGCCGACATCACCAGTTTGCCGCCTGACGAGTGTCGCCGCCGATACCAGGATCAACTGCTGCCGGTGGAGTTTGGCCATACGCTGGAAGATCAGATCGGCGGCCAGCTTGAAGCCGGCCTGGTGCTGACCGGCTTCTTTGAAGACCGCTACGGCGAGGACAGCATCGACCCGCTTTCGGATTACCTGGCGACATTCATCGCCACCCGCGCGGTCAAGCCGCATAGCGCGGATGCCCTCACACGTTGATCGTCCGCAGATAGCCCGGCGGCTTGCATCCGGTGAAGGGGCGTGATCGCGCCGGCCGATGCGGCATCAATACATCGCCAACGCGAAGTCCTGCGTGCTGCCGGTCCGAACAGCGGCCCCTACGCTCTGTTCTTCAAGCCTCAAGCGCAGGCGAAGGACCATAACAACGGGCATTGGCTTGAAGCCGTGCTCTTTGTATCGCACGCCGAGCGTTGTTCCTCCGTCGCTCATGCGTCGGGTTATGATTGCTAATGCGCCGCGTATGTTGCTTCCCTGCAAAAGCCGGCCCGTACAGCGGACCCTACACGCGCGCTCGGCCTACTCTTTTTCAGCCTTCTCCGGCAACGTAATGCGCAGCTCAAGTTTCTTCCACATGCCGTAGACATCGCCGCGTTTGGAGTAGCTTTGCTGCGCAGACAGCCAGAACGACTTGCCGGCCAGGCTGCTCAAGTCCACGGTACGGCGCAGCAGGTCCTTGGTCACCGTGGCCTCCAGCAGCGTTTCATCGTCGGCGGCAATCGCCAGATGCCACGATTCATCGCCCACGGCCGCGGCCTCAACCACCAGGCTGGCCTTGGCACCAGGCGGCAGTTCCACCCGCCGCAGCAGTTGGGCCGGCCGAACGGTATCGGCCAGCGTCACCAGCACCGGCGTTTCAGTGGTGCCAATCGTGCCCAGGCCGGTCTTGTGATCGCGGAGCGATGAAACCAGCGACCAACCCGGCATCACCTGCGTGGCCACCGCCTGCAAGTCGGCAGGGCACGCCGACCAGACCGCCAGCGGCTGTTCCGCGGGACGCGGCGGACACGGAGACCCGGCCGGTTTGCACTCGTACAACCGTCGCGCCGGATCGCGTTCATCGTCCACCGAGGCAAACGCGAGCAGTTGATTCCGGAACACGGTGATTGGGCCCAGCCGCGGTTCTTTGGCGATCAAGGCATCCAGCGGCGCGTGGGCAATCTCCTCGCCCGAGGCCGGATTGATCCACGAGAGTACCGGCCGCCACAGTCCCTGCGGCCACGGCTCCGCTTGCGCGATGAGGATCACACCGGAGTCGCCGGTCAGCGTCGCTTCCAATGGCCGCCCGCGGCGCGGGTGCTGCCACAGGCGTTCGCCGGTTTCGGGCGAGAGCCCTTCCCAGCCTTCGTCGGTTTCGGCCACCAGCACGCCCTGCTGCACGCCGAGCAGGCGTTTGACGTCGGCCAGCGGCGTACGCCACAGCAGCCGGCCGGTATCGAGGTCCAAGGCTTCGATCGCTCGCACGCCACGCCCGGTCGCAAACACCTGCTTGCCGACCACCAGCGGCGGCAAATGATGCTGCCGGATCGAAGTGGGATCGGCCTCGGCCGAGAACCATACCTGACGCCGCAGCCAGCGCGGCTGAGCCAACAAATCGCACGAGAACACGCAGCCGCCGCACACGGCCACGATGCGGTTCTCAACCGCCGCTACGTGGCATGGCAGCCGACTCTGCCAATAGTCGGCCAGTTGCATCAGCGGCCGACGCGCGATCAGTTCGCCGGTGCGGGCATCGAAGCTCACCAGCGACAGCGTCAGGTTGCCATCGTTCCGCGAACTGACGGCCACGGCATACACTTCGTCCTGCTGGACGATCGGATTGGAAGCGATGTGCAAGTCGCCGCGGCTGGCCCAAAGTTGCTTGCCCGACTCGCTATCCAGGCAAACGATCTGCGGCCCCTGCTGCGATACCTGGCGGACATAGATGCGCGGACCGGCGTACACCGGCGGCATCGGCACACAGCTCCAGGCATGTACCAGCGGCGTGCCGGCCAGCTCGGTGATCCAAAGCTGCTTGCGCTGCGTCAGGTCGACGGCCGAGGTCACAAAGCCGTCGCTGAAGTACATCCGCGCACCGTGGACCACGCCGGCCAACTGCCGGGCAACCCAGTCCACACCGGCCGGAGCATCGTTGGGGTCGCGACCTTGGGTGCCGGGAAAGTCGATGAGCGGTTCAAGCTTCAACTTGGCCGGCGCCGGCAACCGCACCGGCGCTGTGCCTTCGGCCGCGGCCGCGCCTGCCGGAGGACGCCGCTGCCGCATCAACTCTTGCACGAGCTGTTCGAACTGCGGGGCGGTCAACCGCTGGCCGCCAAACAACACCGGCTGCGTGGGCGGTTCCCCGGCTTCGCGGCCCACCATCGCCGCAGCCAGCCGAAGCCGGGCAGAGAGCGGATGCTCCAGCGAAGGCGGCGCGGTTTGCAAGGCCGTGCGATAATGTCCCATGGCACTAGAGAATTCACCGGCGGAAAGTGCCCGATCGCCCAACCACAGGTGGGCTTCCGCGGCGGCATGCGTGCCATGAAACTGGATGGAAACGCCGCGCACGGTTTGTACGTCGCCGTCGCGCATGGCTTGTCGCAACCGCAACTGCCCGATGCCGCCATACTTGTCTTGCATCGTCCGCCGCAGCTCGGGCCGATCTTGCATGGCGAGCGCCACGGCGGCCGGCAGCGACACAAAAAGCTGCGGATCGTGCGACTCTGGCAGCAGCCCCAGCGCTCCGGTCGGCTGCGCGGAAGTAATCACCTGGCAGGCGTCTTCGTAGGCATTGCTGCTGATGGCGGCCTGGAACTCGGCCAGGATGTTGTAGCCTTCCTTGCTGACCTGCTCGACGAACGGATGACGCCAGTCGGCATTCCGCGGCGGCGCGGTCCCTTCCGCCCGGCGGCGCTGCTGCCGTTTCTGCATCAACTCCGTCTCGGCATCGTCGACCACCATCAAAGGAACAGCCAGCGGACGCAGGTCGGGTGTGGCAAACGCCGCATTGGCCAGCATCCAATTGGCCAGGCGGTCGAGGTTCTCACGGCCCGGCGGGATCGAACGCGGGTTCAAGTCGGCCATGCGGTTCCAGTACTTGATCCGCCAGGCCAGGTCGGCGGCCCAGTCCCAGTTGCCGGTGTAGATCAGCCGGATCATTTCGCGGCGAATCAGCAGCTCCGGCAGCAGCGGCACGCGCGCCGTTCCCCACAGCGGCGCATTGATCAGGGCATCGGCCACCAGCGTATAAGGCCGGGCTTCGCCTTCGCGATCCAGTTGCAGTCCTAACCGCTGATACAACTCGGCCATCCGCAATGCCGTGTTGTCGTCCAGCGTGTTGGAGAGCAGCACCACCTGATCCAGTAGTTTGAGCCGCTGGGCCACAGGCAGCGGTTGGGTGATGCCTTCAGTCGCAAGCGCTTCGAGCAACCCTGCCGCCAGCAATGCCGAAGGCCGGCCAGAAAGTGTGCGCACAGCGCAGGCTCGCCGCCAGGCATCATCGGGCACGTCGGCCGGGCGATGCCGGGTGACTTCGGCCAGCCAGTTGCCCACGTCGGGCAGGTCGTCGAGGGCCAACGCTTGTTCGCGCAAGTTGGCCGGAGCCAGCGAGGCAATGGCATCCAACTCGCGAATCTGAAGTTGCCGCAGCGTGATGCCGCGGTCGCCGCCCGGCAGGCAGTACAGCCCCAGGCTCTGGCAACCGCTGGGCACCGAGGTTTCGAACTTCTCGCCCATGGGGCTGAAGCTAAGCCCATCGGCGCTAATGAAGCATTTGAACGTACCGGCCCCGGGCACCAATTTCACCCACAACCGCCCGCGAACGTACGGCGTGGCCCGGCGGCGGTCGTCCATGCTGAGCGAGTCGCGCGTGCCGGTCGAGGTGCTGTAATCGAGCACCGGCTGGCTGGTCTTTTGTTCGCGAAACAGGCCGACCGACATCAGCGGCTTGCCTTGATGGTCGCCCAGGTACAGGCCCGAGCCCGGCAACGCGTTCTCGATCTCAAAGACGTATTCCTGCAAGCCGTTTTCCGGCCGCATGATCCAGACGCGTGATTCTTCCTGGGCGTCGGTGGCTGTGAGACGCAGGCTGCCGTCAGGCTGTGCCTCGGCCTTAGCGCCGCGAGGCAACTGGCGTTCCCAGGGCAGCGAGGCAGGCGATTCGGCCCGCCGCACCAGCGGGTAAGGCTCCGCCGCCGGCGGCAAACCGGCCACGCGGAACATCTCGATCCCGCGCCAGGCTGCCCTGCCCTCCAGGTAAATCTCCGTGGGCCAGGACGGCAGCGGCGCGGTGAGCAGGCGGACGTTGCCTCGGGTGAGCGTGAGGGTGCCGGCCTCGTAATGCAGTTCGACGGTGCCGCGCCCCAGCCGGCGATACAGCCCACCGTCGGTTGCCGCCAGGGTATACGTCTCGGGCCGCGGCTGACCGGTCGCGCGGGTGGTTACGTATGCGGCCCAGCCGGGTTCGGCGTATTCCTGGGTCCACAGGGTCACGCCTTCGTTGCCGCTGAAGATGTGCATGCGGAAGTTCTGCGGGCTGTGGATCGCCATCCGCAGCGCGGCATGCTCGGTCCACGGGGCGCGGAGCTTTACCAGCCCTTCGACGAACGCATTGCGCCCTGCCAGGCTGAGCCGCAGCCTGCCTGGATCGATCGGCTGGAACCAGCGCGACAGTTCATCCACGCCGACATTGGATTGATCGGGCGGGAAGTCGTCGAAGCACACTTCCGCAAAGGGCGGCGGGGCACCTTCGGCGCGGAGCGCGGCGGCCCAAGGATCGTCGTCGGCCATGTCCTCAGGCAGCTCCGGCGCCACCACTAGCGGGCCTGTCTGCCCCGGCGTGTTGTGGCCATCGCCTTGAACGACCTGGCCAGGGTTCGCCTTCGGATCCGGCTGTTGGGGATCGGGCTGCTCCGGCTGGGTCGGATCGCCTGGAGCGACGATCACATCGGGCCGCGGCGTTTCGCGGGTGAAGTACAGATAACTTGCCACGGCGAAGAACAGCAGCCCGGCCGCGGCAACGTACCACCAGCCGCGGCGGCCGGAGCGTTGTGCCCGCTGGATGATCGTTTCGGCGGAAACACCGGGCCGGCCCAGCACGGCCGCGAGAGCCTGATCGAGCCGCAGGTGCTCGGCAAAGGCGCGCTGAAGCGGCACGGAGTGCGGCAACCGCTCGCGGAGGGCGGTCAACTGCTCAGGCGTGAGGTCCTCGGGCGGCGTTTCTTCCAGCAGCCGCAGCAGTTCTTCATCCGTCATCGCTGCCCCTTCCGCATTTCAGCGAGAGGCACTGTTTGAGGGCCTGGCGGGCGCGGAACATCAATAGCTTCACCGCGCCTTCGCTGCGGCGGAGCTTTTCGCCAATTTGTGCCAACCGCATCTTGGCCGTGTAACGCAGGCCGATCGCCTGCCGGGCACTGGTGCCCAGCGAGTTGAGGCAATTGGGCAGGTGCTGCAGTTCGTCCTCGTAAGGGCCTTCGTCGTCGCCCAGCATTTCGTCCACTTGCAGGCACAGCTCGGTCCAGCCGACTTCCTTGCGGCGTTTATGCTCGCGGATGTATTCGCGGAGCAGGTTGCGGGCAAAGCCCATCAGCCAGGGCCGCAGTTGGCAACTCGTATCGAACTGGTCCATCGCCAGGTAGCACCGCAAGAACAAGTCTTGCGTCAGGTCCTCAGCATCCTGCGGCTGCAAGACACGGGCACGAAAATACCCGTACACCGCACCCTGATGCGCTTCGACCAGCGCTTCGAAGGCGGAGCGGTCGCCGTCCTGCACGCGTTTGATGAGGGCTGCTTCGTCCAATGCGGCTAGCCTGACTACAAAGCAGGAAACGCCAGGCAACGAGGAGCGGCGCCAAGGAAAGAAGGATGACAGCCGGGGCAAGGCGGGCAGGCAGCCATGCCGATCCCCGGGCGTCCGGTTCCTGGCGGCCAGACTCGGCCTGCGGCTGCTGCCGTCGCGGCAGCGAAGCACGCAGCCAATTACGAGCCGGGCGTGGAGGTTTGCGGGGGCGTAAAGTGCGGGCTGTTGGAATCTGTGTTTGCGGATCGACGCCGCGGCCTGCCGCCTACCGTTGCAGCATCCGCAGCGGCCGATCGCTCCCATCCTCGGGGGGCGGGAACGTCCCCCCATTGTCATTCATGGAGAACAGCCAAGCAACATCCCGCGTGGACGAAGCGCCCCCACAGGGGAAATTCCCCAGCGGGTGCAACACGGCCCTGCCGCGCCCACAGAATCCCCTTCTCTGCTACCGGCCCAATGACAATTGGGCTGGCAGCGTTACTTCTTCTGGAACAGGTCGTCTTTGATGAACAGCGGCCGGTATTCATAGCCGCGGCTGGCGAACAGTTCGGCCGCACCTTGTTGCCGATCGACGATGGCCGCCATTAACACCACCTTGCCGCCGGCGGCTTCCACCGCCTCGGCCGCCTTCAGCGACGAACCGCCCGAGGTGATCACGTCGTCGACAATGACCACCCGCGGATTCTCGGGCAGCTTGCCTTCGATCTGTTTTTGCATGCCGTGATCTTTGGCTTTCTCGCGGACCCAGATGCCTTCCATGGGGCGGCCATGCCGATAGCAGGCCACCATCGTAGCGGTGACGATCGGCACCGCCCCCACGGCTAAACCGCCCACGACGTTGCAATCCACGTCCTTGAGCAGATCCACCAGGGCTTCGCCAATCAGATAAGCGCCTTCAGGGCAAACGGCGATCATCCGGCCGTCGATGTAGTAGTTGCTCTTCTGGCCCGAAGCCAGCGTGAAGTCGCCTTCGCGGAAAGCCCGCTCGCGCAATAGGGCCAACAGTCGCGTGCGCAGTTCGGTGGAATCCATGAGTCACTTGCTGAGGAAAGACGGCCAGAACACAAACCTACCTGGTAGGCCGGCGGCGAGGCATGGGTCGCCCGCGGCGGGTAAGCCGTCCATTGTATCGGCCGCTGGCCTTAGCGGGAGGGCGGCGGCCGATAAGCAGGGCGTGTCGGCCCACGCAACGCGTTATTGAGGCTCCTCAGGTAGCGTGTGTCGCTGGAAGAAATCCCAGATCAGGTCGTTGGCGTCGATTTCTTCGGTGGAGCGGCCCAGAAACGGCAGCGGCGCCTTGCGCCCCGGCCAGGTGTGGCCGCCGCCGGCGATGCGGTACAGCACCACCTCGGCATTGCCCTGCCGGGGTGGGTAGGTCCACCGCGTGACCACCGTGCCGTCGTTGTGCCTGTCGGGCAGCGGTTCGATCACCGGCTCCGGATCGCAGTGATTCAGTTCCGCCCAAATGGCCATGGTTTCATCGACCGACTTGAACGACACGAACGGCAGGATCTTGCGAGCCCGTTCGCTCACACCGTCGTACGGCACAATCCAGTCGGAAAGGCCATGGATTTGCAGCACCGGCACCGGCCGCGAGGGGCGGCAATCTTCGCGATCGAGCGTGAGCGTGCCGGCCACGGCCGCAATGGCGGCGAAGCGGTCGGCCATTTCCATCGCCAGGCGGTGACTCATCATGCCGCCGTTGGAGATGCCACAACTGTAGATGCGGCTACGATCCACGCTGTAGCGGTTTTCCAGGTCATCGAGCAAGGCGCGGACATAGGCCACATCGTCGGCCAGATACCTGGTCACTTCCGGCGGCAGATTGCCCGAATTAAAGGCCAGCATGGTATTCGCCACGCCGGTGCCGTTGGGATACACGGCGATGAAACCTGCCTCGTCGGCCTTGCGATTCATGCCGGAAAAGAACGCCATGATCCGGGCGTTGATGCCGGCTCCGTGGAACACCAACACAACCGGGGTGGGCTGGCCTTCGCGGTAGCTCGGCGGCAGATGTACGTAGTAGTTCCGCCAGATGTCGCCCACCTGGATTTCATGGTTCTTCATCGGCTTAAGCCGCGGAAGCAGCCGCAGCCCCCATGGCGAGGCCTGGGCTTCCGCCGCTGGATCGCCGGCATCAGAAGCAGCATCTGGAGCCGCCTGGGCCTGCGTTACAACTGCCAACAACATCATCGCCAGTTGCAACACCATGCTGGGTCATCCTCAGTGCGTGGATAGCTCGCGTGCCGGCAATGCCACTCACCGGCACGCCTTGGTCAATCTGTTCCATCGTACGCATCGCGGCCCGAAGCGACTATACGGTGCCAGCCGCGGCCGACGGCACGCCTCCCGAACCGCCAGCATGTTGCACCAGCACCCGCACCGCGCCGCCGAAACCATCGGGATCGAGCAGAAACGCCAGCCGGGCATCGCGCCGGGCTCGGCGTGCCAGCCGCGGCACGTACGTCAACAGAAACTCGGCTTGCGTGGTGAGCGAACCGGTCGCCAGGTTCAGCCGCTCGCCCCACTGTACCAGGTCGGTGAAGTTGACATCGCAGGTGATGTCCTGTCGGCCGAAGTGCTGGTACACCTCGTCGCCTTCAAACCGCTGCTGGTGAAAGTAAGCCCGCAGCGTGCCGTTCGGCCGGCGGTAGTACAGCCGCTCGAGCGTATCGCCGTAATCGATGGTGAGCATGCTCCCGCGCCGCCAGGCCGGCAGCCAGGTTTGCAGCCACTCGTAATACGCCAGCAGAATCTCTACCTGCTGACCGGGTCGCTGCCGCCACGGTGAATCCCACACGCTAGGCTGCGCGGCCGCCACGCGCTGGAGCGTCTCAGGCCGGCACGGGCCAGGTACCTCGACCAGTTGTTCGCCCTGCCGCTGTAGGAACACTTCCTGCCACGCCCCGCCGTCAGAGCGAAACACGGCGGCCGGGAAGGCATCGACCAACTCATTGGAGAAAATGAGGGCCGCTCCGCCGGCGGCGTCCAAGGCCGCGGCCGGTTCCTCGTGCCACTGCACGGCACGCCCTCGCAGCCGCTGCTGCTGCACGGCGGCCAGGTGCGTCGAGCTTTCGACGATGTGATAGGTGAGTCCGCGCCGGGCCAAGAATGGCAGCGACCTTAGCACCTCGGCCGCCAGTTGTCCGGTGCCGGCTCCAATCTCGATCAGGTGCCAGCGGCCCCGCCAGCCTGGCGCGGTAACTTGCTTGCGATGCTGGGCTGCCCAGGCCGCAATCGCCCAAGCCAAGGCCGGGTGAAACGTAGCGGCCGTGCTGAAGTCGCCCCCAGCGCGACCGGCAGATCCGGCACTGCCGGCGCCACCAGAGTGACCGCCGCCGATGGCTGCGCGCCGGGCATAATAGCCGTGCTGGGGATCGTGCAGGGCCGCCTGAAGGAACCTTTCGACCGGCAATTGCCCCTGATGTTCGTCCAGCAGTTGCGTCAGAAGCGGATGCACGGCAGTCCCAGGGGCAGTTGGAAGAATCGCGATAAGTGTAATCTGGCCAAGCAATAAGCGTGCGGGGCATTAGGGAAATCCCCGCCCCACGCAGGGATTGTGCCATTTGAGGGGCAAGGTTCCCTTGCGCGGCCGCGCCGGCCGCCATCGTAAGCTAGGTTTGCCAGTGGAGCTGCCGCATTGCGCCTTAAGCTCAAACGCCTTGAGGGCTGCGAGCGCCGGAAATCCGTCCACCCGTTGTTACTCGATCACCTTTCCGCGTAACACCATCCCACGCCATGCCCGACCTCAAAGATGCCAATCCGTCCGAGGGGAGGGAGCCCAAGGGCAACCTGCTGTCGCGGATCAACGTGCTGCTGCTGTTGGTGGCGATCGTGCTGGGTGAGTGCCTGATGGCTTACCTGTTGATCCCGTCGGAGAGCCAGGCCAAGGGCACGCTGGGCCTGCAAGCGCCGGTGCAGCCGACCTCGCTGGAAGGTCCCAAGGAGACGCCCGAACCGCACTCTTCACTGGGGCTCGACCTGGTGGAGGTGGACCTCGATTCGCATAGCATCACCGTGACCGATGCCGCCACCGGTTCGACCTGGCGGGTGGATTTCAAGCTGTATGGCCTGACCACCAAAGAGGACGAACAGGAGCTGATGACGGTGCTGCCGCGCGTTTCCAAACGGCTCCGCGAGCGGATCGATACGGTGATCCGCGAGTCCGATCCTAACGACTTGACCGAGCCCGGGTTGGGCTTGATCAAACGCAAGATTTCCGCGAAAGTCAACGAGGCGCTGGGCAAGCCGCTGTTGCGCGGCGTCGCCATCAATGATTTCTTTTTCTTTGAACACTAGCAGCATTGCGATAGCGGTGCTGTCCCCGTCACCATTTCGAGATCGCAGTCCTGGCGCGGGCGGACGCCACTGGCGCTAGGCGTGGAGAATCTCCCCTGGCCGCGCAGCAGTACGGACGCCCTGCGCAGCGTGTGCGCCGCTCGCCGCTGTTTGTTGTGCGCGACCTTATACGCTGGCAGATATCATCATGGCAGACGAACCCATCGACCAGGACGAGATCGAAGCCCTGCTGCAACAGGCCAAACAGGGTAGCCCGGCACAGCCTCAACCGGCCGCCGACGATGCATCCGGCACGCTGAACCAGGACGAAATCGAAGCGCTCATGCGCGGCGCTGCCGCTAGCGGCGGTCAATGGAGCGGCCAGGCGGCCGACCCGGCCAACGTGCTGGCCCAGGCCGATATCGAACAGTTGCTCCAGCAGGCCAAGGCCGCGCCGAGGCCCGCCAAACCGACTGCCGCGACACCGCCTCCGCCGCTGGCCGGCGAAGGCATCGCCCCCGGCGATATTGAGTTTCTGCTGGACCAGGCCGAACAGGCGCTGGCCTCGGTCGATCAGCCACGGCAGGAAACCGTGCCAGGGCTCTCGGCGTTTCACTTCCCCGAGTTTCGCGGCAGCACGGTAGCCCCCGCGCCGGCGGCTTTTGACCTGATTCGCGATGTGGAACTCGATCTGAAGATCGAGCTGGGCCGCACGCAGATGTACCTGGAAGACGTGCTGAAGCTCCGCAAAGGCTCCGTCGTGCCGCTGGATAAGCTGGCCGGCGACCCGGTGGATATCTACGTCAACGGCCGCCTGATCGCCCGGGGCGAAGTGCTCGTGCTCAACGACAACTTCTGCGTCCGCGTGAACGAACTGCTGGCCGCCCAGGAAGTAGTCACCGGTTAGACGCCGCAGCGACCGATACCATTCGCCATCAAGACACGCACCGCGGGTGAGCGATTGCCCGCGGTGTTTTTATTGCGCCTGGTAAAACAACAGCGGGGAGGCCAACCGAATCAGGCTGACCTCCCCGCTGCTCTTGGTTCGCTCAACGTGTGACGAAAGCGTACGGCCGAAGCGTGGTTACCGCGCCGGCAGCTCGCCTACGATGTTCACGTTGTACTCTTTGCGCAACTGGCTGGACCACTCCTGCTGCAGTTCCACCAGGTCCGGCTGAGCGGCGTTGGCGTAGTTGCGTAGCGGCGTGGCGATGAAGTTCTGGTGGGCAATGAACGGCGAGATGTGCTGGCCCGACCGCACGTACGACGAGTCGCGGACGTGCATCACGTACACGATGGTCTGCGGGGCGTTGTAGGCCACGCCGTATTCGCCATCTTGCAGGTCAAAGAGCGTCATCTGCAGCTCGCTGCCGGGGTACTTGAACTCCTCGGGCAGCGGCGTCCACTCCAAGCCCGAGCCGCCGAACTGCATGAACGACGGCTGCATCATCGTCAGCGGCTGAAGCTCCACGCCCGAGTTGCCGTCGAACGACAACTCGGTGAGCGGCTTGTTTTCCTTGCGGGCTTGGGCTTCCAGTTCCTGGGCCTTGTCCATCGCCAGCTTGCGGGCGTTGACCAGCTTCCAGGCGGCCACCACCTGATCGCGCACTTCCTGCATGGTTTCCGGCGTGTACGACTCCCGTTCGTTGACCTTCCAGAACAGATAGTAATTCCGATCCAGTTCGGTCGAACGGGAAATGCCCGACTCAAACAGCGTGTTGCGGCGGAACGCATCGGCGATGTCGCGAGCGTTGAACGGCAGCTCCACGCCGGGCGTGGTCGACACGAGCATGCTCTTGCCAAGTTCTGTCTCGCGGAACTCGACTAGCGTGAGCATGTCGGTGGGCGAGTGAATCTGGTAACCGCTGCTTTCCACGCCGGGCCGCAACGTTTCGAGCACCTTCTGCTCCAGTTGCGTGCGAACCTTGTTCAGGTCCTCGGAACCCTGCTCGAACCGCAGATCGGCTTCGCGCCACTCGTTGGTGTACTGGCTCATCTGAGCGTGCAACTCACGCAGACCGACGGCAACGCCGGGCCGGCCATCGAGAATCCACTGCTCGGCCCGTTCCTGAGCCAGGCGGTTGCGGATCTCGTCTTTGACCTTCCACAGCGGCTCGAACTCGGGAGCCGGGCCACCGTGCAGTTGCGGAATGGTGACCAGCTCGCGCATGAGCTCTTGGCCGGTGCGGCGGTCGGGCAGCGGACCGCTGGAGGCACTTTGGCCGCCCTCAGCGGCAGGAGCGGCGTTCTCGGCCGGCTGGCTCTGCGCCGGAGCCGAAAGCGACGGCTGATTGTCGGCCGGTTGGTTCTCGGCGGCCGGAGCATCGGCAGCCGGCTTCTCATTCTGGTCTTGGTTCTCGGCTCCGTCGGCCCGGTAGGCTACCTGGTAAACGCGGCCGACGTTCTCGTCCGGCAGGGCGGCACCGTCGTTGGCACTTGCGCCATTGCCCTCGCCTTCCTTGCCAGCGCCCGCATCGCGAGGAGCCGGCGGCGAAACCAGATCACGCGGGTCCTCCAGCGGCGCGATTTCATTGCGGGCCGGGTTGGGGAACAGCGCCTTGTTCTGGTCGTAGTAGGTTTGAATGTCTTCGTCGGTGATGGTTTCGCGGGCCTTCTCGACCATCGCGTTGTAGTCAGCCACCACGAACTGGAAGCTGGCACGCAGCGGCTGGGTGAAGCCCGGCGTCGGCGACAGCGGATCGGCCAGACGATCCTTGTACTGGGCGAAGAACCGCTGCAACTCGGCGTCGCTGGGCGTGGGCACCTTGTCGGTGAACGCGGCCACCGGCACAGCCAGAACTTCGGCATTGATTTGCCGATGCACGCGCTGGAACAACCGCCACCGTTCGGCCGGCGTCCAGGCCGAAACTCCGTAGAAATACTGGTTCTGCAACCACTGGGCCTGAAGCTCCGGCCGCAGGGCCGCGAAGAGTTGCGTCTCGTTCACCTGGGCCAAATCGAGCGCCCGCCGAATCTGCTCGGGGGACAGCGGCCCCAGCTCGGCCAGGAAGTCGTTGATGACTTCATCGCTGACCACCATGCCCAACTGCTGGGCCTTGTGCGACATCAGGTAAAGGTCGAGCAGGCTTTCGCCATCGGTCGGGCCAAAGCCTTCGGGCCGGCCGGTGAGAGCATACAAAAACGTATTGGCGATCGAACGCGAACGCTGCAAGCCAGCCAAGGTGGAACGCCGCAGGTTGCCAGCACTGGTTTCAACGACGACTGGGTTGTCGCCCGAAGGGCCGCCTGGATTGCCAAACATGTCGGCCAGGACAAAGGCGACCATCAACAGGACGCATAGCAACGCCAGGAACGTCTTTTGGTGCTTGCGGAAACGCTGGAAAGGGCTGCTGGCCATAACTTGTTGCTATCGGTTGGGGAGCTTGCCGAGCCGAGACAAACACTTGACAGCCGCCGTGGCAGAACGGTAACAGTGGGCGGTCCTGTCCTTCTGGCGAAACCGTGGTGATTGTAGGGATAGCAAGGGTTAATGCAATCCCAACTAGCAGTGTCGCAGGTTGACGCAAGCTGTCAATCTGCTTGACCGCCCGTGCCTCCGGCCGCTAAGGTTCCCCCATTCCCGGTAACCGGACCCGTCCTCTGGTAACAACGTAAGCGGGCGGTCAGCCACGACCGATAAGCTGAGCTATAAGCATGGAGCGGCAAGCCGTGCCGGGCGGCTCGCAGCCGGACAGGCAAAACAGCCAGACTGCGGCAAATAAGCAGACTGGGAAGTTTTAACCCGGTTTCGTCTGCCCTCCCGGGGCAGCTCCGGGGGCAGAGTTCGTAGCGGCCGGCACGTGCGAGGATCGCTGCCAGTCGCCCTCCCTGTAGCGCGGCAGGCGGCACGGCAGCAGCTTCACCGCACACCATAATATTTAGCGCCCTCTCAGGAGGGCGACCTGAGTTCGCTCGCCGCCGCCCTTGCGCCTCCGTGCCTGGGCCCGGCCGACAGATACGATTGGCTAACTGACCAGGGCAGTCCTCCGCTTTCGGCTTACCTGCTGGCAGACACCAGGCGGCTTCGCCCTACTCCCCCCTGGAAAAGACCAGGAGGGCCAGCCGCAACGCGACCTCATCCGGCCGAAGTGGAAGACCCCGATGACACTCCCCACGTGGCACCCCCATGGCTGAAAAGAACGAGCAGCGGACCGGCAAACCCCTGGTCATTGTGGAATCGCCGGCCAAGGCCAAGACGATCAGCAAGTTCCTCGGGCAGAACTTTGTCATCGAGGCCAGCATCGGCCATATCCGCGACCTGCCCGAGAACAAAAAACAACTGCCGGCCAAGTACCAGAGCGAGCCCTGGGCATACCTGGGCGTGAACGTCGACAGCGACTTTGAGCCGGTGTACGTGGTCACGCCCGACAAACGCGAGCAGGTCAAGAAGCTCCAGAACCTCGTCAAGAACGCCCCCGAGCTGTACCTGGCGACGGACGAAGACCGCGAAGGGGAAGCGATCAGTTGGCATCTCAAGGAGGTGCTGAAGCCCACCATCCCGGTGCGGCGGATGGTCTTTCACGAAATCACGGCCGATGCCATCCGCAAGGCACTAGCCAGCCCGCGTGGCATCGACGACGACCTGGTACGCGCCCAGGAAACCCGTCGTATCCTCGACCGGCTGTACGGCTACGACGTCTCGCAACTGCTGTGGCGCAAGCTGGGCGGCATCGCCAAGAGCGCCGGCCGCGTGCAAAGTGTCGCCGTGCGGCTCATCGTCGAGCGCGAACGCGAGCGGATGCGGTTCACCGCCGCCACCTACTGGGATCTGCTCGGCACGTTCGCCAAGCAACAATCCAACGATGCTCCGTTTGCCGCGCCGCTGGTCCGAGTGTCCGGCAAGCGAATTCCCGCCGCCAAGGATTTTGATCCGGCGACCGGCAAACTCGTCGAGCACGATGTGCTGCTGCTAGATCAGGCGGGTGCTGAGGCGCTGGCCGAGCGGCTCAAAGATAGTGACTTTGTCGTCCAATCGCTCGACGACAAGCCGTATACCTCTAAGCCGTATCCGCCGTTCACCACCAGCACGCTCCAGCAGGAAGCCAACCGCAAGCTGCGGTTCACCGCCCGGCGAACCATGCAGGTGGCCCAGAACCTGTACCAGAACGGCTATATCACCTACATGCGTACCGACTCCACGGCCCTCAGCGACGAGGCCGTGAATGCCGCCCGGCAACTGGTCGAAGCCCAATACGGCCGCCAATACCTGCCGGCGCAGCCTCGCGTGTACACCACGAAGGTGAAAAACGCTCAAGAGGCGCACGAAGCCATTCGCCCGGCCGGCAACACGTTCCGCATGCCCGAATCGCTGCGGAACGAACTGAACGCCGACGAATTCAAGCTGTACGAAATGATCTGGAAGCGGACCGTCGCCTGCCAGATGGAAAACGCCCGCGGCCGCCGGATCACCATCACCATCGCCGCCAAAACGCGCGACGGCGAAGAAGCCCTGTTCCAGGTCGGCGGCAAGACGATCGACTTCCCCGGTTACCTGCGGGCGTATGTCGAAGGCTCCGACGATCCCCAGGCAGAACTGGCCGACCAAGAGATCGTGCTGCCCGACGTGAAGGTGGGCGATCGCCTCGACTGCCAAGCGCTCGATCCCAAGAGCCACACCACGCAGCCGCCAGCCCGGTATACGGAAGCCACGTTGACCCGCACGCTGGAACAGATGGGCATTGGCCGGCCGAGCACGTACGCGTCCATCATCGACACCATTTTGAACCGCAACTACGTGATCAAGCGGGGCAACGCCCTGATTCCCACGTGGACGGCGATGGCGGTGATCAACCTGATGGAGCGTTACTTCGAAACACTGGTTGATTACAGCTTTACCGCCAAGCTCGAAGACGAGTTGGACGCCATCAGCCGTGGCGAAGCGGGGCATGTGGAATACCTGCGGCGGTTCTACTTTGGCGAAGGCCAGAACGCCGAACATCACGGCCCCGAAGGCGGCCTGAAACACCAGGTCGAGAGCAAGCTGGGCGAGATTGACGTGCGTTCCGTCTGCCAGTTCCCCATTGGCAAACCGCACGAGCTGAAAGAAGGCGAAGAACCGATCTTCGTCCGCGTCGGCCGGTATGGACCGTTCCTCGAACAGGGCGACCGCCGCGGCACGCTGCCCGATGACATCGCGCCCGATGAAGTCACGCTGGAAAAAGCCCGGCAACTGCTGGACCAGGCCCAGCGTGGCGAGGAACCGCTGGGCATTTGCCCGGAAACCGGCAAACCGGTGTTCCTCAAGCAAGGGCGGTTTGGACCGTACGTGCAGCGAGGTACGTCGGAAGACGATGAAAAGCCGCAGAACGCTTCGCTGCTCAAGGGCATGGACCCGGCCGAGGTGAACCTGGAAACGGCGCTCAAGCTGCTCCAGTTGCCGCGAGAACTAGGGCCGCACCCCGAGGATGGCCAAATGATCGTGGCCCACAACGGCCGGTTTGGTCCGTACGTGAAATGGGGGAACGAATCGCGCAGCCTGCCCGCCGATCTGTCGCCGCTGGATGTGACGCTCGAGCAGGCGGTGGAGCTGCTGGCCCAGCCCAAGGCCGGGCGGCGCAGCTTCAGCCGCGCGCCTAAGGAACCGCTCAAGCAGCTTGGCGAGTCGCCGGTCACCGGCCAGCCGATCCAACTGCTGGAAGGCCGCTATGGCCCGTATGTGACCGACGGCGTGACCAACGCCTCGCTGCCCAAAGATCTGCCGCCCGCCGACCTGACCGTCGAGCGTGCGCTGGAACTGCTGGCCGAACGCGCGGCCAAGGGCCCGAGCAAAGGCAAGGGCAAGAAGAAGGCGGCCAAGACGGCAGCGAAAAAAGCCGCCAAGAAAAAGGCCACCAAGAAAGCGTCTAAGAAGAAAAGTTCGTAAGTTACGCGGCACGCAGCGCACTGGAGTGCCAGTGCGCTGCGCCGCCAACTTGTCTGCTTTGCGATTTTGTCGCTGTGCGGTGGTTCTCTACCGCCGCAGTGCGCCGGTTCCGGCTGCCAGCCGCATCTGGTTGGAAACCCAGCGCTGCCAGTCGGACTCCAAGGCGCTGAAGCTGCTGTAGCCGTAGTGGCGGCGAGCGGCTGCATCCCAGTTGCCGCCGGCTCCATCCACGGCGAACTGCAAGAACGTGCCGCGACTACCCCGTGCAAACAGGAACTCGGCCAGCGAGCAACTCACCGTGTAGGCCGTTTGATCGGTGGCGGCAATCAGGCGGCGATCGAGCACGCTGCGCAGTTGCGGATACTGGCCGCTGAACGCCATGTCGGCCAGGATGCGTCGCCGCACGGCCTGCACCGCTGCGTCATCTTCCAGGCCCGCGCAGCCTTCCTGGGCAAATGCCGGCAAACGCTCGCCGTACTTCGTCGCCAGGATGCAGTGCAACAACTCGTGGGCCAACGTCTCGCCGCACGCCAACTGTTCGCTGGTTTTGAGCCAGATGATGTGATGCGTCCGCTGCGGCCGCTTGAGCGGCAGCATGGCCGCGGTGTCGTCGCCGGGCGAAATGCGAACGTGGATGATGACCGGGCCTTCGCCCTCGGGCAGCGTGTGACCAAGCCACGCCTGGGCCAATTCCACACGATAGTGCTCGGCGTGGCGAAGCACGTCCTCGGCAATGCGTTGATTGGGCGCGTGGACGATGAAATTGGGGCTGCTGGCCAGACCGATGTCGGTGGGCGCCGCGGCAACCATTGCGGCGCATAAGAGCAGAGTCGCTTCCATGCTGTGGGGCCCTCCTTGGTGGAGGGTTGAATGTGGCCGATTCGCCCGCGCCACGTCAACCGCGAAAGCGGCACACCCGGCGATTCCGGGGAAAAATCGCCCCGCTTGCGGTACCTCAGCGGGGAATGCAGCCAGCAGCAGCGACAGAATGTCGGAGAAAACCGCGGGAAAACCGCAGAAGCTAAGCGCGGGCAACGCTGCTTGCGATGTCGAGCGTTGGGCGGCGAACTTAAGCGAGCGGGCTGGTTGTGCCTGGCGCGGCCGGTTCAGCGCAAAATAATAGGCGAAGTCGTTTGGATGAGCAGCCGACTTCGCCCGAAAGAACGTAGAGCTGAATATGATGTTTCCGTTATATCCCTCGCGCCGCCTGTTGCAAGAGCAACTGCGTAAAAATCTACCGCAGGTCGGTCGCTGTGCGGATTCATACTCCATGCGACCATGGGGATATTCCCCATAGAGCCACCCTGTTTACCAACTCACGACAACCACGGTAGCGACGCAAGCCACTATCTTAGCTTGACTTGCTTCTAGCAAGGCAGATTGTGTACGTGCCCAGCGGGACCAATGGCTGCGTCTAGCCTGACCGGCACCCGCTAACGCGGCGGCGGGCAATTCGGCGATTCCACCAGCGGTGCAAAGTGATGGTTTCGCCGCTGCCGCCAGCCTATCATCGCGAATGTTGTGGCGCTGCGATGGGTGTGGCCTTCGCAGGCTTGGCGCAGGGCGATTCTTCCCAGGGAGCCGGTCATGAACACGTTTGCGCGGTACATCGTCGGCCTGGTGTGGTTCAGTGGCCTGTTCGCAGGTGGCAGTTGGGCGCTGGCGCAACCGCCGGCACTGCCCGCGCAGCGAGAGGCAGACGCGGTTCGCCCGCCAGTGCAAAGCCGCCATTACACCAAGCACACGTTCACGGCCGAGGACGGCCGCAAAGTCGACTATTGGCTGATGACGCCGGCGAAGATCGAGCCCGGCAAGAAATATCCCCTGGTGCTCACGCTGCATGGCCGCGGCGGCAACACCACGGCGGCAGGCATCCTGGCCAGCGAGGCGATGCGGGCGGAGTATCCGTGTTTCGTGCTGGCCCCGGCCGTGGGGCGCGAACAAGTGTGGGCGTTACCTGCCGACTTTGCCAGGCTGCGTGGCGACGCGATGATGCCGGTCGTCCTGGCGGCCCTAGCCCAGGTGCAGAAGCAACACCCGATCGACGCCGATCGGATTTACGTCACCGGGCAATCGATGGGCGGGTTTGGCACGTTCGGCGCATTGGCGGCCAGCCCCGAAACGTTTGCGGCAGCCATTCCCATCTGTGGCGGCTGGAAGCCCGACGATGCCGCCAAGATGAAGGACGTGCCGATCTGGGTTTTCCACGGCGATGCCGATCGCACGGTGCCGGTGGAGCGCAGCCGCGTGATGGTCGAAGCGATCAAAGCGGCCGGCGGCCAGCCCAAGTACAGCGAGCTGAAAGGCGTGGCCCATGCCAGTTGGGGACCGGCCTACAACGATCCGGCAACCTGGAAGTGGCTGTTCTCGCAGCGGCGGCAAAAGCCGGCGCAGTGAGACACATGGCGTGCTGGATTGAGTCTGCCTTCTCGGGTTCAAGCGCACTGCATCAGCCCCGCTGTCACTGCGCGCACTTCCAGCTTCATGCTCCACCCACGACGTTTGCCCGCGATGCCAGCATTGGATGCGCGGCACGCGGGGGACGGGCGGCAGCACCTCAGGTTGACACCCTCGGAACGCCCTCCTACAAAGGCCGCGTTTCTCTCCAAGTCGATGCAAGGATGCACCTGCGATGCCGGGCCAGCCAGCCGTTTCGGTAATCATCAATGCCCATCGCGAAGGACTGCTGGCACATCGCTCGGTGCGCAGTGCCGTTAGGGCAGCCGAGTACGCCCGCGAGCAAGGCGTGACGGTGGAACTGATCGCGGTGCTGGATCGGCCCGACGAGGCTACGCTGGCATACTTTCAATCGCAAGCGGCGCAGTTCGCCCGGCTGGAGCATGTCGACTTTGGCGACCCTGGCTGCTCGCGCAACCAGGGCGTGCGGATCGCCAGCGGCCGATACATCTGCTTTCTGGATGCCGACGACCTGTTCTCGCAAAACTGGATCTTGGCCGCGTACCAATTCGCGGAAGCGCACCCGGACGACAAGCTCGCCCTGCACCCGGAGTTGAACCTGTACTTCGGTGATGGGCTGGCGTTGATGCCCCACGTCGATTCCACCGCGTCCGGCTTCAGTACGCTCTCGCTGATTCAATACAACTACTGGACGGCGCTGGTCTTCATGGCCAGGCACCTGTTCACCGGCCATGAGTACGCCAGGACCGATTTCGCTCGCGGCTTCGGCTACGAGGACTGGCATTTCAACTGCGAAACGCTGGCCAGCGGCATTCAGCATCGGCCGGTGCCCTGCACGGCCCACTTCATCCGCCGCAAGCCAGACGGTTCGCAATCGCAGCGGACGCTGCGCACCCGCGGCTTGATGCCGGCCAGCCGGCTATTTGATGCGCCGCAGCCTGCTCTGCCGGACGGCACCGAACAAACTGGCGGATCAAACCATGCCGACCATGCAACGACGGGCTCGATAGGCCGTCTGTCGGCCACGCTGCGGCAGATGCGCAACTTAGGGTGGTGGTATGCTCGCTGCCCCGA
>Ga0180216_1001512_pt1 | contig 20662 bp, 19 predicted proteins | sample eDN3rd37CBELigMG_FD_128879 | JGI IMG/M metagenome (GOLD analysis project Ga0180216, IMG submission 128879) | Enriched Miracle-Growth compost microbial communities from Emeryville, California, USA - eDNA 3rd pass 37_C BE-Lig MG (version 2)... ...
CACCTCGATTTCGATCCCTGCGAGCATCCCGTGGCCCTGCAACTCGGCGGCAGCGAGCCGGCCGATCTCGCCCGCTGCGCGCGCATGGGCGAGCAATGGGGCTATGACGAGATCAACCTCAATTGCGGCTGCCCGTCCGAGCGGGTGCAACGCGGCGCGTTCGGCGCCTGCCTGATGGACGAGCCCGCCCTGGTGGCCGACTGCGTGCGCGCCATGCGCGACGCGGTCTCGGTGCCGGTCACCGTCAAGCACCGCCTCGGCCTGGACTACGACGAATCCTACGGCTTCGTGCGCGATTTCGTCGGCGCCGTGTCCGAGGCGGGCTGCCGCGTGTTCATCGTGCACGCGCGCAACGCGGTGCTCAAGGGCCTCTCGCCCAAGGACAACCGGGAAAAGCCGCCCCTGCGCTACGAGGACGCCCTGCGCCTGCGCGAGGATTTCCCCGAGGCGCGCTTCGTCCTGAACGGCGGCCTGTCGCGGGTGGAAGACTGCCTCGACTGGATGGAACGGTTCGATGGCGTGATGCTGGGACGCGCGGCCTGGCATCATCCCGAGATCCTGTCCGAGCTGAACCGCCGGATCGCGCCCGGCGATCCCATTCCCGAGCCGGACCAGGTCCTCGAGACCTTCATCGAGTATGCCTCGCGCCGGGTGGCGGCGGGCGCACCGCCGCACATCGTGCTGCGCGGCGTGCTGGGCTGGCGCGCCGGCCTGCCGGGCTCGCGCCGCTGGCGGCGCATCCTGTCGGATGCGGCCGCCGTGCGCGCCGAGGGGCCCGCGATCCTGCGGCGCGCCTGGGCCGAACTGGGGCAGGCCCCCGAGGCCGCCTGAACGGCGCCCGGGCCGCCCGGCCGCCGTCCGGGCCACAAGCCCCGGGGTCGCCGTCCGGGCCACAAGCCTCGAGGCCGCTCGAGCGGCGTTCGAGTCCCGGGGCTTAGGCCTTGCCGTGCCCGGCGGTGTCCGCCGGCCAGTCGCGGATGTAGGCCTTGAGCATGTCGTTCTCGAACTGCTGCGCGTCGACGATGGCGCGCGCCATGTCGTAGAACGAGATCACGCCCATCAGGGTCGGGCCGTCCATGACCGGGATGTAGCGCGCGTGCTTGTCGAGCATCAGGCGCTGGACCTCGTCGGCGTCGGTGTTGGGCGTGACGCTGACCGGCGCGTCGTCCATGATGCTGCGCACGGTGAAGTCGCCCGCCTGGCCGCCATGGGCATGCAGATGGCGGATGATCTCGCGGAAGGTCAGCATGCCGACGAGCTGTCCGTGCTCCATGATGACCAGCGAGCCGATGTCGAGCTGGCTCATGGATTCGATCGCCTGGCGCACGGGCATGTCGGGTGAGCCGGTGTACAGGGCGTGTCCCTTCACCCTCAGGATTTCATTGACTTTGAGCATGGTGTCGTCCCTCCACTTGCCGCTCGGCAGTTCACTTTTCCGTATTTTGCATCATCGTGCCGGTTTCCGGTAGGAGGTCGCGAAACAGGCCGTCCAGGGTGGGGGGACGCTGCGCCAGCGTCTCGGCCAGGGCGTGGCTGATCCGTGGGGTCAGGCCCGGCTGCTCGCGGTCGATGAGCAGGCGATCGAGGATGGGCCCCAGCCCGGCCTGCGCCGGATCGCAGGCGAGCACCCAGAGGTCGGTGTCCTGCGCGGGCACCACGTAGCCGAGTTCTCTGAGGACGCGCAAGGTCTGGCGCAGGGCGTCCGGATGCACGCCCACGCGCTGCTCGAGAAAGCCCACGCTGCGCCCGGGCGGCGAGCCGCCGCGCGCGCGCCAGAGGATGTGCAGGATGTGGATGGCGTCGACCATGGGCGCCCCGGGCCGCCTGAGGAGGGCCCAGCGCCGATGGCGCAGCGCCGGCAGCAGCGAGGACACCATGGCGCCCATCAGGATGACCAGCCACGACAGGTAGATCCACAGCAGGAAGATCGGCAGGGTGGCGAAGGCCCCGTAGATGACGGTGTAGGAGGGAAAACGCGTCAGGTAGGCAGTGAAGCCCGCCTTCATGATGGCCAGCACGGCCGCCGTGCCCACGCCGCCCGTGAGCGCGTCGCGCCACAGGACGCGGCAATTGGGGACGAACATGAACAGGGCGGTGAACCCCAGGGCCGAGATCGCCAGCGGCACGATGTTGAGCAGCAGGCTGAGCCATTCGGGCAGTTGGCCGATGTACCCGAGGGATTCGCGCGCCAGCACCGTGGTGGCCCAGAGGCTCGCCCCCGTGAGGATGGGCCCGAGGGAAATGATCGCCCAGTACACCAGCAGCCGCTGGCGCAGGGGCCGCTGCTTTTCCACGCGCCAGATTTCGTTGAAGGCCTCGTCGATCGTCATGATCAGCATGATCGAGGTCACCAGCAGGAATGCGCTGCCCACCGCGGTCAGTCCCGAGGCCTGCGCCGCGAACTGGTTGAGGTAGAGCATGATGGTGTCCGAGAACGAGGGCGGCAGCAGACTTTCGCTGAGAAAGGCCTCGAGCGCCCCGCGGAACTCGGCGAACAGCGGGAATGCGGTGAACAGCGCCAGCACCACGGCCAGCAGCGGCACGATGGCCAGCACGGTCGTGAACGTCAGGCTGGAGGCCGCGCGCGTGAGCTTCTTTTCGCCCGCGTATTCCAGCGTGAAGCGCAGGATATCCATGGCGCGGGCGCGCGCGCCGCTGGTCGGGGAAGTTTCCGAAGATGTCTTCATCGGCAGCCGGTGTGGGTTTCGGTTCATAATAACAGCATGAAAGTCGAACTCAGCGCGGGCCTGCATCGGATGGCCGTGGCATGCCTGGTGGCCCTGATCGTCCTGTGCGTGGGCTGGGAATTGTGGTGGGCGCCCCTGCGGCCGGGCGGCTCGCTGATGGCCCTCAAGGCTGTGCCCCTGCTGTTCGCCGTGCGCGGCGTGCTCAAGGGCAATCTCTATACCATGCAGTGGACGGCCATGCTGAGCCTGCTCTACCTGATGGAAGGCCTGGTGCGCGCCTGGTCCGATCTCCAGCCCGTCTCGGCCGCCCTGGCGGGCCTCGAGGCCGCGCTCGCCCTGGGCCTGTATCTGGCCGCCATCCTCTACGTGCGCCCGGCCAAGCGGGCGGCCCGTCATGGCTGAGGCCCTGGCGGGGCTGAGGGTCGCCAATTCCTTCGCGGCCCTGCCCGAGGTCTTCTATTCGCGCGTCTCGCCGGCGCCTCCCGGCGCGCCGCGCCTGCTCCACGCCAATCCCGACGTGGCCCGCCTGCTGGGCCTGGACGAGGCCATGCTCGATTCCCCCGAGTTCCTCGCCCTGTGCTCGGGGCAGGCGCCCCTGCCCGGCGGCGAGACGATCGCCACCGTGTACAGCGGCCACCAGTTCGGCGTGTGGGCCGGCCAATTGGGCGACGGGCGGGCGCACCTGCTGGGCGAGATCGAGGGCCCGCATGGGTCCTGGGAAATCCAGCTCAAGGGATCGGGCCGCACGCCCTACGCGCGCATGGGCGACGGACGCGCGGTGCTGCGCTCGAGCGTGCGCGAGTATCTCGCGAGCGAGGCCATGGCCGGGCTGGGCATCCCGACCACGCGCGCCCTGGCGCTGGTGACCTCGGACGATCCCGTCTATCGCGAGACCGTCGAGACCGCCGCCGTGGTCACCCGCGTCTCGCCGAGCTTCCTGCGCTTCGGCCACTTCGAGCATTGGGGACACGTGCACGCCCATCAGAAGGCCTTGCTGGACTATACGGTGGATCGACATTTCCCCGCCTGCCGCCAGGCCTCCGGCGCGCCGGACGACCCCGCGGCCGTGGCCCTGGAATTCCTGCGCGAGGTCGTGCGCCGCACGGCGGCCCTGATCGCGCAGTGGCAGCTCGTGGGCTTCTGCCACGGCGTGATGAACACCGACAATATGTCGATCCTGGGCCTGACCCTGGATTACGGGCCCTATGGCTTCATGGACGCCTTCGATGCGCGGCACGTCTGCAACCATAGCGATACCGCCGGGCGCTACGCCTGGAATGCCCAGCCCGCCGTGGCGCACTGGAACCTCTATCGCCTGGCGGGCAGCCTGATGGTCCTGGGCTGCGACGGCGAGTCCCTGCGGTCGCGCATCCAGCCCTTCGAGGGCGATTTCCTCCACGCCTTCTACCAGGGCCTGGCCCGCAAGTTCGGCCTGCGCGAATGGCGGGCCGGGGACGAGGCGCTGGGGGACGCCTGGTGGGCGCTGCTGCAGGGGCAGGGCGCGGACTTCACCCTGGCGTTCCGCCGGCTGGCCGACGCGGACACGGCGCCCGAGCGGTTCCTCTCGCTGTTCGGCGACCGCGCCGCCGCCGGCGCCTGGCTGGATCGCTACCGCGTGCGGCTGGCCGCCGAGGAGGGCGACCCCGCGGCGCGCCGCGAGGCCATGCTGCGCGCCAATCCGCTCTACGTCCTGCGCAACCACCTCGCCCAGCGCGCCATCGAGGCCGCGCAACGCGGCGACCCCTCCGAGATCGACCGCCTGCTTTCCCTGCTGCGCGATCCCTGCACCGAGGTGCCCGGTGCCGAGGACTATTCCAGCCCGCCGCCCGCCGGCGCGCCCGAAATCGCGGTGAGCTGCTCGTCCTGATCCGCGCAGAACACGAGCGTCCTCATTCCTCCCGAGGTTCGACGCTGTCGCTGAGGATGCGGATGCGCGCGTTGGACAGGTGCGTCTGCATGGCATCGCGGGCAGCGTCGGCGTCTTGCGCCACGATGGCGTCGAATATGCGCTGGTGCTCTTGCTGCACCCGCAGGAGCTGCTGCTTGTTGGCGCGCAGCGACAGGTTCCGTGCGACGTTGATTCCCGCCAGGGTGTAGTCGGCGAGGCTCGCCAGGGTGGATTCGAACAGACGGTTTTTTGTCGCGGCGGCGATGGCCTGGTGGAATTGGATGTCGGCCTCGGTGCCCACTCGTCCATGTTCGATGGCGTCCGCCATGCCTTGCAGGGCTTCGCCGATGGCCTGGAGATCCTGCGCCGTGCGCCGCGTGGCGGCCAGGGCGGCGGCGGCGGCTTCCACCGCGACCCGGTATTCGAAGCAGCGCATCAGGTCGGCGATGCCGCCAATGGGGGCGAGATCGAAGAATTCGCGCTTGGGGCGGTGCTGCACATACGAGCCCGAACCTCGCCGGCAATTGACCACGCCGTCCGCCTGCAGGCGGGACAGCGCCTCGCGCACGACCGGCCGGGACACGTTGAATTGCTGTCCCAGCGCGGTTTCCGATGGCAGTTTTTCACCGGGCCGGACGGCGCCCCGCACGATCCAGGCCAGGATTTCCTCGTAGAGCTGGTCGGCCAGCCGTCCGGGCGCATTTGCAGTGGTCATCGACGGGTTCCTAGGGTTTTCACTAATGCAATCAAAAGATGTATTACAAGTATGATTTTGTACGATTTGTTGTCATACAGCTTTTTCGTAACTCTTGATATTCCTCTCGATGCGCCGAGCGAAGATCGGCGGATTCTTGCGATAGTTGTCTTACATATTAAATGTATCCGAGCCCATCATCCATGTCTAGTTTGTCTGAAACGACCCGTGCGACGCTGAAAACGGTCAGCACCGCGACCCTGTGCACGCTGATGTACAAGCGCGGCCTGCGCAACCAGTTTATTCAGGGCGTGGCGCCCCTGAAATCGGGACAAGCCACGATGGTGGGGGAAGCATTCACCCTGCGCTGCATTCCGGCGCGCGAAGATCTCAACCCCCTTTCCGTCTTCGAGGATCCCGGACATCCGCAACGCCGGGCGGTGGAGGAGTGCCCGGCCGGCGCGGTCATGGTGATCGACAGCCGCAAGGACGCCCGCGCCGCCTCGGCCGGCTCGATCCTGGTCGCCCGTCTGATGGTCCGCGGGGCGGCCGGTATCGTGACCGATGGCGGATTTCGCGATTCGCAGGAAATATCGGAAATGCCGATCCCCGCTTTCCATCAGCGGCCGTCGGCACCGACCAACCTGACCCTGCACCAGCCGATAGACGTCAATGTGCCGATCGGCTGCGGCGACGTCGCGGTGTTTCCCGGCGATGCGATCGTGGGCGACGCCGACGGAGTCGTCGTCATTCCCAGTCACCTCACCGATGAAATCGCCCGGGACGCGGCGCAGATGACCCTGTTCGAGGAGTTCGTGATCGAGCAGGTCCGGGATCGCGGACGCAGCATCATCGGCCTGTACCCCCCGACCCATCCCCAAACCAAAGCGGATTTCGAGCGCTGGCGGCAAGAGCGCTGATCGAATCCTTCCTCATCAAGGAGACGCCATGAAAAAAATGTCTTTGCTTTCCATTGCGCTGGTCGGCGTGGTGGGCTTCGCTTCCAACGCCCTGGCCGAGATCAAGCTGACGTATTCGGATTGGCAGCTTGCGCAGGAAGTCTGGGGCAAGTCGCTCAATGACGTGATCGACCAGTTCGAGAAGGAAAATCCGGGCATCAAGGTCGCCCGTGAGCCGGTGCAGCTCGCGCAGCGCGACGTGAGGTTCAGCACCGCGATCCGCGCGGGCGGTGGGCCGGACGTCTTCGCACTGGATGCCAATCCGGTGCGGCAGTACATCGCCGAAGGCTGGGTGCGCGACCTGACGCCCTACATCCAGGCGGCCGGCGGCAAGGACTTCCTGGGCGATTTCTATCCGATTTCCCTGCAGCCCGTCACCGTGGACGGCAAGGTCTATGGCCTGCCGATGAACACGGTGGCGATGACGCTGGTCTACAACAAGAAGCTCTTCAAGGAGGCGGGTATCGACGCGCCGGCCTCGACCTGGGAGCAGTTCCGCGAAGATATGAAGAAACTCACGCGGTCCAAGTCGGGCAGCGGGCCCGTGGACCAGTGGGGGCTCACGCTGGTGCTGGCGCCGGCGGGCTTCGACCTCCGCGTGACCTCTATCGTGCGGGGATTCGGCGCCGATTTCCTGACGCCCGACGGCACCCGGTCCGCCATGGACACGCCCGAGGCCAAGGCGGCGTTCAACTACATCGTCGACCTCATCCAGGTCGACAAGAGCGTCCCGCCTGGGGCGACCCAGGTCGATGCCAATGGCGCGCGGCGCTTGCTGGCGAACCAGACGGTCGCGGTGAAGATCGGCACGACCTGGAGCTATCCGGAGGTCAGCGCGATGAACCCGGCCCTGGACGGCTGGCACACCCTGGGCATGGCTCCCATCCCCCGGTCGGCCGGCAAGGATAACCAGACCCGTACCACGCTGTTCCAGAAGACGGTGTTCGTGAACCAGAACTCGAAGCATCCCGAGGCCGCCTGGAAGCTGGCGCGCTACCTGACGGACCCGGCGGCGATGAGGCGCTGGTTCGACGACAACAACATGCTCTCCGCGCGCCGCAGCGTCAACGAGGGGTATGAAAAGATCAGCCAGAGCGAATCGGCGCGCACGGTGGCCGCTGAGATCGAACACGGCGCGTTCCTGCCGCAGACGCCCAAGTGGCCGCAGATCCTCGATGCGTTCCGCCAGAATCTGCAGGCCGCCGTGGTCGGGTCGAAATCCAGGGACCAGGCCCTGGACGATCTCAATCGGCAGATCAACACCATACTCGAGTAACGTCCCCCGGGGCCCGGCCCGCATGAGCGGGACGGCCCCGGCCGATGGTCCATCAGAGGTTTGGAGATGGTAGGAAGCACCCCGAGGGCGGGCTATTTCTATGTCTTGCCCGCCTTGTTGTTGATGATCGTGATCCTGGGCTTTCCTTCGGTCGCTTCCGTGCTGGAGAGCTTCGGCGTGGGGACGAAGGGCCCCATCGGCCTGCATGCGTACGCGAAGCTCGCCGGAGATCCCGAATTCTACGAGACATTGCGGAATACCGCGATATTCGTGGTGGCCGTCGTGTCCATGCACCTGGTGCTCGGTCTGGGCACTGCGCTGCTGCTCAACCAGGAATTGCGGTTTCGCTGGCTTTTCCGGGTCCTCGCGATCCTGCCATGGACGATGCCGGACATCATCGGCGGCCTGATTTTCCGCTTCATGTTCGATACCTTGACCGGCGGCGTCAACGCGGTGCTGGGCGCGCTCGGCCTGGCCTCGGCCTTCGACTGGCTGGGGGATCCGACCCTGGCGCTCGGGACCGTGATCGCGGCCGAGGTCTGGCGCGGATATCCCTACGTGATGCTCATCCTGCTGGCGGGCCTCCAGGCGATTCCGCAGGATCAGTACGAGGCGGCCAAGCTCGACGGGGTGAACGCCTGGAAGACATTCCTCCATATCACCGTGCCGAACCTGAAGCCGATGATCTACCTCGCACTCGTGTTGGATGCGATCTGGGAATGCCGGCTGTTCGGCATGATCTACGGCATGACGGGTGGCGGACCGGGGATCAGCACGCAGAACCTGTCGCTGATGGTCTACAAGCAGTATTTCCAGTTCTTCGATACCGCATACGCCGCATCGGTCGCGGTCGTGCTCGCAGCGGTGTTGATGGTGCTGGCGGTGCCCTATGTCCGCCTGGCCCTGAGGGATGAAAAATGAAGACTGGAAGGCATTGGATCGCGATCTACGGCTGCCTGCTGGCCATGGCGGCCTACAATCTGTGGCCATTTTTCTGGATGCTTGCCTCGTCCTTCAAGACGGACATCGAGGTGACGAGCTTTCCGGCCACGATATTCCCCCGGACGTTCACCACGGCCGCCTATGGCCGTGTCTGGAGCCAGGAGGGGATGGTGCATTATTTCCTCAACAGCCTGCTGGTGTCGGGCGCCACGGCCCTGCTGTCGGCGGCCATCGGAATCCTGTGCGGCTACGGCTTTTCCCGCTTCAGGTTCCGGGGCCGCAACGTCTTCATGGTCCTTTTGCTGGCCAGCCAGGTGATCCCGGGCGTGCTGCTGGTGGGGCCGTATTTCAAGATGATGTCGCTCGTGGGCCTGTACGACAGCCTGACGGGGCTGATCCTGGCGCAGACCACGCTCACGCTGCCGTTTTCGGTTTGGATGATCAAGGGCTACATCGACGGCGTGCCGATCGAGCTGGACCAGGCGGCCCAGATCGATGGGGCCACCTCTTTCCAATGCCTGCGCCATTGCGTCCTGCCGAGCATCCTGCCGGGGGTGGTGGCGACGACGATCTTCGCGTTCCTGCTGGCCTGGGGTGACCTGCTGTGGGCCTTGTGCCTGATCACGGATCCGGCCAAGCAGACCATGACGCTTGGCATCACTAACCTCGTGGGCCAATTCCGCGTGCTGTGGTCGGACATCATGGCGGCCACCGTCATCGGCTGCTCGATTCCGGCGGTCGCTTACGTGATCCTGCAGCGCTATCTGGTCCAGAGTTCGATTTCTTCCGCAATCAAGGGATGAATGTTCACCATGCGGCTACCTTGCATTCCAGTTCGCGACCATTCTCTAACGCTGTCCCGCATCATCCTCGGCGGGCATGAGTACCTGCCCGACGGTCTGTCGCGGGCGTTCAACGAGGATATGCGAAAGGCAGTCACGCCGGGCCACATCTTTCCGGGTTTCGGCGGACCGGCCCGCCAGGCGCTGGTCGAGCGCGCCCTGGCGCTGGGAATCACGACGTTCGACGTCACGATAGACAGCGAAAAGGAAGCTCTGGCGAGGAACCTCGCCGCCGTCGGGGCTCTCGCCTCCGTCGTCGTCCAGACCCGTCCGGAAGGGATGCTGTACGGCTACGATCCCTGCAACCGAAAGCTGATACGGCCAGGTGTCCTGCGCGCCGAGGTCGTGCGCATTCTCGAGCTGATGCGGCGCGATGCCATCGACATCCTGAACATTGGCATCCTCGGCGACGCCTTGTCACACGATCCCGGCTATCTGGCGGCGCTGGCCGAGATCCTTGCGCGGCTCAAGGACGAGGGCCTGATCCGTTGCGCGGCCGCCGATTCGTTCTCGGGCGAGCCCACCTACCTCGCGATGATCGAAACCGGCGCTTTCGATACTCTCAACGTCAATTTCAATATTGCCGATGACGGCGCCGCGCGGGCCGTCATGCCGCTGGCCAGGGAGAAGGGCATGAGGATCGTCGCGCGCGAGGTCTTCATGAAGGGCGGATGGTTTCGGCTGTGCGCGGAACTTGGCGTCCAGGATCGGGCCCTCGGGGCGCGGATCGCCGTCAAATGGGTCGCGGCGCAGCCGGACGTGGACGCCGTCATCCTCGGCGTGGACCACGTCGCCCAATTGGAGGAGGGAATCGCCGCGGTGCTGGATCCTCGGATGACGGCCGAGGAGGAGGCCCTGCTGGCCCGTATCACGGAAAGCGAGGCCTTCGCCCGCGCGCGGCGCGGCTATCGCGAGGCGTTCTTTCCCGCCACGAATTGATGGAATGAGCCATGGCATCGATCGAGATTCGCAAGGTCTGCAAAAGCTACAGGGACGCCGATGTCCTGAAGAACATCGACATCGGAATCGAGGACGGGGAATTCATCGTGCTGGTGGGGCCGTCGGGCTGCGGCAAGTCGACGCTGCTGCGCATGGTGTCCGGGCTGGAGACGATCAGCTCCGGCGAGATCCTCATCGATGGCCGCGTCGTGAATCAGTTGCCCCCCAAGGACCGGGACATCGCGATGGTATTCCAGAACTACGCCCTCTACCCGCACATGACGGTTGCAGAGAACATGGGCTTTTCGATGAAGATGCGCGGCGAGCCCGCCGCCGTCATTCAGGAACGGGTGCGCCAGGCCGCCGCGATCCTCGGCCTGGAGGGCTTGATGCGGCGCTATCCCAAGCAGCTTTCCGGCGGGCAGCGCCAGCGGGTGGCCATGGGCCGGGCCATCGTGCGCGATCCGGCGGTATTCCTGTTCGATGAGCCGCTGTCCAATCTGGACGCCAAGCTTCGCGTGCAGATGCGCACCGAGATCAAGGCCCTGCACCAGCGCCTGGGCAGCACGATGATCTACGTCACGCACGACCAGATCGAGGCCATGACCATGGCCGACCGGATCGTCGTGCTGCGCGACGGGGCGGTCGAGCAGATCGGCCGGCCGATGGAGCTCTATGAACGGCCCGCCAACCGCTTCGTGGCCGAGTTCATCGGCTCGCCGGGCATGAACATTCTTGCGGGCACGGTCAGCCGGGATGCAGCCGGCTGCCGGCTGGTCACGGACGGCGGCCAGTCGCTGCCGTTGCCGCCGGACGCGGCTGCATGGGCGGGACGGGCCTGCCATTACGGCGTGCGCCCTGAGCACGTCCGGATCGAGGGGCATGGTTTTGCCGCCCGGGTCGTCAGCGTCGAGCCCACGGGGCCGGAAAGCCACGTGATCGTCGAAGGCGAGGGCGGTCTTCTGACCTGTGTGGTGCGCGGCGACCGGCCGTTTTCCGCCGGGCAGACGATCCATCTCGCGCCCGAGGCCGACAAGGTCCACCTGTTCGATGCCGCGACGGGCCGGCGCGCCTACTGAGGCCGGCGGGAATCCGGTGTCCAGGTCAGCGAGCACTCGGTGTCGCCGACGGGCACTCGGCGCCCTCGGGGCTCGCGTCGGCCAGCCATGCCCCGGCGCGCCGGGCCGGCGGCGCATCCGCCGCCCCGCATCCGCCGCCCTATAATGACCGCCCCGGGAAGTCCGCATCCACAGAGAGGTATCCGCATGTCCCGTTCGGTGGTCCTGGTCTATCGCGAACTGCCGCCCGACCAGCTCGAGCGCATTCGCGCCGAGCATGAGGTGATCGTCGCCGACCCGTTCCTGCCGGGGCAGGAGGCCCCGTTCTTCGAGGCGCTGGGCAGGGCCTCGGGCATGATCGGGGCGCTGTATCCCGTGGGTCCGGCCCTCCTGGCGCGGGCGCCGGAGCTGCGGGTCGTGTCCTCGATCTCGGTGGGCGTGGATGCGTACGACCAGGCGGCGCTGGCCGGGCGCGGGATCGTGCTGTGCCATACGCCCGGCGTGCTGGACGAGGCCGTCGCCGATCTGCTGATGGGGATGGTGCTGGCCCTCGGCCGCCGCATCCCCGAGCTGGCCGAATACGTGCGCGCCGGCCACTGGACCGGCAACGTGGGTCCGTCGCTCTATGGCTGGGACGTGCACGGCAAGACCCTGGGGGTGCTGGGCTATGGGCGCATCGGGCATGCGGTGGCGCGGCGCGCCGCCCTGGGCTTCAGGATGCCGGTGCTGTATTGCGCCCGCTCGCCGCGCGAGAGCGGCCTGCCCGAGGGGATGGCGCGGCAGGTGCCGCTGCCCGAGCTGCTGGCCGAGTCCGATTTCCTGGTCGTGGTCCTGCCGCTGACCGATGAGACGCGCGGCCTGCTGGGCGCGCCCGAATTGGCCCGCATGAAGCCCGGCGCCTTCCTGGTCAACGCCGGGCGCGGCGCGGTCCTGCGCGAGGATGCCTTGTTGCGCGCCCTGGACGAGGGCCGCCTGCGGGGCGCGGCGCTGGACGTGTTCGCGACCGAGCCCCTGTCCCGGGAATCGCCGCTGCGCACGCACCCCAAGGTCCTGCCGCTGCCGCACGTGGGCTCGGCCACTCATGAGACGCGCCACGCCATGGCCGAGATGGCGACCAGCAATCTGCTGATGGCGCTGCGCGGCGAGCCTCCCCTGGCGGCGTATCCGCTGCGCCGGCAATCCTGATTCCTCGGCGCCCGCGGCCTCGGCTGGCGGTGCGGCGGCCGCGGGCCAGGCCGGGCGGCATCGCGCGCCGGCTCATCCAGCGGGCGGCACGCGCGAGGCTTTGCGGCCTCAGTTCATCCAGCGGGCGACAAGCGCGAGGCTTTGCAGCCTCAGTTCGTCCTGCAGGCCATGCGTTCCAGGCTCCGCGGCCGGGTCAGTTCCTCGATGGGCACGGGGTGGCCGAACAGCCAGCCCTGCGCCCAGCGGATTCCCTGTCCATAGAGCAGGCCCGCCTGGGTCTCGGTCTCGACGCCTTCGGCGACGATGGTCAGGCCCAGGGCGCGGGCCAGGGCGCACACGTGGTGGATGATCAGGGTGGCGGCCGGCGACGTGCCTATCCTCTGGGACAGGCTGCGGTCGATCTTGATGCCGTCCAGCCCCAGCACCGCCAGCGCCTGGAGATTGGCGTAGCCGGTGCCGAAATCGTCGATCACGACCTGGATGCCCATCGCCCGCATGGCCGCTATGACGGGGCCGCAGCGCTCGGGCGTCAGCAGGCTGCGCTCGGTCAGCTCGACGGACAGGCGCAGCTTGTCGCCGACCGTGCCCAGCAGCGTCTCGAGGACGTGGACGGTCTCCATGGTGTGGATGTCGGCGGCGGACAGGTTGATCGACAGGCGCGTGATCGTGTCCGGCACGGCGAGGCAGTCGCGGGCCGCGAGGGCGCAGACCTGCCGCGTGATGTCCCGGATGAGGCCGACCTGCTCGGCGATGGGGATGAAGATATCGGGTCCGATGTTCATCCCGGGCCACCGGAGGAGGGCCTCGACGCCAATCTGCCGGCGGGTGCGCAGGTCCACGATGGGCTGGTAGGCGAGGCGGAATTCGTCGCGTTCCAGCGCGCGCCTGAGTTGGGTCTCGGGCATGCGGCTCATCGGTGTCCTCCTCAGCGATCGCCGGCGTGCCGGCCGCGCCGCCGCCCTGGCATGGCGGGAGGCGCATGCGCCCTCGAGGGCGCGGTGTTTTTCATCAAACGGGGATCCGCCATGCTTTTCTGGTATGCTCCTCACGATCCGCCGGCGCCAGTCGCAGGCCCGGAATGCCCGCCGATTCTTGCGGCGGCGTAGAATTCCGGGTCCCGCCGGTCGCCGATATTATTCTGGTCAAACGAATTTGCTGCGGATAAGATACGCATGCGGTGGATGGCTGTGGCATATGATCGACCTAGCCGGGTGCGTCTATTGGAGGGCCTCCTCCACCTCATGAATTCCTTGTCATCAAAGACAATCTAGCGTCCGTACCTACGTACGGTGTCAAGGAATTCATGAGGTGCTGCATTGAATATCGGCCGTGTCGCAAAGCTCGCTGGCGTGAATGTGGAGACCATTCGCTATTACCAACGCCGTGGCCTGATCGCCGAGCCGGCCAAGCCCCTGGGGGCCTACCGCCGCTATCCTCCCGAGATCGTCGGGCAGATCCGTTTCATCAAGCGTGCCCAGGCCCTCGGATTCACGCTGGACGAGATCGCGCTGCTGCTGCGGCCGCCCACCGCCGAGGGCTGCGCCCAGGTGCACGAGCTCGTCCTGGGCAAGATCCGCGCCTTGCGCATCCAGATCGACAGCCTGACGAGGTGCATGCGCACGCTCGAGCAGTTGATCGACCAGTGCCGGGGGATGCCCGCCTGCGCCACTTGCCCGCTGCGCGGGCACCTGTCCTGCGTGGGCGAGCTTTGGGAGGACAAGAGCGTCCGGCCCGGCAGCTTCGTCAAGGTGGCCGCGACCACGGGCCACGAATGAGCCGTCGAAAGATGACGAGCCGCCGAAAGATGCCATAATCGAATTTTCCCTGTCTCGATGGCGTACCCATGTCCGGAAGCTCTCTCGGAAAACTGTTCAGCGTCACCAATTTCGGCGAATCCCACGGGCCGGCCATCGGCGCCGTGATCGACGGCTGCCCGCCGGGCCTCGAGCTGAGCGAGGCCGACATCCAGATCGAGCTCGACCGGCGCAGGCCCGGGACGTCGCGCCACGTGACGCAGCGGCGCGAGCCCGACACGGTCGAGATCCTCTCGGGCGTGTTCGAGGGCGTGACCACCGGCACGCCCATTGGGCTGCTGATCCGCAACACCGACGCGCGCAGCAAGGACTATCGCAACATCGCCGACACCTTCCGCCCCGGGCATGCCGATTTCTCGTACTTCAAGAAATACGGCGTGCGCGATCCGCGCGGCGGCGGCCGCTCCTCTGCGCGCCTGACCGCTCCCACGGTGGCGGCGGGCGCCGTCGCCCGCAAATGGCTGGCCCGCGAGCACGGGGTGCGCATCCGCGGCTACATGAGCCAGCTCGGCCCGATCCCGATTCCCTTCGAATCCTGGGACGAGGTGCCGCGCAACCCCTTCTTTGCCCCCAACGCCGGCATCGTGCCCCAGCTCGAGGCCTTCATGGACGACCTGCGCCACGCGGGCGACTCGATCGGCGCGCGCATCGAGGTGGTGGCCGAGGGCGTGCCGCCCGGCTGGGGCGAACCCCTCTACGACCGGCTGGACGCCGACATCGCCCACGCGATGATGGGCCTCAACGCCGTCAAGGGCGTGTCCATCGGCTCGGGCTTCGACTGCATCGCGATGCGCGGTTCCGAGCACGGCGACGAGCTCGGACCCGACGGCTTCATGGGCAATCACGCGGGCGGCGTGCTGGGCGGCATTTCCTCCGGCCAGGACCTCAGGGTCTCGCTCGCCGTCAAGCCGACCTCCAGCATCCGCATCGAGCGCCGCTCGATCGACCGCGCGGGCGAGCCCGTCATGGTCCAGACCATCGGGCGCCACGATCCCTGCGTGGCGATCCGGGCGACGCCGATCGCCGAGGCCCTGCTGGCCATCGTCCTGATGGATCATGCCCTGCGCCACCGCGGCCAGTGCGGCCAGGGCGTCTGAACGAGGAGGCGCCATGATTCTCTCGCCGCGCATGCGCCGCCTCATCGTTCCCGTGGCCATGGCCGCCCTGCTGGCCGCCTGTGCCCAGGTCCAGACGACCCAGTCGGGGCTGGTGGGGGTCGACCGGACGCAATACATGTCCAGCCTCGTGTCCGAGGCCGAGCTCGAGCGCGAGGCGGCCTCGCAGTACCAGGCCCTGCTCGCCCAGGCGCGGGCCAAGAACGCCCTGGACCGCGACGCCGCCCAGACCGGCCGGGTCCAGGCCATCACCCGGCGCCTGATCCAGCAGGTGGGGGTCTTCCGCCAGGACGCCTTGCACTGGAACTGGGAAACCCACGTGCTGACCTCGGGCGAGGTCAACGCCTGGTGCATGCCGGGGGGCAAGATCGCCGTCTATACGGGCCTGATCGAAAAGATCAAGCCCACCGACGCCGAGCTCGCGGCCGTGCTGGGGCACGAGATCGCGCACGCCCTGCGCGAGCACGCCCGCGAACAGGTCTCGCGCCAGATGGCGGCCCAGATGGGGATCTCCATCCTGGCCGCGGTCACCGGCAGCCGGGCGACCGCCGACCTGGGCTCGACCCTCAGCGAGGTGATGTTCACCCTGCCCAACAGCCGCGCCAACGAGACCGAGGCCGACCGGATCGGCGTCGAGCTCGCCGCGCGCGCCGGCTACGATCCCCGCGCCGCGGTCACCCTCTGGCAGAAAATGGCCCAGGCGGGCGGCGGGGGAGGACCCGAGTTCCTCTCGACCCACCCCTCCTCGGGCAGCCGCATCGCCGATCTCGAGCAGGTCTCGGCCACGGTGCTGCCCCTGTACCAGCAGGCCGCGAAGCCCTGACCGGCCCGCGCGGCCCCGCTGCCGCCATCCTGGCAGACTGGTACTCCGGATACTAGAATGATCAGTGGCCTTGTCCTCATCCGGGGGACTGCCATAATGAAGGCGAGGCATGCGCGCGGCATCCGCGCGCCCCACGAACTTTCCGGAAAACGATCATGGCTCAAACCTTGTATGACAAGCTCTGGGACGCCCACGTGGTGCACCAGGGCGAGGACGGCACCTGTCTGCTGTATATCGATCGCCACCTGGTGCACGAGGTCACCAGTCCGCAGGCCTTCGAGGGCCTCGACCTCGCCGGCCGCAAGCCCTGGCGGGTCGATGCCAACCTGGCGGTTGCCGACCACAACGTGCCCACCACGGCGCGCAGCGAAGGCATCCAGGATCCGGTCTCGCGCCTGCAGGTCGAGACCCTGGACAAGAACTGCGAGACCCACGGCATCACCGAATTCCGCATGAACGACCGGCGCCAGGGCATCGTCCACGTGATCGGCCCCGAGCAGGGCGCCACGCTGCCCGGCATGACGGTGGTCTGCGGGGATTCGCACACCAGCACCCATGGCGCCATGGGCGCGCTGGCCTTCGGCATCGGCACCTCCGAGGTCGAGCACGTGCTCGCCACCCAGACGCTGCTGATGAAGAAAAGCCGCAACATGCTGGTGCGCGTCGAGGGCGAGCTGCCTTTCGGCTGTACCGCCAAGGACCTGGTCCTCTACGTGATCGGGCGCATCGGCACGGCGGGCGGCACGGGCTACGCCATCGAATTCGGCGGCAGCGCGGTGCGCGCGCTCTCGATGGAGGGGCGCATGACCGTGTGCAACATGGCGATCGAGGCGGGCGCGCGCTCGGGCATGGTGGCCGTGGACCAGACCACGATCGACTACTTCAAGGGCCGTCCCTACGCGCCCGAGGGCGCCCTGTGGGACCAGGCGGTCGCCTACTGGCGCACCCTGCATTCCGATCCGGACGCCCGTTTCGACCGCGTGGTCGAGATCGACGCCTCGCAGATCTCGCCGCAGGTGAGCTGGGGCACCTCGCCCGAGATGGTCCTGCCGATCGACGGCCGCGTGCCCGATCCCGAAAAGGAAAAGGACGCCGTGCGCCGCAGCGGCATGGAGCGCGCGCTGCATTACATGGGGCTCGAGCCCAACACGCCGATGACCGACATCCACGTGGACCGCGTGTTCATCGGATCGTGCACCAACGCGCGCATCGAGGACCTGCGCGCCGCCGCCGCGGTGGCCAAGGGCCGACGGGTGGCCGCCAACGTGCGCCAGGCGATGGTCGTGCCGGGCTCGGGCCTGGTCAAGGCCCAGGCCGAGCGCGAGGGCCTCGACCAGATCTTCCTCGCCGCCGGATTCGAGTGGCGCGAGCCGGGCTGTTCGATGTGCCTGGCCATGAACGCCGACCGGCTCGAGCCGGGCGAGCGCTGCGCCTCCACCTCCAACCGCAATTTCGAGGGACGCCAGGGGCAGGGCGGCCGCACCCACCTGGTCAGCCCCGCCATGGCCGCCGCCGCCGCGGTGGCCGGCCATTTCGTCGACGTCCGCCGTTTCTAGGAGCCGCCATGCAAGCCTTCACCACTCACAAGGGCCTGGTCGCCCCCCTGGACCGGGAAAACGTCGATACCGACCTGATCATTCCCAAGCAGTTCCTCAAGTCGATCAAGCGCACAGGCTTCGGCCCCAATCTGTTCGACGAGCTGCGCTACCTGGACCACGGCGAGCCGGGCATGGACAATTCCCGCCGGCCGCTGAATCCGGATTTCGTGCTGAACCAGCCGCGCTACAAGGGCGCCTCGATCCTGCTCGCGCGCAAGAACTTCGGCTGCGGCTCCAGCCGCGAGCACGCCCCCTGGGCGCTGCAGCAGTACGGCTTTCGCGCCATCATCGCGCCATCGTTCGCGGACATCTTCTTCAACAACAGCTTCAAGAACGGCCTGCTGCCCATCGTGCTGCCCGAATCCCGGGTCGCGCGCCTGTTCGGCGAGGTCAATGCCAGCCCCGGATATTCCCTGACCATCGATCTCGAGCGCCAGCGCGTGATCGCGCCCGACGGCGAGGAATCGCCGTTCGAGATCGACGCCTACCGCAAGCAGTCCCTGCTCGAGGGCCTGGACGAGATCGGCCAGACCCTCCTGCGCGCCGACATGATCCGCGCCTTCGAGGCCGAGCGCCTGGCGCGGCATCCCTGGCTCGCCAAGCGCGTCCCTGGCTGATTCGCCGGCCGCGTGTTGCGACACGAGCCCCGTCCCTGAGGGACGGGGCTCCTCTTTACCGACCCACGAATGGAAAGACCCATGAGTTCTCGTATCGCAGTGCTGCCGGGCGATGGCATAGGCCCGGAAATCGTCGAGCAGGCCGTGCGCGTCCTGCGCGCCCTGGACCTCGACCTGGACCTCGTCGAGGCGCCGGTGGGCGGCGCCGCCTATGCCCTGCACGGGCATCCCCTGCCGCCAGAGACGCTGGCGCTGGCGCAGGGCGCCTCGGCCGTCCTGTTCGGCGCGGTGGGCGACTGGAAATACGACTCGCTCGAGCGCGCCCTGCGTCCCGAGCAGGCCGTCCTGGGGCTGCGCAAGGCCATGGGCCTGTTCGCCAACCTGCGCCCCGCCATCCTCTATCCCGAACTGGCGAACGCCTCCTCGCTCAAGCCCGAGGTGGTCGCGGGCCTGGACATCCTGATCGTGCGCGAGCTCACCGGCGACATCTATTTCGGACAGCCGCGCGGCGTGCGCACCCTGGAGGACGGCCCCTTCAAGGGCGACTGCCAGGGCTACGACACCATGCACTATGCGGAAACCGAGGTGCGCCGCATCGCCCACGTGGCCTTCCAGGCCGCCGCCGGGCGGAGCGGGCGCCTCTGCAGCGTGGACAAGGCCAATGTGCTCGAGACCTCGCAGTTCTGGCGCGACATCATGATCGACGTGGCGCGCGAATATCCCCAGGTCGAGCTCTCGCACATGTACGTGGACAACGCCGCCATGCAACTGGTGCGCGAGCCCAAGGCCTTCGATGTGATCGTCACCGGCAATCTGTTCGGCGACATCCTGTCGGACGAGGCGGCGATGCTGACCGGCTCGATCGGCATGCTGCCCTCGGCCTCGCTGAACGCCAGCAGGCAGGGCCTGTACGAGCCCTGCCACGGATCGGCGCCCGACATCGCGGGGCAGGGCATCGCCAATCCGCTGGCCACCATCCTGTCGGGCGCCATGCTGCTGCGCCATTCGCTGGACGCGCCCGAGGCGGCGGCGCGCATCGAGGCGGCCGTCCAGTCGGTGCTAGCCGACGGCCTGCGCACGGCCGACATCCACGAGGAAGGAACGACGCGGGTCTCGACCAGCCAGATGGGCGACGCGGTGCTGGCGGCGCTGTAGGCCGGCGGGCGCAATCGCACTCCGTCCTTCACGCGGTCCTTGACTCCGTAGTGGGGTACGGACCTTATGTTTCGGCGACAAGAAATCAACGCATAAGCACATCCCGAAACCAAGGAGCATCGGCATTTCCGCATGGGGCGGGCCGCCGGTGCGCAGGAGACTTTTTCATGGCTTTTCTTCGCTCGTTGCGCGTGTCCACCCAGTTGATCGGCGGCTTTCTCATCGTCAGCGGGATCGCCGCCCTGATCGGGATGGTGGGCCTGTACTCCACGCGCCAGGTCAACACCATGGCCGAGACCATGTACCATCGCGACACCATGGGCCTGCGCGATACGGCGCGGGCCAACCAGCAATTGCTGATGACCGCGCGCGCCGTGCGCGTGGCGGCGCTGGCGCCGACCGAGGAGATCCGCGGCCGCCAGTTCGAGGCGGTGCGCGAGCACCTGGACGGGATGGACCAGAGCCTCGCGCAGGCGGCCCGGGCCTTCCCCGCCGGCGCCGCCGATCCCCTGGTCGCCCAGGCCCTGGAGGCGGCCCGCGCGTACCGCGCCAATATCTCGCGGGTGGTCGACATCCTCAAGACCGAGCCGGTGCAGCAGGTGCGCAAGTCGGTCAGCATGCTCTATGGCGAGGTGATCCCGGTGGCCAATCGCCTGGACGCGGCCATGGCCCAATTGATCGATCACCGGCTCGAGCAGGCGAGCGCCCTGAGCCGCGAGACCGCGGCCATCCACGACCGGGCGCAGTGGCTCATGGTCGGCCTGACGCTGGGCGGCGTCCTGGTGGGCCTGGGGATCGGGATATTGCTCACCCGCGGTCTCTCGCGTTCGCTCGGCGGCGAGCCCCGGGACGTGGCACGCATCGCCAAGGCGGTGGCCTCGGGCGATCTCGGCACGGAGATCGCCACCGCGCGCATGCATCGCGACAGCGTCATGCAGGCGATGGCGCACATGCAGGAGTCCCTGCGGCGCATCGTGGGCACGGTGCGCGCCGGCAGCGACCACATCGCCAGCGGCTCGGAGCAGATCCGCCTGGGCAATACCGACCTGGCGCAGCGCACCGAGCGCCAG
>Ga0180216_1001514_pt1 | contig 20652 bp, 23 predicted proteins | sample eDN3rd37CBELigMG_FD_128879 | JGI IMG/M metagenome (GOLD analysis project Ga0180216, IMG submission 128879) | Enriched Miracle-Growth compost microbial communities from Emeryville, California, USA - eDNA 3rd pass 37_C BE-Lig MG (version 2)... ...
CGTCGACCGTTTTTTCAGCGTTTCGCGCCAAATTTACCCGCCAAACGTGTGTTACCCCCCTGACACACGTTTGTTTTGGCGCCAAAACGAAAACTCACGCGCGGACGACGAAGAGAAAGAGGAGGAGGAGGGGCAGAAGGAGGAGGAGGAGAAGTGGGAGGACGAGGAGGAGGACGAGGACGAGGAGAAGAAGAAGAAGAGGAGGAGGAGGAGGAGCAGGAGGAGGAGAGGGAGGTGGAGGAGAAGAAGAAGGAGGCGGAGGAGGAAGAGAAGAAGAAAAAAAAGGACGAGGAGGACGAGGCGAAGAAGGAGGAGGAGGAGGAGGAGGAGGAGGAGAAGCAGGAGGAGGAGAAGCAGGAGGAGGAGGAGGAGGAGGAGGAGGAGAAGGAGGAGGAGGAGACGCAGCGGACGACGCAGAAGACGCCAAAGAGACGTCGCACGCGTGGACGCTGAAGAGGACGGGTAACACCTACCGCCACCAACCTGCCTGTACGCGCCTGCTTCAGCGCTGCCCGCTCGAGGTCACAACCATGGCCGCCGCGGAGGCCGTCGCCAAGGCGTTGGGCGTCGGCATTCACCGCTGCACATCGCCAGCGCTCGTCGCCGAGGAGACGCTGCTCGCCACCACCGCCGACTGGGGCCGCGCGCTCGCCGCCGACGGTGTGGCCCAGCGCTGGCGCGTGCACGGCGAACCGGCCCTCCCGCTGACCCATTCCCTCGGCGCGGCCGCGGCACGCCCCCACCGGCCACAGTAGCGGGCGTGACGCTGGTGGAGGAGACGCCGTACCCGCTGGTGCTGCTGGCTGTACTGGGATTTGGCCTGGTGCACGCCACGTCGCACGTCGTCTCGGCGGCGGTGTCGCCGTTCTACCGGCAGCTGCCGCGCGCCCGGCAGACCGCCTGGAACAACCGCATTGTGAGTATCGTGCACGCGCTCGTCGTGGCGGCCGGCGCGTCGCGCGTGCTGTGGCTGGACCCGACGGTGGCGCACTCGTTCGTGTACGCGTACTCGCCGGCGGGCACGGTGTACCTGGCGTGCTTCATGGCCTTCTCCGTCTACGACCTCTGCGTGCTCACGCTGCGGCACCTCGACCCGACGGCCCTCCGCGTCGGGCGCGACATGGTCCTGCACCACCTGGTGGCCATCAGCATCGTGTCGCTCCCGCTGCTCACGAAGCAGCTCTCGCACCCGTCGCTGCTCTTCCTCATCAACGAGTGGTCGACGCCGCTCCTGCACCTGCGCTACTTTTTGAGTGACTTCCAGGTGCCCAAGAGCCACTGGCTGTGCCGCGCGAACGAGCTGGCCTTTGCCGTCGTCTTCTTCTTCTGCCGCGTCGTCCTCAACACCTGGATCTCGGTGTGGGCCGTGTACCACTTCTTCCTGGACCCCGAGACGGCGTACATCCACAGCCCCGCCGACCTCATCGTCGCCATTCCGGCCCCGCTGCTCGCGAGCGCGTTTGCCGTGCTCAACATCTACTGGTTCGTCGTGATCATTCGCAAGGCGGTCGCGTCGCTCCGCAAGGCGCCGGCGCCGCAGGCCAACGGCAGCCACGCCGACGGCAAGAGCAGCAAAAAGACCGACTAGAGCCGCATGGACGAATGCTTGGCGGCGGCACGCAGTGGTGGGTTGTACGAATGGTTTCCGCGCGCGCATGATGAACCTGATGCCCCGGTCCCCGTGTACAGCTAGGAGCAGTATGTGAATCGGCTCATTGCATTTCAAGTACACTCCGTGACAGAGATTTCAGTTATTCACACGGCATCTGCAGTGGGACCACACCAAGCGTCGCGGCCCCGCGGGGTGTGTCAGCGCGCGGCCGCCACCTCGGTTCTCGGCCCGCCCGCTCCCCCCGGGCGCCGCGCCCCGCGTACTAGTCCGCCTTGAAGTTTCGGTAGATCTGGCGCACAAAGAAGAGCGCCGACCAGAAGCCGACGGCGCCCATCATCAAGAAGAAGGTCCAGCAGATGATCAGCATGTACCCAAAGAAGAACGAGCTCTGCAGCACGCCGGACATGGCCGAGCGGCTGGTGTAGTAGAAGATGGCGTAGGCGTACACAAAGAACGCCGACGACCTAAACGCACCCCAGCACGGGCAGCGCGGCGCACGCAACCCGCGGTGAGCACTCATCCGCGCACCGTCGCCCGCGCGCCAGGGCCACGCCGCACCCGCCGTTGACGATGGACCGCCACCACCAGTGGTAGTTCTCGACGGAGAGCTGGAAGTAGGTGAGCGCGACGGTGATGAACGACGTCACGATGGTGAGGATGCCAAAGACGATGAGGAGGATGCCGTACAGCGTGTACAGCTTGTGGCCCCAAATCGTGGCGAAGATGTAGTACAGCTCGATGGAGATGGCGCTGTTGAGGGGCCGTACGCCCAGACAGAACCATGCGGCAGTACCAGGTTCAGCACCGGCTTTGCGCGCCGCCGTGCCCTGCTGGTGGGGACGCGCCGCCGCACCTGAACGGCAGGAAGCCCGCCATGAGCATCTGCGCCGGCTGCTGGTGGTACCACGGCGCCGGCGGGATCTCGCGCGGGATGTTGCGCGTGCGGCACGGCGCGTCAAAGCTGCCGGCGCGGTTCTTGCCAATGATGCTGCCAATGACGGTCAGCGGGAAGCCCACTGCGCCGATACGTCGCGCAGCGAGAAACAGGGCATCCCAGATGGGTCGGCATTACGATGAGGCTGTCTCCGCCGTGCAGCCGACTTTGGTGGACCAGCAGCCCATACCGGCGGCAAAGATGACGGCCAGCGCGATGACGGTACCAAAGGGCAGCGCCTGCGTCGAGTGGTACGACCACGCGATCGAGTTCAGCACGCTCCACACGAGGAAGAGCGGCACTGTGGCGTCGGCTCGTAGGCATGGGTAGCAGGGGAGGTTGTAAGTTAGGCGCGCCGGTGCACACAAGGTCTAATTGCGTGCCCCAAAGCGTACCCGGCACAAGGCCCGCGGTCATGATGGTGGCCCAGACCCACTTCTCGCCGGTCATCTGCTTGTAGAGCGACGCCGAGATCCAGCCCGCCACGACTGGCACCGGTTCGCGCGCGAAACGGTCTCCCACAGCTGCGTCAGCCACCGTGCCCCGTTTCTGACGCGCACCGGAGCAGCGGGCGGGACGCACAGCAGGTGAGGACGTAGATGATCACAATGGACGTCTTCATGGCGCCGCGGTTGTACGGATAGAAGGTGCCGATACCGCCCAGCAGGAGCTGCGCCAGCGCCAGGATGAAGAACTGCGTGCCCACGCCTGGCGAGGGGACAGCGCGCCGAACCGTCGACGGCGCCCGGAAGCGCGTCAGGGACAGCGGCGTCAGCAGCATCGTTCAAGAGCCCTGGTGCCGACGTACCGACAATGGCGGCCAGGCGCATCTTGTGCGCCGGGAACCGGAAGACGTCGCCGTGGATGAGCTTCCAGCCATAGTCCTCCGCGTCTGTGCGACCGAGGCGTCGCTGCCGCGCCACGCGGCCACGGTCAGCATCGCCAAGCGGACCGCGTCCATGCCCGCCAGGGCCGCCGGCCGCACCGTCCTCAGGGTCCAGCTCCAGCGCGGAGTAGCGCGCATAGTCGTTGCGCAGCACACGCATCAGGATGATGAACAGGAAGCTCGTCAGCAGCACGACGAGGATAACCGAGTTGAGAATGGAGAGCCAGTGGATCTGGGCCCGCGCAGCACCCGTGAGTTGCACAGGGCAAGGTCATCAGCGATATGAGGCGCACGGCGTGCGCCCGCGTCGGCACGGCAGGACGCACCTCGAGCTCGCGCTTGAAGAAGGGGTGCTGCAAGAACTGGTCCAGCCGGTGGTCGTAGTCCAGCCTGTGGGCTCACAAGGCGTTTCGCCCCACGCGATGGCGTCCGTGAGGCACTTATTGGCTCGCGCGCTCCGCCCGCTCGCGCTCGCATCGCTGCCGTACGTCGGGTTCTCCGACCACACAACGCTGTAGTAGAACTTGATCTCGCGGCCAATGTTCTCGTCAATGTCGATGTACGACTCGCGCATGTCCGCGTTCGTCAGGTTGGCGCGGACAATCTGCGCGCGGCCAGCCGCGCATATCCGTGGCGCCCGAGCGCGGTCCCGGTTAGGCGAGGGCCGTCCAGTCGCGCGCGGGCCCGCGCCCGCCACGCACGTTGTTTTCGTTGTACTCGATCGAAAAGTCAAAGATGTTGTACAGGTAGTAGTTGCGCTTCGAGTTGCCCGCCGACTCGGATGCGCCGACAAAGTTGCCCAGCGGCAGGTCGTCTGGCCGAGGCGGCGGCGGCGCCCGCTCGTGGTGCAGACCGCGCCGGCCCCCCCGTCAGCGTCCCGTTGCATCCCGCACGCACTGCCGCGCAGGGTGCCGTACCGATAAGCAGCTGGAAGTAGTACATGTTGTCGATGGCCTCCTTGAACGTGGCGGCCGCCTCGGGCGTCAGCACCATCGCGCAGATCACCCGGCGGTCCATGTTCTCTGCGAGCGGCACGGCCGCGGCTCGCTAGCGCGCCAGTCCGAGCGGTCAGCGCCGCCGCACTGCGCGTGGCCGCCACCGGCCCGCGCGAGCACGCGACCGTACCGCGGAAGTGGACGTCGTAGCCGGCCTCCACGAGCCGGTTGCCCTCCATGACCTCGCCGAGCGTCTCGCGGCGGTGTTGGATGACGTCCGGGTGGCAGACGGGCAGCTTCTCAAAGTAGCTGTACGTCTCGGTCGGGTTCTTGAACGGGCCGACCGTGTTCACCCACACGGGCACCTCCTCGCCGATCTCGTAGGTGTGCGTCCACATGTCGGCGGCCGCCGGGCCCGCCGTGAGCGCCACCGCCGCGACCAGCAGGGCCGCCAGCGCGGCGGCCCGTGTCGAGCGCGCCATTCTCGCCCCGGCGCGTTGCGGTCGCCGCCGCGCAGTCACACAGGCACGCACGCACGCACGCAGGGAGCTAAGGCAGGCCCTCGGCAACGTTGGAGGCCGTGGTTGGCTGCCAGCCGACGTGCAGCGGGCCCTGCGGCGCCACGTACACGTGGCAGCGAGGCGAGGCGGCCGCGGTTAGCACTCGCGTCCGTGCACGGTCTGCTGGACCGGCGCGCAGAGCACTGCTCGGCTCCCCGAACACCCACTCCCCGCCGCCGCTGCCGCACGCTTGCCTGCGGCGCCCTGCCTTTCCACGGGCGGCCGCATCCCCGGTGCCACTGGACACGTTGCGCCCGCAGCCGACGCGACCAGCCACGCCTTGCCGACCACAAACCGCCCGGGCTCTCCGCCAACGTCCTCGCCTGGCCTTCCCACGCGCTTCGGGGGACGCCGGGGGGCGCCCTGCCCAGCGCCGGCGCCTTGGCCGTGCGGCGACGGCGCACGTTGGCGCACGTCCGCAACGGCCCCCCGTGCCGTGAGCCCGCCCGCCGTCCGGCCTATGCCAGCTCGCGCACATCTCTAGGCGACCCCGCCATCCGCGCCCATCGACCGATTCCGCAGCACGTGCTGTGTGCACTGGTACTGGCGCTGGCGCGCGCCCGCGGCGTCCTGGCGCTCACGAGCGGCCGCCACCGTTCGTTCGTCGTACCGCGAACACGCGCGCGAAAAAAGTGGCGAAAAAACGTGCGGCCGCAAAACGAAAATTACGTTTGTTTGGCCCCGTTGCCACAATAGTCACTGTAGGAGAGGCGGAACGGGCCGGTGGGCCAGTGGCTCGGCGTGCTCGGCGCTTGGGATGGCTGCTCGGCAGGGGGCAGCCTGGGCACGGCGGCCCGCCGTGTGCCACCGTCGTGGCGTCCCCGCCGCCGCCGTGGCTAGGCAAGGTGGAAGCAGGCCATGGAGGAAGCCGCATACGATACGTTGCAACGATCTCGCAGACGCTCGTCGAACATGGAGCCGCGCATTGACCGTTATTACGCTGTCACCAGGTACTGTTCCTCATGTATTTGGACTCTGTGTTAAGCACCTTTTTCTTGTTGCAACGTTTGAATTTTACCGGGCCACTCGACCGGTGGAAAGTGGCAGAACAGCGGCAGAATAGCGGCAGAACCGGGCAGAGTCGCGCCAAAACTTTTGGCAGGCGGCCACGCGGGCGGTCCGTTGGAGGCCCGTTGGTAGCCCGTTGGAGGCCCGCTGGAAGCCCCTGGGAGGCCCGTTGGACACCCTTGGGAGGCCCTTGGACGTGCTACAGCGGTGGGAAGGACTGGTGGAGAGACGCCTGTGGAGGTTGGCAGGCCGGCATCGCGATTCAGGCACCCGGGAGCAGCGCCTCCAGCCGACGAAGCGTGGACGGGGTCGACGCGCCCTCTGGAGGAGGACGGACCGTTCCAGGCCGAAGGAGGACGGGCCGTTCCAGGCCGAAGGAGCTCTAAAAGACTGCCGGAAGCTCTGGCGGACGTGGAGGAGCCAGCGCCGTCGGCGTGTGCTGGACGCAGCCCAAGGGCCGCCGCACCGTGCCACCATGCCGGCCACGGAGGGGGCCGGCCGGTCGGCCAGGAAACAGCAGCGGCGGCGCGAGGCTGAGGTGGAAGAGATCGTGGACCCCGGACAGGAGGAGGCGCCAGCTCTGCCGGAGAAGCCTAAGAAGAAGCAAAAGCAAGCAGATACCGAGGCGGCGGCCGGACTGCCGAAGAAGCGGAAGAAGCAGCGGAGGGAGCGTGTGGTAGCGCACGAGCTGGACGCGGACGCGGAGGACGGCTTTGTGGATGTCGAGGGCCACGACAGCGACGGCGACCAGCCGGCGGCCGACGCCACCGCCGCTACGACCGAGGCCGAGGCCGAGCCGGACAGCGCGGATGCCGCGGCCGAGAAGGCGCTGCCAGCGTGGCTGGCGAACCCTATCCCCATCTCGCCAGCCGTCGAGGACGGCGTGCCCCTGGACGAAGCTGCCGGCCTCCACGACGAGATCCGCGCCATCATGGAGGCCCAAGGCTACACGGAGCTCTTCCCGGGTGTGTGGCGCTCCCGAGGCCGGGCGCACCTGGCGCGGCGCCGGGGCCAAGTAGCTAACGCCCGTTCGTCGCGGTGCCAGGATGGACGCCGCCGTGGCTCGCAGTGCAAGCGGCGCTGCTGCCGGTCATGACGCGCTCGTCGGTGCGGTACGGCCACCCCGGTGACCTCTGCGTCGCCGCGCCCACCGGCAGCGGCAAGACCCTGGCCTATGTCTTGCCCATTGTGCAGGTAGCACCAAGCCCGCGGTGCCGGGCTGCGCTCTGCGGTTGGACGGAGCTGATGCTGGGTTGGGGGCAGGGGGCGCACCCGTGGCCCTGCTGGCGTCGCACGACGGCAGGCGCTCCGCCAGCGCGTGGTGGTCCGGCTGCGCGCGCTCATCATCCTGCCGACCCGCGAGCTGGTGGCCCAGGTGGCCGAGGTGTTCAAGCCGTTCTGCGCGGCCACGGGCCTGCGCCTGGGCACCGCCACCGGCCAGACGTCGTTTGCGCAGGAGCAGCACCGGCTCGTGCCGGACCTGCCGCAGCGGTGCGTCCAAGGGGGAGGCGCAGGCTGCGGCCGCATGGCTGCTCGGGCTAACGCCCGGGGTGCCAGCGCGCGCAGTGCGCTGCCGGTGTGCAGCGTGGCGGGCGGCGCGTCGGCTGTGGACATCCTCGTGACGACACCCGGCCGTCTCATGGACCATCTCACCGGCACGCCCAACTTTACGCTGCAGCACCTGCGCTACCTGGTGGTGGACGAGGCCGACCGGCTGCTGAACCAGTCGTACCAGGAGTGGCTGGACAAGGTGCTGCAGGCCGTCGAGCAGGCGCCGGCCTTGAAGGCGGCGGATCACCTGGCGGCAGCGGCCACCGCCGACGGCACGCTGCTGGCCGGCGTGGCCCTGCGCTACCACCCGGACCGGCCCGCCGACGCCGACGCCATCCGCGTGCCGGTACGCTGCGGCACGCAACCACACCCGTCGCGTGCGCTGCGCAGCCGCTCATGTGCGACGATGCACGCCCCGGCACGCCGTGGGTCCGTCAGCTGCAAAAACTGCTGTTCTCGGCCACGCTCACGCGTAACCCGTCCAAGATTGCGAGCCTGCGCCTCGTCCAGCCGCGCTACTTTGCGGTCACCTCGGCCGCGTCCGCCGCCCGCTTCACGGTGCCCGCCACGCTCAAGGTCCGTGCCTCGCCCGACGTGAAGGCGGCCTCACTCAGCATGGGCTCATCGGCGTTTGTCGGTGCGAGCCAAGGTGCGTGGCGGCTGTAGGAGTACATGGTGGTGTGCGACAGCGACGGCGACAAGCCGCTGGTGCTGCTGGCGATGATGACGACGCTCAACTTCCAGGCGACGGTCTGCTTCACCGCCTCGGTCGAGGCCACCCACCGGTGCGCGCTCAACCAGACCAGACGAGCGGCAGCTCGCCCGCCCCGCGCTTACACGCCCCGCCTCCGCCCCGCGAGCCGATGCAAGTGCTGCGTAGCCTGTACCGCCTGATGCAGCTGATCGGCACCGTGCCGGTGGCCAAGTTTTCCAGCGAGCTCACGCAGGCGGAGCGCAACGCCATCCTGCAGTCCTTCCGTGCCGGCGAGACGCGCCTGTACGGGCTCCCCCCCCCCGCGGGCAGATCGGCGCGGGCGCCCGCCCCCCCTGAACCGAAACGTTAACGCATGCCATATCGCCTTTTGCCGGCGGCGCACGGTCCGGCAGGCTCATCTGCTCCGACGGCATGGCCCGTGGCCTGGATATTGACGTGATCGCCAACGTCGTGTCGTACGACGCGCCGATCCGCATCCAAACCTACATTCACCGCGTGGGCCGCACCGCGCGCGCTGGCCGCGAAGGCACCGCCTACACGCTGCTGACCGGCCGCGAGGTGTTCCACCGCCGGCAGATCCCAACGTTGGCTGGAATGCCCGACTCTCTAACGCGTTCCGGAATCGTCCAGCTAGCGTGTGCGGCCCCTCCAGATGCACCACTTCAAGCAGATGCTGCGTCAAGGCCGCGGCTCGTTGATTCCGCGGTACAAGGTGCCGCAAGAGACCCTCGCACCCCTGGTGGAGCCCTACGAGGTACGGCAGCCACACTTGGCGCCCTTCCCGGGACGACCTGCCGCCCGCTGACGCCGGCGCACGCCTGGGGTGGTCGCTCCCTCTGCCGTCGCAGGCCGCGCTGGCGCAGCTCAAGGAGGTCGTGCAGGAGGAGCGCGTGCACGCGGCGGCGCGGAGCACCAAGCCGCCCGCGCCGGCCAAGCCGGCCAAGGCCGCCAAGGCCGCCAAGCCGGTCGCCGCGCCGGACGACGCCTACAGCACGTGGCGCCACGCGCTGCGCGCGCAGCTCCAGCAAACGTTTGCGTAGACCATCGTTGTAAAATAGTTACACAACATGTTTGTAAATACGCGATGCGTCCTACATTCACTTGGTCAGGCTGGCTAGCCCGATCCCGCTTGCGCGCGGCGCCGCCGGCGGCGCGGCCGGCGGCAGCAGCGGCACGCTCGCGCCGCCGTCCACGGGCGCCGGCGCAGCGTCGGCCGCCGGCGGCGCCGCCTCGGCGGTGTCCTGCCAGCCGAACTGCTCCGCGAGGGTGCCGTTGCGCCACGGGATGTAGAGGAAGCGGTAGCCCACGTAGGCCGCCCCGGCCAGCGCGGCGGCCGAGACGGCGTAGAGGGCGGCGGTGCGCCACAGCGGCCGGCCGGGCTCCGGCGGCTGCTTCGCCGGGATGTGGGACGCCCTGTGCATCCGTGCGCGCGTCCTCCAGCGACGCACGCCACGCGTGAGCTCCACACGGTGCACCCAGCGCTCTACCCGCGTGGCCGCGTCCGTACGGCTCGGTGCACACGCGCGCGATCTGCGAGTAGACGTCGGCGGTGACGGCGGCTTTGAGCGAGACGCTCAGGGGCGCGCTCAGCTTGAGGCGGCGGCAGTACTCGTCCGGCTGCACCGGGTACCGCTGCGGCACGCTTGCGCGGTCCGACTTGGCCGCCACAAAGATGCACGGCGTGTGCTCCAGGTCACAGGTTTCCTGGAGGATCGCGCGCCGCTTGCGTTTGGGGGGGGAACCAGCCGCTGCGTCAGCGACGCCCATCGCCACACGCCGCGGCCACACCGGCTGATCCCGTACAAAGAGGTTGGCCACGTAGGCGAACGAGTTCGGGTCGCTCGAGTCGTACACGAAGCACACGCAGTCGGCGGCCGCGAGCTTGCGCTTGTCCTGCAGAATCGCGCGGTCGTGCTCGGTCGAGAGCTCTTGCAGCTGCGTGCGCACGCGCGTCAAGTGCAAAACCAAAACGCATGCGCGCTAGCAGCAGGCGCACGTCAGCGACGGGGGGGATCTTTTCCAGCGCGCGCATATTTCTACTGCGCGCCGCGTACCACCAGGTACTTTTCGATGCCGTCCACCTCGACGGTGTTGACGACCGAGTACGGGCTGGTGGTGTGGACGTGCTCGTCGTCGATCGGGCGGCGGATGTGCCGCCGGAGGATCGACGTCTTGCCGCAGCCCACCGCGCCAACGACGTAGCACAGCAGCACGGTGCGCTGGTTCCGGTTGAGCTTGCGCTCCTCCTTGCGCCGGCGGGTGTTGGTGAGGGCGTGCGCGGTCTCCTCGCCCATGCCGAGGTACGCCAGGTACGCCTGCGTCGTGCGGCAGTCCAGCGCCGTCGACATGCTCCACTGCGCCAGGAAGCCCTGCAGCGTGACCCAGCCCTCGTCGTTGGTCACGGTCGTGTCCTCCAGCTTCTCCCAGCCCGGCGGCAGGCCCGGCGCCGTGTCAAACAGCGCGTCCAGCTCCGCGGGGCTCAGCGCAAAGTCGCCGTCCTGCGTGCGCCGCCATAGACAGAACCACGCGGGCCCGGCCGGTCGGTCAAACGCGTCCGGCGGCGCGCTCCCGACGGCGTGCCACGCCGCGGACCTTGTCGTGGATGCGGAACAGGTCCGTCAGGAACTGGTAGCCCAGCCGGCTCAGCTCGCGGGCCTGGTCGTTGAACAGCGGCACCGGCGGCCTGTTGCCGGGCCCACGCGCCGAGAAAGAGCGCGAGCGTGGCTGTGCAGCGATCAGAAACGCCAGCACCCCGGGCAGAACGCGGCTCGTGCGTGCCGGCACGTACGGCGGGTGCAAAAAGTCCTCGCGAAGCTCCAGGTCGTCGTCGTAGCCAAACTTGCGCAGGACGGTCCACGTCGTCTCCAGGCGGCCGCGCTGGATGAACAGCACGTTCAGGAACACAAAGCCTGGCCAGCGCACACGCACATGCTTCGTTGCGCACCGCCGCCTGCGTGAGCATCCGAGCGGTGCCGCGCAGTGGTTGGGGCAGCGCGCGTACCGTCCTCGGTGATGCCGTCGTCGACGATGCCGTTGGGCATGCTGTCGCGCACGACGCGCTTGACGCCCTCGAGCTCCTGCAGCTGCAGCGGCGTGCCAAAGCAGATGCGCTGGCGTGGACCGGGTGCGTCACGCAGAGATGGGGAGGCGCCCGGGCGTGGCAAGTCAGCGGGGCTCCAAGAACTGCGGCGCGCCCATCTCACCCGCCGCGGGCGCACCTGGAACTCGTTCAGCTCGTCGTCGTTCAGGATACCGTCCTTGTCCCGGTCGCAGAGCCGGAAGATGCGCTGCAGCGCCTGCGTGCACTTGGGCTTGAGCGCCTGTTCACCGGCGCCGCAAGGGCCCGCCGTGCCTCGTGAGCCAGGGGCCCGCGCATACCGCGCGCCGGCCAGGCAGCAGCGCGCGTACCCGCTCGACGGGGTCGTAGAGCGGCGGCGTGGGGTGCAGCACGGCCTTTTGCGCAAAGTAAAAGACCTCGGAGATGTTGAAGACCGTCTTGGCCGAGCACTCCACGCAAGTCTCCACCTCCTTCCAGTCGTTCATGATCGGCATGATCTCCTCGTCCAGCGTCGCCTGCTGCACCGTCGTGCCGCGCAGGTCGATCTTGTTGCCCGCCAGCACAATCGGCACCTGCGCATGCCGCGGCACGCTCCACGGGCACTGCCGCGGCGGGGGGCGGTGTGGCGTCAGCACGACGGCGACCCCTGCAAGGCCGGCCGCGGCGCCGAGCGCACGTTGACGCCGAGCTTGCGGATGTAGGGCAGCCAGTGCGACGTGACCCGCTCAAAGGTCTCCGGGTCCACGGCCGAGTAGACCACGCAGATCACGTTGGCCTTGCGGATCTCCTTGTCCAGCTTGTCGCGGTCCTCCGGCAGCGCTGTGGGCGACACGGCCAAGCACGGCGGGCGCGTGGATCTGGTGAGTGGCGCCAGCCAGAGAGCGCGGCGGGCCGGACTGGGCGGAGCGCGTACAGGACGAGTCGATGATGTGCGTCGTCACGCGCTCCGGCGTGACGTGCGGCGGGATGGTCACCTCGCCCACGACATGGTCGACCTGCGCGGGACGTCCAGCGGGCCGTTGGCCTGGCTAGGGGGCGTTAGCATTTGGCGCGGCCCAGGCTGGTTACAGAGGGGCGCGCGCTACCTTCTCCACAAACTCTTCGCGGAGAAGCGCCACAATGATGGAGCTTTTGCCAACGCCCGCTGCGCAGCCGCCCGTCGCCCGTCGCATGCAGGGCCGGTGGCGTTAGCGGCCCGCGCCACGATGGCCGGCCAGCGCCACCACGAAGGCCGGCGGTGCGAGACAGACGACGCCACGTACGGTCACCCACGAGCAGAATGCGCACGTCCTTCCGCATCCTCGCCCCTGGTCCGTCCACCGCGGAGCGGGTGGGGTGGGAACCTTGGGCGTCCAGGCCGAGCGAGCCGAGAGAGTACCAAGGGGTCAGGCCAAGATTCCAGCGCCCTGACGACGGTCCGCTGTCTGCACCTCGCAGCAGTGCGCTGTCTGCTCTCGCGCAACTTTGACTAGCCGGCCGCCCGCCCGTGACGGCCACCGGCGCCGGTGCTCGCAGGCTGCTCGTGCGACAGCAGGGGCGCCACCACGTCGCTGGTCGTTGCGCTATCACGTGTACGCATCCAGCGCCCGGATGCCGTGCGCTGCCTCCGACGCACAACGCTCCTCCCGCAGCTGGCCGCAGCAGCAGCGACACCGCCACCAGCGTCTTCTGCGGCAGGAGACGGGCGCAGAACAAGGGCGGCCCGCGTGAGCAGCAGCAGCGGCGGCGGCGGCGGCGGCGGCGGCGGCGGCGCCCGCGAAACGGCGCACGAACCGTTTTTTCGCGCCAAAAATCTGGTGATGACGTCACGCAAATGACGTCACACAGGAAAGGCACCTCGCAGCTCGAGCGCCATGCGCCACAGAATGCAGGGCAGCGTATTCCATCGACGAGCTATAGCATGCAGTCCCTTACGGGGCTGCAAGGGCCAGCGCGCCGTTGGATGCGTAGCGCCTCGGGGTGCGCGGGTCCACCTCCGGTTACAACCACAGGGAGCACTTTATCTACAGGGTTCGCACGGGCGGACCGGGCGGTATGGGTGGCCCGCGACGGCGCGCATGGACACAGGCATGGAAATTAAGGCGTTTTGCGCATCTCAGTTTTGCATTTCGACACAATGCGTACAACGCACGTGAGCGCTGCCTTACGCGACGTACAATCATGTCATGTAATTTGGTAAAGCTTGGCTCGCGTTAAGGTGCATCGCAGGAAACTGTACAGCTTGGGAGCGGTTTTTTGTACAGCGCAGGGGTGCACAATCAATGGCATGCCCTCTTAAATAACGTCGCCGTCGGTCGCCCGCCGGCGCAGCGGGGTCGGCCGCGGCGGCGGCGGCGGCACCTCAACGGCCAGCGATGCGGACGAAGCCGACGGCGCCGTGGCCGCCTGGTCGTGCGGCGGCGACGCCAGCGCCGGCATGGACGGGCTGTAGCACTCCGGCGGCCGCGCCGGCGGCGGCTTGTCGGGCAGGTCGACCGGCGTCGCCCTGTGCGGGTTGGTCTGGTCCGACCAAAAGCGCTGGTGGTGGTAGCGGTGCGTGTCGCTGCCGTGGTCCGAGCCCATCGCCAGCGAGAACGCCGGCGAGTTGCGGCGCGTGCCGGGGTGGCTGGGCGGCAGCGCGGTCATCGAGAGCCGCTCGATGGCGACCTCGAGCTTCTCCCGGCGCTTCTGCTGCATCTTGATCCAGCGGCGCGGCATGCTGCCGTAACGGTCCAGCAGCTGGATGGCCAGGATCGACGCCACGAGCACGCCGATGAGCGTGCCCATGATGCGGCCGGCGAGCACGCCGCCGTCGCTCGGCGCGTTGTCGTACGGCGCCGTCGGGTCGATGGCGTACGCCGCGCAGAAGGGGAACGGGTCGTACGAGACGGACGGGATCACGACGCCGGCGCGCGGGAACCAGCCGTCGGTGCAGTTGCTTTCGAAGCGCACAAAGAAGCGCGAGCTGGTGCTCAGCGGGTAGACCTGCGCGGTCGTGTGGTTGAGCGGATCGACGAGCGACGTGTTGGCTGCCCACGTCCACGTCGCCGCAAAGACGCGAAAGCGGAGCATCGACGTCGCCGCCACGCCCGAGTTGCCGCTGCTGGCGAGGCGCGTGCCGACCACGACGGCCTGGCCGGGCACCACGGTCGAGGAGTTGTACGCGAGCTGCGAGTACACCGCCAGCGTGCCGTCCGAGTGCGCGACGCCGATCCAGTTGCCTTGGATGGCCTCGAGCGCCGGGCACGCTGCCGCCTCCACGGCGCTGTACGCGCGGCTGGTGCACGGGATGTCAAACACGCCGTCGGTCGCCGACTTGGAGGGCGGCGGCGTCGACGTGGCGCGGACGCCCGCGGCAGCATCGTCCGCAGCATCGCCATCGCTGCTGATGCTTCGGCGCCAGCGGCGGCGCTCCGCGGCCGTCGTCGTCGTGCCGCCGCCGCCGCCGGACGCCGCGTCGCCCTTGTCCACCAGCGTGGAGACGGCAAAGACGGTGCCGGCGCGCGCGGCGTACACCGGCGTGCCCTGCGCGAGCGCAAAATCAAAGATGACCGTGTTCGGGTAGATGTTGTCGCTGTAGAGCAAGGTCGTCGTGTAGGCGGCGGTGAAGGGCAGGGTGTAGCGCGTGCTGGTCTGCGCTTTGGCCGACGTCACGCCGACGACGCCGCTCATGCGCGCGGTCAGGACGGCGAGGCCCTCGTAGGGGATCTCAAAGGTGAGGCGCGCGAGCGGCGTCCACGATGTGTTGCGCGCCGGCACGGGCGAGTCGCGCAGGCGCGTCGCCGCGAGCTTGGCCGACACGGCGCCGTAGCCCGTGCCGCCGTTGGTGTCGGTCCGCAGGCCGGCGAGCGTCACCTGGCTCGGCACCGGCGTGCCGGGCAGCGTGTCGAAGAGCGCGCGCACGGTGATGGTGGACGGTGTGGGGTTGCGGACCTGGAGCTCGACGACGTTGGGCTTGGCGGCATTGCCGCCCGGGTACACGAGGCGCCAGCACGCGGTCGGCTCGTACACCGGCGGCGCGTGCGCGGCGAGCGGGCCCACGGGGAAGCAGTCGCCGACCTCGGTCGCGGGCTGCGTGTCGACGGTGATGTTGCCCAGCGTCTCGGGGCTCACTGACGAGGGGACCGTCACGACGGCGAGCTGGATGATGCGGCAGTTGGTGCTGGGCGCGGACGTCGTCGTTAGGTACGCGCCGCGGCCGCTCGCGGGCGCGTAGTAATCGACGCTGTCGGTGGTGAAGAACGTCGTCGACGACGGGAGCGGCACAAACTTGGCGTGCACAAACTGGCGCAGCGTCGACGGCGGCATGACCAGCACGAGCGCGTACGTGTTGTCGGCGAGCGGGTCCAGCAGGACACACGGGCCCATCGTCGCGTTCGCCGGCAGTGTCGGCGTCGGTGACGGCGTCGCGGTCGGCGTGGGCGTACCCGTAGGCGCGTCCGAGGGGTCCACCTCGTCCGACGGGTACGGCTCGTCCGTGGGATAGGGCTCGTCCGTGGGATAGGGCTCGTCGGTCGGCGTCGGCGACGGCGTCGCGGTGGGCTCGCTGCTGCGCACGGGGCAACGCCGCCCGCACGTCTGGGCGGTCGCCGCCGCCGCCAGCAGGGCCAGCAGCAGGGCGACGACGACCAGCAGCGCCGGGCGCCGCGCGCGTCGGCGGAGCGCCATGGCTGGTCGCCGGCCTGCACGCTGCCCTAGCGTGATATGCTCCCTTCCTGTGAACCCGCTCGCGGCACGCGCACTGGCCCTTGGGCTACGCCCAGTACGACCTTGCCTTGGCGTCGGTGGCCGTCCTCGCCGCTGACGCATCCAACGCTGGTCGCCAATGGCACCTGGCCGTTGTCCCTTCCGCCGTCCTGCTCCACGGCTACTACCCGCCCCGCGTCTTGGCCTGGGGATGCGCACGCCGGTCGGTCACCTGAACCCACGCGTTGCCCTCCCAATCGCCGTCCACTTCACCTGGTCCTGGCGATGCTGACGTTGCCAGCGCGCCGGCCACCACCTGGAGCGCGCTTGCCGTCGTCCCTCCCACTGCGTTCCATTCACGATTACGCCTAGAGCACGTCCTGCCCCATGCGTTCCCCCACGCGCAAGCGCCGTCAAAGGGCATAAACCCCGCGCGCGATGCGCGGCCGCCGGCGCCGTCGTGCGCGGCGTCCGCGGCGTCCGCGACGTCCGCTGCGCCTCGACTTGAATGACGTCATCACATGCGACGTCAGCTGGCGGACGCGCGGCGACGCGGCGACGGTGCGCGGCCGCCCGGCGAAAGAGCGGACGGACCGGCCTTTGGGAGGGGCTGGCGAGGGGCTGGTGCAGGAGGCAGAGGCCACAGAAAGCGGTGAGAACGGTGACAGGCGAGTGGACGCGTGTGCTTGCGGAACGGACCGGCTCTGACGGACGGCGTCCGGGTGACGGCGACGGTGCGCGGCCGCCCGGCGAAAGAGCGGACGGACAGGACTTGTTCCGTGACTCGGTGCAGCATGGTGTATTGGGTAGACGCGGCAGTGAAAGCCCTGGAGCACTTCGGTTCGTATGGTAAAGGCGTGGTCAGGACAATGGACGGCAGCTGGCACGGGTCGTCCCCGGCTGAAACGTGCGTCACTCGGTGAACACTGCGGGAGCGGGAGGGCGTCGGGACGCGTGGTAGGTCGGTGTTACCTGCCGGCTTGTGCCGGGGCAGCCGGGGCTAGACCACTACGATCGCTGAGCTGGGGTCTGCCGACGCGTCAGGGGTGCGGCAGCGCTCCGTCGATGATAGCTGACTCGTCGCCACGGTCGCCTGCATTGGTCCACCTTGGCTGCACCTGCCAGGATCTGCCATAAGCGCGCTGGAGCACCGTTGCATAGCTGGGCCGCTATCTCCTCTGGTGTATGTTTGCACAGAGCGACGCACCTAGATGGCCGGGACTGCCTCAGCTTACGGCGGCACGCTGTCTCATGTGGCTGCCGACCAGCAGCGTCCTCTCGTGCTGCCGGCCCACCCGGCCTCCTAAGCACTGCCGCCATGGCGTACAAAGGTACGTCAACACCGCTGCTTATCGTGATGTCTCAGAACGCCGGCTGACCGCCCAACTGGTACCGCCAGTGCGCTACCCCATCAGTGTCGGTGAAATGGGGCAAGCAAAAGTTTGACGACATCGAGCTGGACACGACGCAGCCGCCGCTCCTGTTCAAGACGGTGCTCTTCTCGCTCACGGGCGTCCCGCCGGAGCGGCAGACCGTCATGACCAAGAGCGGCATGCTCAAGGTCCGTGGCCTGCGCCAGCCAAAGGCATCGACAGACAGACAGCGCGCGGCTCACGCGCAGCTGGCATCGCTAGTCCGTGGCGCTTCCGCCGGCAGGACGACACGGACTGGGCCAAGCTCAACATCAAGGATGTGCGCTGCTGTGCCTCGCGCCTTGCGTACTTGTGATGTTCGGTCTCACCGACATCACTGGAGGCCGCGGGTGCCTTCCTCTCCCCCCAGGGATACACGTTCATGCTGATGGGCACAGCCGACCCGGTCCCCGTGGCGCCCGCCAAGCCGACGGTCTTTGTCGAGGACCTGCCCGACGCCCAAAAGGACGCGGGTGTACGTCACCGGCCGGCACCGCGTTGCCGTTGCGAATTCTTCCTTACAGCTTTTGGCCACTAGTGCTGGTTGGTCCGTCGCAGACCGCGGCACCGCCTGGCCTGGAGAATCTGGGCAACACCTGCTACATGAACGCCACCATTCAGGTGCTGCGCGCGATCCCGGAGCTGGACAATGCGCTGGCCAAGTACGCGCGCAGCAGGCGCCGTCGTAGCACCCCGACGCCGCCCTAACGGTCCGTCGTCACATGTCGCTTCGAGAGCGAGAGGGGGGGCACGGCAGGCTCCCGCCAGTTCGGTCGGCGGAGCCGGTGGTGGCCGTCACGGACGGCGTCCGGCAGCTGCTGAGCGATCTCAAGTCCAGCAACGGCACCGTCACGCCGTTCGTCTTCCTCTCGGTGCGCTGCCGCGGCGCGCCTGGCGTCGGCTTGCGCGGCGCGACCCCAGCTGACGCCCCACCCGCCACCCCTTGCCGGCGCTCGCGCTCGCACGCAGCTGCTGCGGGCGGCCCATCCGCAGTTTGCGCAGACACAGAACGGGCGGCCGATGCAGCAGGACGCCGAGGAGTGCTGGAGCCAGATCGTGACCAACCTGGGCCAGCGCCTGAAGGAGCCGACGGGCACGTCGTTCGTCGACACCTTCTTTGGCATCCACTTTGCCCAAACGTAAGGGCCGCGCGACCGCGCGACCGCGCGCTGGGGCATGCCGGGCGAGCTGACGCCACCCGGGGCAACCCTCCATGGATTTATCCGTGGTGCGCGCAGGTGGAAGAACACCGAGAACGCGGACGAGCCACCGACGGTGACGGCGGACGTCCAGACCAAGCTGCAGTGCCACATCAGCCAAAACGTCAACTACCTCTACCAGGGCGTGGCCGAGGCGCTCAAGGAGCAGGTCGAGAAGCACTCGCCGACGCTGAACCGCACCGCCGTCTACGAAAAGATCTCCAAGATCTCGCGGCTGCCGTCGTACCTCATGGTTAACTTTGTGCGCTTCTTCTGGCGTCGCGACACCAACAAGAAGGCCAAGATCCTGCGGGTAGGGGCGCTGGGCTGGGAGGACAGCGCTGTTGCCCGAGGCACCTTGCCAATTCGGTCGCACACGGGCGTCACGCTGGTATCGCCCCTCCCCCCTCGCAGCGCGTCAAGTTCCCGGTGGTGTTGGACATGTTTGACTTTTGCACGGACGACCTCAAGGCGCAGCTGGAACCGCAGCGCGCCAAGTTCCGGGCGTTTGACGAGAAGCAGGCGGAGCTGCGGGTGCGTTTCCGTCCGGCAGGCCATGTGCGGGGGAAAGCTGGCTGGCTCATTGCGGCGGGGGGTTGCTTTGTGCGCTGTTCCGCCGCCCGGCCACGGCAGGCGTTTGAGAAGCGCAAGAAGCACCGCGGGGACGACGACGCCGGCACCAGCGCGGCGGCGCCCATGGCGGCGGACGGACCCAGCGGCAGCGCGGCCGCCGGCGGCTCGGACAACCAGGGCGACGACGCGGAGCGCGCCGCGCTCACGGGCTACGACCTGAGCAAGCTGGAGCCCGTCAGCGGCGAGAACCGCAGCGGGCTGTACGAGCTCGTCGCGGTGCTCACGCACATTGGCCGGTCGTCCGACTCGGGCCACTACATGGCGTGGGTCCGCGCCGAGGGCGGTACGGCGCCCCAACAGGGCTGGCCAGGGGCCGGGTTGGGTGGCGGCGGGCTAACTACGCCGCGACATGCTCTGCGTGCACGCGGCGGCCGCCCAGACAACTGGTGGAAGTTTGACGACGACACCGTCACGCCGGTCAAGACGGAGGAGATCCTCAAGCTGGACGGCGGCGGCGACTGGCACATGGCGTACATGTGCCTGTACCGCGAGCGGACGCTCCCGGCCGACTTCAAGGCGTGATCCCCGCGTCAGCCCCCCGTCCCCCCCATACAGGCTGTTCCCCGCAATCCGTGTACACAAGGCGACGAGGCGTGAATGGAATCCATGGACCTGTACCGTGCCCCAGCGCCGCATGCCGCAGCGCGGCGGGCCCGAGCCGCGCCGCCGCGCCGCGCTTAATTGGTGCCATCTGCCTACCCGACTGCCAACCCGGCCGCCCCCCGCGGCGATGGCGGCGCTGCTGCGGCCGGGCCGCTTCTGCGAGATCGCGCTCCGGCGCCTCGACGCCGGCGGCCTCCGCAGCGCCGCGGGCGTCACGGCGGCCGCCGCGGGCGTGGCCGCGCCGGGCGTGTGGGTGGCGACGCTGAACCGGCCGCACGTCCTCAACGCCGTCGGGATCCGCATGGCGCAGGAGGTCGTCGAGCTCGGCCGCGCGCTCGCCGAGCTGGCCACGGCCGCCACCCCGCGCGACGAGGACGCCGTCCGCGCCGTTGTGCTCGTCGGCAGCGGCCGCGCCTTCTCGACCGGCCGCGACCTCAAGGAGAGCAAGACGCACACCGCGGAGCAGGCCGACCTCTTCCAGGACCTCGTCCGCCAGTCGACCGACATCTGGGAGGCCGTGCCGGTGCCGACCATCGCGGCCGTCCACGGCCCGTGCTACGGCTGGGTCCGCACCAGCCAGCAGAGGCGCCGCGTGGACGGGGAGGCCAGGGGACTCACGCCAGCCACGCCTGGCCGACACCGCGTCGATGGGCGGGCGCCGCAGGGCCTCGAGCTGGCGCTGGCGTGCGACCTCCGCGTGGCCGCCGCGGACGCCGTCTTCCGGCTGCCCGAGTGCGCGCTGGGCATCTTTCCAGGTACCCGAGCCGCCCCCCTGCCTGTCGGACCCGACGCAACTGCTGCGCTCACGGGCACCGCGAGCGGCCCGGCCGTGCCGGCCCACCAGGCGCCGGCGGCGCGGTGCGGCTGCCGCGGCTGGTGGC
>Ga0180216_1001517_pt1 | contig 20622 bp, 23 predicted proteins | sample eDN3rd37CBELigMG_FD_128879 | JGI IMG/M metagenome (GOLD analysis project Ga0180216, IMG submission 128879) | Enriched Miracle-Growth compost microbial communities from Emeryville, California, USA - eDNA 3rd pass 37_C BE-Lig MG (version 2)... ...
CGATGCACCAGCCCGGCGCCATGCGCGCGCCGCGTGAGCCCGCGTCGCCTAGCGAAGCGCTGTGGGCGCGAGCGCCGTACCGCTCAGCCGCATGCTCCCCATGCCGTCCTCCAGCTGTGCCGGCGCGCCGCCCCCGTACGCATCCCGGCAGACAGCGTATGAGCACGCCATCAAACCCCCACACGCTGCATGCCACAAAGCCGGCCGCGCACCTTGGACGGCACCTGCAGGTCCATGTTCTCCAGGTGGCCAAAGAGGCTCTCGTCGCGGCGCGAGAACCGGCGGCTGACAAACTCGCGCAGGGTGTTGCGCGCCGCGTTCGCGCTGACCGACTCGTAAAAGAGCAGCACCGGCTGGTACCGGCCGCGGCCGACCTTGGTGATGATGTCGGAGAAGTTGGGGCCGACCTTGGACACGCGCGTGTTGTCGTGGAAGAGCCAGATCTTGCGGTCCGCGTTGTAGTAGAAGCCGACGTAGTGCTGGCCGTGGTAGGCGATCATGCCGCGGAGCGCCATGTAGCGCGAGGGCACAATGGCCTCCTCGATCTCCGCGTCCTCGTCGCGGTCCTTGTCGGCCGCGCCGCCACCGAGGATGCGGCTGAACAGGCCCTTCTTCTTGGTCTCCTTGGGCTTGGCCGCGGCGTCGGCGGCCGACGTGTCCTGGCGGCTGACGTCAAAGATGTCGGCCTCGCTGATGACCGGCGAGATCGCGGCCAGCACGGCCTTGATGTCCTCGAGCGACGGCGTGACGTCGCCCCAGCTGATGCCAAAGGTGAGGTTGAGCGGCATGTTGACCAGCGCGGGTGGCGTGTTGCCGCCGAGGGCGCGAAGGATGGCGCCCACGAGGCTGCCAAAGTCGATGAGGCGGTTCCGGTGGTTGGGCAGGTTATACTTGGCCAGCGTCTCGGTCAGGTTCACAGCGGTGATCCGGTCGATCTGCTCGGGCGTGAACATTGCCGCGCCACGCATGCCGGGGTCCAGCAGCGCCGCCGACGGGACAGTCACCGTGAAGCGGCCGGACGGCTGGCCGTTCGCGCCGGCTATCGCCATGAGGAAGGTGTCGTTGAAGACGGCCGGCAGAGCCGGGTTGCCCGCGGCGTTGAGCTCGCTGACCAGGTGCTGCATGACGGCGGCGTAGCACAGGATGGCGTCGTCCATGGTGTTCATCTGCAGGCGCATGTCGTGGCCGTGCAGCGTCGCGAGCGCGACGCGCAGCGAGTCGGCGCGCACAATCTGGTTCTCCTGCGCCTCCTGGATCTGCCGGAAGATCGCGGCGAGCGCGGTCGATATGGGCGTCTTGCCGGAGGACGCCGTCATCGGGTCGAACTCCTCGTCGAAGCGACCGCGGAAGCCCTTGAGGACGGCCAGCACCTGGATCAGGCTGTTGAGCAGGCTGCTGTTGTCCGCGGGCTTGCCGATCGCGCGGCCGGCACCACCGCTGGCGCCGACGACGGGGGCACTCATGGTGGCGGCGTGCTCGCTGCTGCAAAGGCGCGTACGACGAGCGGCGCGTGCTCGTCAGCATCCGCGCTGCCATCTTGCGCGAGCTCAAGCCGGCCGCCGGCCGTACCGCTCCGCTCAGACGCGCGTGCCTGTGTTGGGTGGGATACCGGTCGTTGTCGGTTTGCTGGAATTGCACGTGGCGCGCGTGCAACGGGACTGGATGGCCCCACAGACGCGCACACAGCCCCACACACGCGCGCACGATGTGCTGCTGTCGGTGTCGTCGCTCTGTCCGCTGCCGTCGCCGCCGTCGTCGTCGTCCGCGGCGGCGTCCGCTGCGTGCGTCGCCCCGTCTGCGCCACGGACTCGGCTGCCAGTGCCAATCTGGCCCCCCCCCCAAAAAATATGCGCCGATCCCCCCAAATCGCCTCTGTCAGAGCAAGGTGTCAGAAAAGTGTCCCCCCGCGTACCCCCCGCCGTGACGCAGGCAGGTGACCGCGGGCATTTGGCGACGGCGGGACGCGCTGCCGCGACGTGCTGCCCGCTGGGACCACGACGACCGGCCCGCGGACCCGGCCAGCCCGCAGGATCACAACCTTGCCTATCGCAGGGGCGCCTTCTGTCGCCAGATCACTTGCACCGCCCAGCGTCGCCTGCGGCATGGACCTCTACGACAACCCGTTCGCCGACGACGGCGGCAGCGGCCGCGGCAGCGGCGGCTACGGGGCATCCGGCGCCACGAGCCCGTACAGCCACGTCGCCAGCCCCGTCGTGGTGCCCGCCGCCGATGAGTACAACCCGTTCGGCGACACCGCCGGAGGGACGGCCACCGCGGCCGCGACGTACGCGGAGGTCACCGCCACCGACTATGCGGAGGCACAGCCACCGGTCCTGGCGACCACGGCCAGCAGCGGCTACAATGGCGTGGCCGCGGCGGCGGTGGCCCCGGAGGCAGCAGCGCCACCGCCGGCGTACGACGTGCCGGCCGAGGCGCCGCCAGAGCCCGCCGCGCCTGCCGTCGCCAAGAGCCGCCGGCGCGGGCGCCGCGGCGCGGAAGAGGACGACGTGGACGTGGACGCCATGTTCGACACGCCCGTCCGCGAAAAGGGCCAGTCGATCCGTGCGGCGATCGTGCCGGCGGCGGTGGACACGGGCGACGACGACGCCGACAATGCCGCAGGCCTGGTGGATGTCTACCAGGCGCCGTCGACGGCCGTGACGTCGGCGTCGCGGCCGGCGGCCAAGGCGCTGGACGCCATTGCGGCGGCGCCACGCAGCCCAAAGGCGTCGGCCAGCGAGCCGCGGTACCGGCAGGTCACCGTGTCGGACCCCGAGAAGGTGGCCGAGGGCCTGACCGGCTACATTGTGTACAAGGTCAGCGCCGAGAGCGCGTTCATCGACCGGACCTACGTCTGCCGCCGGCGCTACAGCGACTTTGAGTGGCTCTTTGCCGAGCTAGTCACGCGGTACCCCGGCGTCATCGTCCCTGCGCTGCCGGAAAAGAAGGCCGTGGGCCGGTTCGAGCCGGACTTTGTGGAGGCCCGGTAGGCCAGCCCCCCGGCCCCTCGCGCGCAACCAGCGTGCGGCGCTGCTAACGCGACGCCCGCCCCTCCATGACAGACGGCGCGGGCCCGGCAGGCGGCTCGCACTGGAGCGCATGATGCGGCGCATCGTGGAGCACCCCGAGCTGGCGGCCGCCCCCGAGGTGGCGGCGTTCATCGAGGCGGACAACCTCAGCAGCGCGCTGAGCGCCTCGCCGGGGCGGCCGGCGGGCGGTGCCGAGCGCGGCGGCCTCTTCGGTTTCATGAGCCCGACGTTCACCACCAACCCGATCGCCAAGAGGTGCGCGGCCGCTGGGCCGCGATGGGCGCGCGACGTGCCCATGCCGCAGCGCTGACCGGCGAGCCCCTCCCTGGGCGCCACGCGGAGGCGTGGCTGCAGCTGGCAATCATTCCTGGCGCTCATCTTGGCGGTCGGGGCCGACAGTGACGACGACCCCGTGTTTGAGAAGCGCCGGCGGCAGATCCAAGAGCTCGACCACCACCTGCGCGAGCTGTACAAGCACATCGAGGACATTGCCAAGGCCAAGCGGGACCTGCACACGGCCACCAAGGCGTTCTGGCTGGCCGTGTCGTCGGCGTCGTCCGCGCCGGACCTGCCGGAGCGCACGTTCACCTCCCTGGCCAACGTCGGCAGCGTCCAGGTCAAGGTGCGGCGGCGGGGTGTGCGCAGCGGGCCGCTGGCGTGGCAGCGGCGCCCCCGCTCACGATGGCACGCGCGCCCGCGCGCGCGTGCGGCGGCTACAGGTGGAGGACGTCCGGCGGAAGCAGGCGGAGCTCTACCAGTCGCCGCTGGCGGCGACCTTGGATGAGTACATCCGGATGATGGACTCGGTCCGCATCGCCATGGCGTACCGGTGCGTGCGGCCACGGTGCCGTCGCAGACGGAAACGCGCGCCGGGTGTCTCATCGCAAGGCTCAGTTGGGTTTGCCTCGCAAGGACGCGTGTGCGTGCGGCGCGAATCTATCTGACAGGCTCAAAGTCGTCGGCGCGTACAAGGACCTGGCCGCCAAGCTCAAGCGCAGCCGCGAGCGCATGGACAAGGCGGTGCTCGCGAACCGGACGGACCTCGTCACGGAGGCGACGCGTGAGGTGGAGGACCTGGGCCACCAGACCGAGAAGGCGCGGCAGGCGGCGCAGCAGGTGACCGACCTGGTGACCGCGGAGCTGGACCGCTTCGAGGCGGCGCTGGAGCGCGACCTGCTCTCCGACACGCAGCTGTTCAAGGTCACCATGCGGTCGACGGAGGCCGAGGTCGTTGCGCTGTGGGAGGCCGACGCCCGGAGCAGTAGGTAGAGACCTTGTCAAACCGTGTAATTCTCTACGTTCTTTTTTTTGCTGTTCCCCGTGGGAATTGAATATATGTGGCGCTGCAGTTTTTACAGACAGATTGGTGGGGTGGTGACAGGAGGGAGAACACTTCAGCGTTGCGCACTAGTACAGGTTACACATGGTAAAAAAAAGAAAATCAAAATCAAAAGTCAAGGCCGCTACGCGATGACGCGCGTTGCCAACCTTAAGCCTGCACAGCATCGCGCTTGCCAGCAGCGCGCGGCGCCGCCGGGGCGGCCGCCAGGACGGGCGCCGGGCCCGACGCGGCGGCGCCAGACGGCAGCGTGGCATTGGCCAGGCCGGGGCAGTCGCGGTGCAGGAGCAGGAACGCCTTGAGGTCCAGCACGCGCTGCTGTAGGTTCTTCACCTCCTGCGCCAGCTGCGCGTGCAGGATCTGCGCGCCCGCCGCCTGCTGCTCGAGGCCCTGCATCTCCTGCCGCTTCTTGACGCGGAACTTGGTCGCCGCCTGGCGGCAGCGCTCGCGCCGCCGCAGGCGCTTCCGCTCCAGCATCTCCTGGTCCTCCGGCTCGCCCTTGCGCTTGCGGGGGACGGGCGCGCTGGCCACCGACGACGCGGCTACCGCCGCCGCAGACGCGGCGCCGCCGGCGGGCCCCGCCGCGGCCGCCGCGCTGGCCACCGCCATCGAGGCCATGGCGGCGCGCGCGGCAATCACGTCGCTGGGCCACATGCTCGTGGGCACGGGGACCGGGATCACGCCCGGCATCCCGCCCAGGGCCACGTTGGCCTGCATCAGGAGCACCTGGTTGGCCAGTGGCATGTACGTGGCGTGCGCCGCCGCCGCGGGCGGCTGGCCCGCCGCCTTGCCTGCCGTGCTGCGCCCCTTGGCCAGCGTCGCCGCGGCCACGGCGGCCGCCGCGTTGGCGGCCGCCATCGCGCTCATGGTCGCCGCGCGGGTTGGCGCCATGGACGCGGGTGCCGGCGCCGGCGCCAGCGCCGGCGCTGCCGTGGCAGCGGCAGCGGCGGCGGTGGGCAGCGCGAGCGTCTTTTCAAAGATGTTTTCTTCGGTGGTGAGCACCGGCGGCGAGCTGATGGCCTGCAGGATCGACGCCGCGTCCGAGTCCTTCTCGGTGAGGTCGGCGAGCGACGCCATGTCCGCCGACGCCGTCCGCGACCGGCTCGCGCGCCGGCGCGTCGACGTGCCCGCGAACCCGTCGGGCGTCACCAGCGACGGCGACGGGAGCAGCGCGACGTTGCTGGCGCCGTTGGCCCGCAGGCCGGGCAGCGGCGGCAGCGTGATGGCCGACGGCGTGCGGCGCCGCCACCCTTCCGTCGCCGCGCCGCTGCCACCACCGCTGCCGCTGCTGCCGCTGCCGCCGCCGCCGCTGCCGCCGCCGCCGCTGCCCGCGCCGGGCGCCGCCGCGCTGCCAGCGCCGGCCGCCTCCGAGCCGAGCGCCGAGACCGTCGCCGCCGCCGCCACCAGGTCGGCCGAGCCGCCGCTCACCACGTAGCTGCTGACCGCGCCCGCGCCTGGGCCGGGCCCCGACGCCGCGGGGATGGCGAAGTAGGACGGCGCGGCGTCGTTGACGAGCGACGGCGAGCGCAGCGACGGCAGCGAGCCAAACATGAGATCGAGCGTTGCGGCGGAGCTGGTGTCCACGTTCAAGCCCAGGCTGTCGGTGCGGTACAGCAACGTGCTGCTGGATCCCAGGCGCGCCCATGTGCTCGTGCTCGTGCTCGTGCTCGTGCTGGCGCTGGCGGCCGTCGCTGCCGGCGCCGCGCCCGTCTCGGACGGCGTGCCCGCGGGGGCGGCATCCTTCGCAGTGCCGACGCCGGCCGATTCGCCGGCACTGCTGCCGCTGCCGGCCTCGGCGGTGGGCGCCGGAGGAGCAGCGGGCGCATCGGCCGCCGGCGCGGCGGCGGCGGCGGCGGGCGCCGCGGCGTCCGTCCCACTACTCTCTGTCATGGCGGTGGTTGAGCTACGGCGCCTCGGCGGCGGCACGTGCGACGGCGCGCGTCGTGGTGAGAGTCGGCCGTTGTCGTCGCGGATTGCCTGCCGTCGTCGCCGCGGATTACCTAAGGCGGCGACGCACCACGGTGACCGACGTCCCCGATAGCAGCGCTCTCGCCCACTACGCGCACGCGTACAGCCCACGGCTCCCGCTGACTGCGCTCGCGTCGCCGTGCCTCGCCCTTTGCCTCCCCGGCGCCCGTGCGATTACGTGTAACGCCACCAAAATCGCCACCGTCATCGGCCGCAAGCGGCTAGCCGAGTTAATCGCCAACGCCCGCGTGCACGTACAGCCCGACGTGCACGTTGTCCCTCTCGTCCGTCGCAATCACCCTCTTCCTGCGCCGTCGGCGTGCCCCTGCGCCCCCACTACGTGTATGCCAACTGCCAATGGCATCGCGCGCGTCGCTGTGATTACGTGGGCGACTCTGCGCGCGCACACACATCCATCAAGCTGCCGACGTGCCGATGTCGATGATGCAACGACGGCGTGCGGCGTCCGTGCCGCGCCTGTGCGTGCGGGTGCGTGCGTGCGTGCGCGCGTGCGTGCGTCGATGGGCGCGCCGTCCACGACGCGCGGACAAGGCGCCGATGGCGGCGGCGGCGGCGGTGCGCATCTGCCGCTGGTGTTCCGCGCTCAACTTTTGGTGTGCTTTCGCGTCACGTTCGCCCTACGTTCGCCCCACTTTCGCCCCACGTTCGCTCCACGTTTTCACCCGAGCACTCCTCCCTGCGGCAGACACGTGGAGACGTCACCTGTATGCTCGCAAGATCAGCTCAGGGGCCTTAATCCAGCTACCGCCAATTCTGCCGCTGTTCTGCCGCTGTTCTGCCAGCCGGGTCGTAGACCACACCCTAGTACTAGGTGATGACGTCATCAATAGCTACCCCAAGCCCTAGTGCGGACGCTGCACCAGCACCAGACCAGCGAGCGAGCGCGACGACGGGCGGCACCGTCCCTCGACCGCGAGCGTAGCGGGCGGCGCGTGGCTACCCACCCGCCCCGCAGCGGCAGCCTCAGCCGCCCCTCAGGACAGCGCCCGCCCGCAACCGCTGGAGCACGCCAAGCCACGAAACACCGCCCGCTTGGACGTTTCGGTAGACGCCTGGCGCCGCCGACCACGTCGCTGCCCTGCGCCCCCGACTGGTAACTGCCGTGCGCGTCGGCGGCCGCCGACCCCGCGACGTCGGTCGCCGCGCCGCCATGTCGCAGTGGCTCGCCAACACGCTCAAGACCGTCATTGCGGACCCGGTGCGTCGACCGCGCGGCGCAGCGCCACCGTCGCCTCCGCCCACCGCGTCGCTCACTGTCGCGGACGCCCACGTTTCACTTGCCACCTCGGCGCGCAGGACGCTGACGACCATGGCGTCGATGCGGAGGACGCGGCCGCGCTGCGGGCCGAGTTGAACGCCAAGGAGGTCGGCAGCAGCTCAGGGGAGGCTGCGTGCCTCGTGACTGGGCCGCGCTGACCTCCTCCTCTCCCCCCAGCGGCCTTGTTGTGGCCCGACCGACGCCCGCAGGCGGAGCTGGCCCAGCTGCGGGCCGCGCTGGAAGAGGCCCAACGGCGGCCCGCGGCGGCCGGGGCAGCGGGCGCGTCGCCGGATGTAGAGGCCCTCGTTAAGGAGCGCGACCAAGCCAAGGCCAAGCTCATGACCCTGCAGAAGCAGGCCAAGGCTCGCATCACCAAGCTGGAGGCCGAGCTGGCGGAGCTGCGCCAGTCGGCCGCCGCCGCCACCGCCGCTTCGGCAGCCCCTGCGCCGGCACCGGCGGCTGACCTCGAGCTGCAGCTGGCAGAGGTGACGAACCAGCTGCAGGAGACGCAGCAGGCGTACGAGGCGCTGGCCAAGCAGCACCGCGAGACCGAGCAGCGCGTGACGGCGCTCGCCGCGGAGGCAGCATCCCTGCGCGAGGCCGCAGCCGCGGCGCAGCAGCAGCTGGCCGACCAGCAAGCCCGGGGCGCGGCCGAGCTGGAGCGCCTGCGGGAAGAGCACGCGCGGACCGCCGACGCGTGGGCGCGCCGCGAGCAGGAACTGGTGCATGCCGCCGAGGCGGCGACCGCGCAGCCCGCCGCCACGGCGGCAGCGCCGGCTGCAGCAGCGGCGGCGCCGGCGGCCGGCGACGACGGCGGCTGGGAGGCTTGGAACGACGAAGAGCCGATCGCGGCGCCGGTGGCCAAGCCGGTCGCTAGCAGTGCGTCGCCGACGTCCGCGGACGTCAAGCCGCCCAAATCGCCCGCGGACCGGTTCCGGCAGCAGTGGGACGACCTGCTCAACGAGCTGGAGCAGCTGCCGCAGCCCCTGGACGAGCGCGTGCGTGACATGGCCGCGACGCGCGTCCAAGGTTTGGACGCGACCGCCGAACGCTGCGGGTGCCGTCGCCGGCTGCTGAGTCGCGCGCGCACTCGTTGCTTGCGAGACCTCGGAGGTGCACAGAGCTGCTGGAGGCGCTGCAGGAGCTCGACGTGCCGATGCCCGAGTCGTTGCGCGTGGCGCAGCCAGCGAGCCCGGCGCAGGCGCGCGCCCCCAGGGGCGACGCCGACGCAGCGGCCAAGGTCTCCCAGCTCGAGGCGGCCCTGGCGGACGCTGTGCATGCCCGCGGTATGGCGAGGCATCGGCAAACGCGCCCCATCGGCGTACACGCTGGGAAAACTGAGTCGCTCCTGGCGTTTGGCGCGCGGGGCATGCACCGGCCCCCGCAGATGCGGCGCTGGCGCAGGCCGAGCAGCTGTCTCAGCAGGTGACGATGGTCCACCGCGCGCTGCAGACGACGGCGGCGGCGTCCAAGGAGGCGCAGGCGCGGGCGGCCGCCGAGGCTGCCGCGGCCAAGGAGCAGCTGGCCGTTGCCCAGGCGCAGGTAACTCCGGCACGTGTGTGCGGCGGCGGCCGCTGCACTTATTCGTACTTGACCGCTGACGCGCGCGCGAGGCCGTCGTTCAAGAGCGCCGGGCGCGGTCCAGGCGGCCGACCTGGAGGCGCAACTGCAGGCCGCGCGGGCGGGCACGGCCACGGCCGCGTCCGCGCTGGAGGCCACCGTGGCCAGCCTGCAAGCCGAGCTGGCGCAAGCGCGCGAGGCCGCCGCCACCGCCGCCGCCGCCGCCGCCGCCGCCGCCGCCGCGGCGGGCTCGAGCGAGGCCACGCAAGCGGAGGTAACCCCCTCAGTGCAGCATGTTGTCGCGCGCGTAAGGGTCAGGCGCTGACCACGAACGGGGGTGCACTGGTGTGACGTCGGTCGGCTAGGAGGTGGCACGCCTGACCGCGGAGCTCGAGGCGGCGCGGCACGCGGTCGCGACGGCCACGGAAGCGACGGACGCGCTGCAGGCGCAGGTGGCCGCCCTGGAGGCCGAGAAAGCCAGCGCCGACGCCGCGCTGGCGGAGCTTCACGATCGCGCCGATGCACAGGTCCGTCCGCCGACGGTCGTGCCGGGATTGGTGCCGCGCTGGCCGGCGGTCTCAGCGTGCTTGCCAAGGGTGGGAGCAGCGCGCCCGCACACAGGCGCGGGAGCTCGAAGCCGCCCTCGCTGCGCAGGCTGCGGCGAAGCAGGCCCTGGCGGCTGCCCAACGGGAGCTGGAGCACGCCCGTGCGGCGTCGGCGAGCGCGGGCGACGTGCGTTTGGGGGCGGCACCAGCCGCGACGGACTGGGCCTTGTCGCTGACGCCAGCGCACAGACGGCCCGCGCCGGAGTGGTTCACCAGGCCGCCCAGCGCGTCGCCCAGCTGGAGGATGCGCTGCGCCAGAGCCAGGAGCAGGCCGCCCAGGCGGCGGCGCAGGCCGCTCAGCAGGCCGCGGCGCTGCAGGCGGAGAACGCCACGCTCTTGGAGTCGACCAAGGTGGGTCGAGCGTTTCATACGAGCTGTGCCACCGTTGCCGGTTTTGCTAACCGCCTTGGTTCATTGACGAGTCGTTTCGCCTGGATGCTGGCCACAGCTGCAGGAATCGGAGATTGCCGAGCTGGAGCAGCGGCTGGCCACCGCGCAGAGCCGCGTGGCGGAGTTGGAGCAGGCGAGCAGCGCGGCGGAGCAGCGGGCGGAGCAGCTTCTTGGCCAGGGCCGCAAGGCCGACGAGCTGGTATGCCGGCACGTTTGACGGGAGAGGCAGTCCGCTAATGGAGCACGCGCTGACCTTGCTACGGCACGGCATTCCTTGCTTGTCGCTGGCAGGCCGCCCAGCTGCGCGCGCAGCTGGAGAGCAAGACGGCCGAAGCCATGCGCGCGTTCGAGCGGTTGCTCGAGCTGGAGGCCGAGGTGACGAGCGCCAAGCAGGCTCGCGAAGCGGCCGAACGCGACGTGCAGGCGCGCGAGCACGCCGTGGCCGCCCTGCAGCAGCAGGTGGCCGACGCCGAGAAGGTGTGCGGGAGTCGTAGCACGTCAGCGATGGGGGCGCCAATGCGATCGTTGCTGAGTTCGATCAAGGCCATCTGAGGGCGACCGACCGCATACCTCGCAGGCCGCCACGGACGCAGCCGCGACCTGGCAGGCGCAGGTGGATGCATTGAAGGGGTGCGTCCAGATGCATGCCAACGACGGCGGCGACAACGCTAGGGCTAACGGATGGATGATGTAACGCATTCGCTGACCCCAGCAGAGCGCTGGCGGAGGCGACCGCGCGGCTGCAATCTGCGCAGGTACGCGGACCACTGTTGGGGTAGTCGGTGTGACAGCGTGTGGTCCTCACGCTCCCCGGGTCGTCCATTGCGGCGTCCCCATGGTGCAGGCGGACGACCTGGCGTCGCAGCGGCTGCAGCGGCAGGTGGAGGAGCTGTCGCGCGAGCTCGAGCGCCGCGAGGCGGCTGTCGCCGAGCGCGACGCCGTCGTGCAAGAGGAGCGGCGGCGCCTGGAGGCCCTGATGGAGGAGCGCGCCACGACCGCGGCGTCGGTGGCACAGCAGCTGCAGGCCCTGCAGGCGCGCGTCGAGGAGGAAGCCGCCGCTCGGGCGGCCCAGCTGCGCGACCTCGAAGCCGGTGCGCCGCGGTACTCCAGATGAATGATGGAAGGTTTCTTTTACGGCTAGCTGACGCGCAAGCGTTTGCAGACGTTGCGCCTGGCATTGACCAGCCGCGGCGGCCCGCGCCCAGCTGACCCACGAGCTCGAGCAGGCGCGCACGGACCTGGGCGCGCTGCGCGAGCAGGTGGCTCAGCTGCAGCAGCAGGTGGCCGCGGCGCCCGCCAGCGCCGCCGCGCCGGCGGCCGACGTCCTGCAGGAGCTGGACCTGCTGCGCGCCGAAGTCGCCCAGCGCAGCCAGCGGCAGGCCGAGCTGGAGGAGCAGTTGGCGCAGGCCAACGCCAAGCTCAGCAAAGGTGAGCGCGCCCCGTGGCGCCCGCTGGATTTCCCCTTTGCGACTTTTGAAGCGCGCTCACGCCAGCCATGGTCGTGCCATGTGCAACCGCACGGCTCGTCCAGCGGCGGTGGCAGCAACGCAGGGCAGCGGCGCGGAGGCGGCGCGGCTGACCAAGGAGCTGGACCGCGCGCGGGCCGAGCTGCAAAAGACACGCGAGGACGCGGCCGCCCAGCTGACGGCCATCTCGGCCGAGAACGAGGTGCGTGCCGCCTCACCGACATTTTGCGACTGATGCACCGGCAGAGCTTATCCTAAACAACGGCACACCGCTCCCTTGCTTGATGCGCTGCTGTCAGCGGCTGCGGGACAAGCTGCGGACGACTGAGAGCGTGCTCAACGACATCACGCAGCGCGAGGGCCCGCTGCCGCCGCGCGACGTGCTTGGCGGCAGCAGCGCCAGCTCGGGTGGGCTGGACGACTTTGCGCCGTTCCGGCTGTCGGAGGGCTGGATCGGCAGCCTGCCGACGGTGAACCCGGACCACGAGGGCGCCAGCCGGGCGGGCGCCGGCGGCGTCGACGTGCAGGGCGCCGTGCGCCACGCCGTGCATGCGGTCGACCGCTGGAGCCGGCAGGCCAGCCTCATGCTCAAGCGCAACGCCAACGTGCGCGTGTTTGGCCTGCTCTACGTAGCGCTCATCCACGTCTACCTCTTGTACATCACGATCCGGCTCTTTGTGTAAAGGCATGCTCTCCCTCCCCAATAACACTCTGAACTGCGCGAGCACCCATGGCGTCTGGCATGCGTCGCGTTGCGCATGGGGTGTGGCGTGAGGACGCGCCGCCTGTGTGGATCCACGCATTCAAGCAACGATCATCCATCCGTCGACGTTTTCGCGCCAAAAACGAAATTGACGACACTGCATCGCCGCGGGCGGACGGCACAGCGGCGCCGCCCATGGACGCCGCCGACGCCGACGCCGACACCGCCGCGGCGGCCGCCGCAGGGGCCACGGGACCCGCACCGCCCGCACCGCCCCCGCCGCCCCCGCCGCCCGTCGTGCTCGACCGCTACGGCTTCGCCAGGTCCAACGCGGCGGCCCACCGTGCGTTGCCAGAGCGCCCCAGGACAAACCGCCAGAGTGCGCCGCGCTAACCGCCACACGGACACGGCAGGGCGGCGGACGGCGCAGTCCTGCTGGCGGAGCCCGGGCCGCCAGATCCCGCAGAGCGGCAAGCCGAGCTGGCGAAGCAGCGGCGGCACGACGACAGCCGCAACGCGGCGTGGGTGGAGTACCTCCGCAAGCACCCGCTGCGGCGGAACGCCTTTAAGGACCACAGCAAATCGCTCGGCCGGCTCGTCCGCGACGGCATCGGGCCCGACTTTCGTGGCCAGGTGCGTGGGCGGCGGGCTCTTGAGGGGACGCTAGGCCTTGGGCAGGCCGGCACGGACTCACGCCCCAGTCTCTCTGGGCCGGTTGCGGGGCGGCGACCGGCAGGTCTGGCTGCAGCTCAGCAAGGCGTACGCGATCAAGGAGGAGAGCACCATGAGCTACGCGGACTGCCTGACGCAGGTCGCCGCGGTGCTGTCCCAGGCTTCGCCAGCCACCGCCGAGGCCAGCCCAGGCAGCGACCGCGTGCTGGCGTCGGACCCGACGGCCACCGGCGCGCAGCGGCTGCGCCAGACCATCCGCGAGATTCGAAACGTGCGTGGGGCACGGTGGCGCGGCTGCGGCGGGGGGCGAGCGGCTCACCGGGCCCGCGCCATGCCGGGCGTTTTGTGCCGTGGGGGGCGCCGTGCAGGACGTGGTCCGCACATTTCCGTACAACCAGCGGCTGTCTGCCGCCGACCAGCCGCTGGTGCTGGCGCTCACCAACGTCCTGTCGGCGTACAGCGTGCGGAATCCGGTAGGGGGCCTGGCGCCGGCCGGCCGCCGCGGTGGGATGGTCCGCTGACGGCAACGCGTTCCTGTCACGCGTAGCGGGTGCTGCGCTCCAGCATGTGGGCTACTGCCAGGGCCTGAACTACCTGGCGGCGACGTTCTTGCTGGTGGACCTCTCCGAGGAGATGGCGTTCTGGCTGCTGGCAGCCGCCGTGGAGCGCCTGCTGCCGCAGTCGTACTTTTCGCACTCTTTGTTGGGCGCGCAGGTCGACCAAAAGGTGCGGCGAACCGCACCCGTCAGATGCAGCGCGGACGGCGCCCTGCTGACGCGAGCGGTTCGCCCGCTCCGCTCCCTGGGGCCCGCGCGCAGGTGCTCGCCATTCTCATCAGCCGCAAGCTGCCCAAGGTGTATGCACAGATCCAGCGCTTCCAAACGCCGACGAGCCTCATCACCATGGCATGGTCCCTCACGGGTTACCTCTCTGTCTTCCCGTTCGAGGTGTGAGCAGGGGACGCGAGCTGCGCCTCGTGGCAAGGATTGCTAATCGCTGGCCGAAGTGAGGTGAAAGGTTGGAGGACGCAGCTGGCGCTGAGGATATGGGACCGCCTGCTGCTGGACGGCACCGTGACCCTGTTCCAAACGGCCCTCGCGATCCTGAAGCTGTGCGAAAAGAGCCTGGTGGCCATCACGGACAGCAACGCTTTCTACACGGCCCTGCTGCACGCCCCAACCGAGGCCGCGCGGCATCCTGCCAAGCTCCTTGACGTACGTGTGGTCGCAGCTCCGGCGACGCTGCCTGGCAGCCACAAGCTGCGTGGGTGGCTGACGCTCCTTCGTACTTGCATCCGGTGCCGCGTGCACGGCGCCCCCCCACCCCCAGCTGGCGCTGGACCGGTCGCTGGCGGTTGCGCCCGCTGCCCTGGACCAGCTGCGGATGCTGTGCCAGTCCGCGACGGCCCTGGAGCTGGCCGAGTGGCAGATGGCCAGCGTGGCGGGCAGTGCCGCGCTGCCGCTGGCCAGCCGGTCGAGCGACACGCTCTCGGACGTGGACGGCGCGAGCCCGTACAGCGAGGCGTCGCACAGCCGCGTGTCGCTGTCCACGCCACCGCCGCCGGCCGCGCGCTCCGCCACGAGCTTGTCCGAGTCCTTCACCGAGCCCTGAATTTGGCAATACGCATGTGTACCATACGCTGCAGTCCACCGCAGCTGAAAATTTTTTTCCCTTGTGCACTGTATGTACAGTCTGTCTGTACCGTGTACCATACATGGCGTGGCCGCAAGTGGCACGCCGATAGTGGCGTTGGCCGCACGTCGATAGCGGCGTTGGCCGCAGGGCGATCGTGCTGCTGATGCATGCGACGACGCCGTGGTATGACGCCGGCGACGGGCGCCTGAGTCAGTGACGTCGTTGCCGCGCCCGGCCGTCCACACAGGCCGCCACACCGGCCTCCTGGCACGGCCGCGTACGCGTGTGCCTGGTGTTGGCCCTTGCAGGCGCACATGGTGCACCGGCGTCCATAACATAAGCGCACGACAGGCGTTCCTCGTCTTCGCGTGGCGTGTGGGCGTCGCCGCCAACTCCACCACATTTGTTTTGGCGCCAAAGAAACTGAGCGGCGGCGGCGGCGGCGGCGGCGGCGGCGGCGGCGCCCGCAGCGCAACGGCAGCGACACGAACGCCGCCCGCCGTGGTACGGGGCCGACGGCCAGAGTGGGCACGCCGGCCTGCTGCACCCAACACACAGCACTGACGCGGTTCGCGGCGCGAACCTGCGCCGGGTTGATCCACGCGCTGGCAGCACCGCGCCGTGGCGTCGGGGCCCCCCCGCCGCTGCGCGGCCACGGATGACCCCCGCCGAGGCCGCCATGGCCAGCGCGGCCGCGTGGCTGCTGGCGCGCCGCGCCGGCGCCGCCGCGGGGTCCCTGCTCCTCCTCGCGTCGGCCATGCTCGTTGTGCTGGGCGCGTACCCGGTGCACTGGCCCGTCGTCCACACCGACGCGGTCGGGTGGGTGCACGCGGAGGACGCGCAGGGCCACCCGGCCAAGGGGCCCGTGTCGCTGCCATGCGGCCACCCCATCTACTGCTACGGCCCCGTGCTCCGCGCCGTCCAAATGTCGGGCCTCTTCGACGACTCCAAGACGTTCGTGGACATGCCGTGCAGGGTGCCGCCCGGCGAGATCCTCAAGGCGTTCCAGGCGCTGCCGGCCGACCCGGACCTGCCGACGCTCGCCGAGTTTGTCGCGACGTACTTTGACGAGGTCGGCGCGGAGCTGCAGCTCTGGCAGCCGCCGGACTGGCAGCCCGCGCCCCCGACGTTTGACGCCATCGTCGACCCCGAGGTGCGCCGCTTCGTGGACGACATCCACCGCCGGTGGCTCGTGCTCGGCCGCCAGTTCAACCGCAGCAGCGGCTCGTGCGACGACTGCTTCAGCTCGTTCCGGCTGCCCCGCCCGTTCATCATCCCCGGCGGCCGCTTTCGCGAGGCCTACTACTGGGACAGCTACTGGGTGCTGGACGGCCTGCTCCTCGGCGACATGGTCGAGACGGCGCGCGGCATCCTGGACAACTTTGTCTACATGGTCACCACCTACGGCTTCGTTCCCAACGGCGGCCGCATCTACTACACCGCGCGCTCCCAGCCGCCGCTGCTGGCGCGCATGGTGCGGCGCTTCGTAGAGCACACGGGCGACCTGGCCTTTCTGGAGGAAGTGTTCCCGGTGCTTGTGAGCGAGCACGCGTTCTGGATGCAGCGCCGCGCCGTGCCGCTCGCGGGTGCCGACGGCACGCAGTACACGCTCAACGTGTACAGCGTGCCGACCAACGTGCCGCGGCCCGAGTCGTTCAAAGAGGACGAGGACCTCGCCGACGGCCTGCCCGAGGCCGAGCGCCGCGACCTCTTCAGGTACGCCGAGCAAGCGCGTGACCGCTTCGGCGGGGCTCACGAAGCGGGCCTCGGTGACGCTGGTTGCGGCGGTGCGTGCCTTGGGGGGGTCACCCGCAGCCACCTCGCGTCCGGCGCCGAGACCGGCTGGGACTACTCGACGCGGTGGTTCCGCAACCACTCGGACTTTCAGAGTATCCAGACCCGCTACGTCGTGCCCGTGGACCTCAACAGCCTGCTGTACGACGTGGAGGTGTACCTCGGCGACGTCGCGGAGCAGCTGGGCCAGCCCGACCAGGCCGCCTACTTCCGCAGCCTCGTACGGCGACGCCGCTCTGCGGCGCGGGACGGCCCTGAAAAAGCGTGGTGGGCTGACGGGTTGGCTTGCCGGTGACCATCGGCGATGGGGCGGCGGCAGGCGGCCGGCCGCAAGGAGGCCATGCACGTCTACATGTGGGACGAGGCCACGTCGCAGTGGCGCGACTACAACCTGCTCACGGAGACGCAGACGGAGGGCTACTACGCGTCGTCGCTGCTGCCGGTCTGGGCCGGCGCGTGGGACGAGTCGCTGCGCAACGAGGCCACGCGGCGGAGCATGCTGGCCGCGCTGGAGGACGCGCTGTCCTACGTCTGCGGCGCGCCGACCTCCGAGTACGACGCACTCCGCAGGGACACGTTGGCGGTGTGGGGCCTCGCGCTGATGATGGTCATGGCCGCCGTGGCGGACGGTGGACTGCGCAGTTTCAACTCGGGCCAGCAGTGGGACATGCCGAACGGCTGGGCGCCGCTGCAGTACTTTTTGGTCGAGACACTGCGCAAGCTGAACCTCACCGAAGGTGCGTCTATATAATCTACGGCGCAAGCATGGAACAGCGCGGGCGCTCATGCGACTCCCGCTGGTTGTGTGGAGATGCCACGGCCCTAGCCGACGATGCGGCCTTTGAGCTGGCGCGCGAGTGGGTGCAGTGCACCTACTGCGGCTGGCTGGCCACCGGCGCCGAGGACGGCGGCAACCTGTTTGAAAAGTACGACGTCACCAAGCTCGGTGTGCCAGGCGAAGGCGGCGAGTACGATGTGCAGGAGGGTGCGTCGGTGGCGGCCCCGAGCGACCTGGGGCCTTTTTCCGTGGGCTTGCTAACGCGTACAACCTCTGCGCTGCCGCGCCGGTCCCGGGCGAGGCGCGCCGCCGCAGGCTTCGGGTGGACCAACGGCGTCATCCTGCATTTTGCCATCCAGTACGCCAAGGAGCTCCGCCTGGCGCCCTGCAGCTCCAGCTACGCCCGCCGGGCATGACAAACCCTGCAGAACAGTGGCTGTCTAAATTTTCTTCAGTACATGTACAGTCCACGCTGTGTACAACACTCGGCGGCGGCTCACTGCATCGCCCCGGGCGTGTCGGTCCGTGCGGGCGGCGCAGCCGGCGCGCTATTGCCCAGAGCTGGCGGCACGTCGCCATTGTGCGGAATCGGAATAATGCCCATCGGCCGATCGACCCGGTCCAAGCTCATGGGCACCTCGTCGCTGGGTGCCGCGCCGGCGCCGGCCGACTCCCGAGGGGCGCCCAAGTCATCGGACCCGGGCCCGTCCGTCGCCATGACGCTCGCCGGCGAGCCGGTGCCGCGCCAGTCCTGCGCGCCGTACAGCGCTGTCCACGCCTGCGCGGCCATCTGCAGCTGGCGGTACATGGGCAACGCTGCCCGGCCGTCGTGCGTCGACAGCGGCGGCGGCGGTGGGAGCGCCGTCTGCAGCGCGGGCGTCACGTTTTCCCGGTCGAGCTGCATCGCCTCGAGAATGAGGCGCAGCGTGTCCTCGACGTCACCGCCGGTGTGCTGGTGCATCGCGCCAAGCGTGCCCGCCCACTCGGCCCGCAACCCCGACACGCACTCCTTAGCTTCCGGCAGATGCACCGCCAAGTGGCCCACCACGCTCCAGAACTTCCGGGCGGCAGTGAGGTTCGTGCTGTCGCCGAGCTGGTCGCTCAGCCGCTTGAGCACGGTCGCCGAGGCAGCCCGCACGCAGTACAGCGTCGCATTGGTCACCAAACCGTCCACGCTCTGCCAGGGCTGGACCCCGTGGCTGAGCTGCAACCGCGTTTCGGCGGCGACGTTGAACCAGCTCAGTGCACGCAGCCACCCCGCCAACAAGCCCGACTTGGCCGCCGCATCGAGGGCCGCCGCGGCGTACGCCGCCCACCGATACAGCATCCGGTACGCGTGCACGATCTCGTCGCTCCGGTACGTCTCGTACAGTGCCACGTCGTCTTGGTGGCCTGACTGGCGCGCTTTGTCCAGTCGGTACTGGATATCGCACTGCAGATGCGCAGCGCTCGGCAAGCGGTAGTCGACAAAGTCTTCCCGAAACAGTTCGGCCATCTCTCGCTGCACCTCCGCCAGCTTCTCTTGGGGCAGCTGGAGCACCAGCAGCTCGGCGGGCGGCATGTCCGGCGTCGACAGCGGGACCGGCATATCCTCGATTGCCACCACCGGCGACGTCGGCGGGACCGGCTGGAAGGTGCCCGTGGCCGTGCCCGATGTCGCGGAGAAGGCGCCGCCATAGCTGGGCACGCCCGGCAGCCGGTTGTAGTCCTGCGTGGCCGAGTAGTACGCCGTATAGGTCGGCTGGTTGGCGTCGACGGGGTACGCGGCGGCCGCGACGGACGGCGCGGGGCCGTACTCCCGGGTGGACCACTGCTGCTGCTGCTGGTGCAGGCGGCCGTTGTCATCGTCCACGAACCGGCGCACCTCGGGCGCCACGAGCGCCCACTCATCGTCGCTGTGGACGTAGCCGCGGCCCGGGCCGGAGGTGGCGTTGATGGCCGCGTCGTTGGCGATGTACACGAGGCCGTACGCGGACCGGAAGCCCTCGCCACCAAACGACGACTCGAAGAGCTCCCGCTGGTCCACCTTGGTGACGACCGTGTCGTTAAACTTGTACCACTGCTGGGTCGGCTGGTCGAGGATGTACACCCAGTAGTGGCCCGAGCCGGCCTCGCCCGAGTGCACGAACACGGCGTGGAGACGGTACTCGCGCCGGCACAGGCCGTGCCGTTGCGGCGCCGACGCGAGCGCTTCCTTGGCCGTCTGCTGCGCCGCCCGCAGGTCTAAACAAGGCACAAAAGGGCTGTCCAGTAATAGCACCGACGCCGCCGTCAGCGGGCCACGCTTCATGATGGCGTGTCGCGGGTCTGACTGCGGGACACGCACCTGCCATGTGCCGCTGAACGTCGGCGAGGTTAGCCGACAGCAGGTCTGCCGCCAGCTGGATCTGCAGCTCCATCGGAAAGTCGTGCTCGGCCGGCTGGTGCGGGGCCGGCACACGCTGTTGGTTCCGGTTCTCCAGGTACGCGAGCGCGCCGGCCAGCAACTGGTCCAGCGGCGTCGTGCCGTCCTGGCGGAGCCCCCGTCACCAGCGGCCAGAGCAAGCGCGCGCGTCCAATCAGCTCGAGCGCAGGGCGATAGCTCCCGCTAATATCGTGGGAGCACGACAACTAAGCGCACATTGAATCGCTCGTAGGCCGCAAGGTCCTTGGCCAGATCGGCGAGCTGCTGCCGGAGGTGGCTCTCCTCGTTGCGCAGCGCGACCGCGCGCTCGCGGTTGTCCAGCAGGTAGCGGTCCATGAAGATGGACAGCGGGAACTCAAAGACGCTATGGATCTTCTCGGCCTGGTTGGTCTGCGCGGTGGGCGGCACGGAGCGCACGCGGCGGCCACGCCCGTCAGCCGCACAAGGCGTGCTCGAGCGCAATTGCCCGGCCGTGGCCCCCCTGTACCGCCGTTGAGTAGCGCACGCGCTGGAGGTGGAAGCTCAGGATCTCGGGCAGGGACGTCAGCCAGACCTCCCGCTGGGCGGTCGTGACGTGGCCGCGCGGTGTCCGAAAGTCGTGGATCGTGTGTGGGCCCGCATACCTTTCCAGCGCGTCCAGCAGGTTCGTGCTGCCGTCCACGTCCACAATCTGAATGGCGTGCCCACCCGCACGCACCGGCCGCATTTGCTGGCGTGAGCAGAGCACGCGCGCGGGCGGGCCGGCGCGGGCGCGCCGCGTACGATCTCCTTGAACTCTTCGGTCGCGCGCGACTCGACCGGCGTGCTATCGGCCTCTTCGCATTGCAACACGGCCGTCAGCTTGCCGTAGAACGTCCTGGATGCGGCAGACGAGCTTGGGCGCATGCCCGGCTCAGCCCTTTGTCCGCTGCAACATCGTGCAGCGGGGGAGATGCCTTGCGTACCGTTTCAGAGCGTCGATCGCGTTGGACGGTGTTGTCGCCTTGCCAGTTTCCTTGCC
>Ga0180216_1001518_pt1 | contig 20617 bp, 25 predicted proteins | sample eDN3rd37CBELigMG_FD_128879 | JGI IMG/M metagenome (GOLD analysis project Ga0180216, IMG submission 128879) | Enriched Miracle-Growth compost microbial communities from Emeryville, California, USA - eDNA 3rd pass 37_C BE-Lig MG (version 2)... ...
CTTCTTACTCCTCGTCCTCGTCTTCCCTGCCTCGTCTTCCCTGTCCTCGTCGTCCTCGTCCTCGATGTCCTCGTTCTCGACGTCCGCGTCGTCCGTCCTCGTCTTCCCTGCCTCGTCGTCGTCCTCGTCGTCCTCGTCGTCCTCGTCCTCGTCGTCCTCGTCGTCCGTCCTCGTCGTCCTCGTCGTCCTCGTCCTCGTCCTGGTTCTCCGCTGCGTTTTCAGTGTGTGTTCTATTGAAACGCCCGTTTCTCACGTGGAGTTGGCGCCATCAGTTCAGTGGCGCCATAGAAAATGCGCCCGTTCTCTAGAAATCACGGACATAAAAACGCCTCATGGGGCCGAACACGTCATACGGCCGAACACGTCATACGGCCGAACACGTCATAGGGCAGACTGAGAGGCCGACGGCAGACTGAGGCCGACGGCAGAGCGCGGCGATGTAGAGGCTGGCGGACAGGCGACGCAGGCAGACCGAGGTGACGCAGCTGGCAGCCGAACGCCTCATAAGGCAGAGCTCGCGGCGACCGCAGACTGAGAGGCCGACGGCGGAGAGCGGCGATGTAGAGGCTGGCGGACAGGCAGACCGAGGTAACCCAGCTGGCAGCCGAACGCCTCATAAGGCAGAGCTCGCGGCGACGGCAGACTGAGAGGCCGACGGCAGAGGCAGCGGACGACGCAGAGCGGACGACGCAGCGGTCGAAGCAGCGGACGACGTAAAGGACGACGCAGCTGACGACACAGAGCGGACGACACACAGGACGACGCAGGCGAAGAGGACGATGCAGCGGCACAGCGGCGCAGCGGACGGGGAGCAACGGCCCTAAGCGGCACGAGAACGCCAAAGAGTAGACGGACGCTGCTACCTGCTCCAGCACCGGTTCGCCTGCCCCAAACGGCGGCGAATTTGGGTGGCTGGCCGCCATGACGGCCACACCGCCGCCGCCCATGTCGCCGGCGACAGCGACTGCGGCGGCGCCGGCGGCGACGCTGGCGGCCACGAACCCGCTCGCACGACGGCTGGCCAAAGTGCAAGAGATCCGGCTCGACGGTACTGACGTACGACGCTGTGTCCCGCCGCGACGTGGAGGCGCGGGGCGGACCGGGGTGCGTGCTCACACAGACTTTCCGAGCTCTGCCCGCCTGGCCGCACAGGTCGCGCTGGCCCTGGAGGCGCTGGGAACGTTCTACAAGGAGAACACGCTGGCGAACCGCCGCAACCTGCGGAGCGACATTGAGAAGCGGCGGACGGCGGTGAACCGCGACTTTCTCGGCGCCTTCCACCGGGTGCACGAGCAGGTCACCTCGCTCGAGCGGCAGGTCCAGGCCATGTCGGAGCTGTGCACCGCCATGCAGAGCCGCCTCGCGGCCGCCCGCGAGGAGACCGCCCAGTTGACGGGCCCGGTCGCCGCGCTGGACAAGGAGTGGTGCGTCCCCATCCGGCGAAAGGCGATGTGGTCGTCGGGCCTGGGCTGACGCGCCAGCGCTACAGCCCGACTCTGCACGTTTTCTTATGTAGCCGCGAGGTGCAGGACCGCCGCGCCGCCGTGTCGCTGCTCCTGCAGCGCTTCACCCTCACAGAGGAGGAGGTGCGTGAGCTGCGGTGACCCCCGGGAGCAGTGGCCGCTTCCGCGAATGCTAATGCTGCACCCCTGTCGCCGGGGCCGCGTGGCCATCGCAGACCGCCATCATCACGTCGGCCGAGATTCGGGCCGAGTACTTTGACGTGCTGAAGCACCTTCGCGCGATCCAGCGCGAGTGCAAGAGCCTGCTGCTGACGGAGCACCACCGGCTGGCGTATGGGCTGGCTTTGCTGCCTAACCCCCCCGGACCACATGGAGGGCTCAGGACGCCGCTGGCCTTGGTCATCTGATTAATACGGCGGGCAGGTTGGAGGTGATGGAGGCGACCGCAAGCTACCAGGAGGCGGCGTACGAGCGCCTGTACCGCTGGGTGCTGTCGGAAGCGCGGTCGCTGAGCCGGGCCGGCCCCGACTCGTCGCAGTGGCACCAGCGCGCGCTGGCGGCCCTGCGCGACCGCCCCGTCCTCTTCTCGTACGCCATGATGCCTCCGCCGACGCTCTGATGTGACGGCCGTACATGCATGCTAAGCGCCGCCGCTTGTCGCACGCATCCCCGCGTGTGCCCCAGCGCGTGCGTGGACGAGATCTGCAACATGCGGCGGCAGGTCGTCGTGCAAATGTTCCTGGAGGCACTGACCCGCGGTACGCCGGCGCAGAGTGACGCGCGCCACCCGCGGCAGCCGCCCGCTCATGCTGCGACGTCGTCGGTGGCTCTCCGCACCACTCGCAGGCGGTCCGAGCGGCACGCCGCGGCCGATCGAGCTGCACGCGCACGACCCGCTGCGCTACGTGAGCGACATGCTAGCGTGGCTGCACCAGGCGCTGGCGTCCGAGCGCGAGCTGCTGGAAGGCACGGTCGGCAAGGCCAACGACGCCGGCGCGCCGGAGACGCCCCGCGGCGGCAGCGCGGCGGCCACGCCCACGGCGCTCGCCGCCGCCGGCGCGGCCGACGGCGCCAGCGACGGGTTTAACCTGGAGGCGGCGCTCCACAAGGTCGCGGAGGGCACGACGCGGCCGCTGCGGCTCCGCGTGGAGCAGCTGCTCGCAACGCAGCCGGGCCCGCTGGTCACGTTCCGCCTCTCGCACGTCTTGCATTTTTACGCCCACGTGCTGGCGCGCCTGCTGGGCCCGACCAACTGCCTGGTCGTCACCGTCACCGAGTAGGGCCCCGCGCTGGCTATGGCCACCGCGGGCCGCGCTCGGTGCGTCGCTGACCCAGGCGCGCACGGGCAGGCATCCGCGGTATCACACGAGCCCGCAGGCTCCGCGCAACGGCGCAGCAAGTCTTCTTCGATGCAGTCGCAGCGCACATGGCGCGGGCGCAGCAGGCCGCCGCCGCTGCGCCGCCACGGAGCGGTCCGCTCGTGCCGGCAGGCCTCGCTGAGACGCTGGACCTCCTGGTGCGCCGCCACGCCTGGTCGCCCGCCGTCTCTTACGGCTGCCCCCATTGCTCAACTGCTGCACGCGCCGCTGGTCGCTCCGTGGCGTGTGCGCGCCCCAGCGGTCCGTGCTCACGTCGTACGACAGCTCGGTGGTGCCCACCGAGGACCGGGAGGCCGATATTGCGCCTGTGGTGGACGCCTTCCAGCGCCCGCTGGCAGAAATGGCGCGGCTGCCGGCGGCAACGCTGCCGACCCTGGAGGCCGCGGTCGTGCAGCTGAACTGCCTGCACGCCATCCAGGTACCGCGGCCTTCGGCGGTGCCTCGCGAGTGTCCTGCGCTCGATGCTGACCGCCCTACGCACCCTGGGCGAGTGTGCTACAACGGCGCCCTTAACCGACAGAACGTGCTGATCCTCTTCCCGTTCACTTCGTCACGGGCGCAGGCCCTGGAGGCCCAGATCAACGACGCCGTCGCCGCGGTGGCCGCGGCACAGCACGCCCTGGTGGTGCGCGTGTGCGGCCTCGCCCCCGTCCTGGACGCCATTGCGCGAAACTCGCAGTCCGCGGTAAAGCCCCTTACCGTCGATGGAAGGAAAGGACCGCGCCGTCGCGCTAACGATAACACGCGTTCTGAGGCGCGCCGCCACCACCCCCTTCAGGCGCCGCAGCCGCTGTCGCGCGTGCCCAGCATGGACGCGCGGACGCTGTCGCTGACCATGGACACCTTCCACGCGCAGCTGTTTACGCTTTCGCCCGAGTCGTTCTACGCGCCGGGCGTCGTGTCGACGCGGCTCGGCCGCCAGGCCGCGCAGCAGGCGGTGGCGCTCTTTGTCGCGAGCTACCAGTACGACCGCGCCGCGGTGCCCGGGCGACCGCGTCACTTTGCTAACGTGGCCAGGGCCGCGGCCCAGGAGCGTGCTGCCGCCCAGGCTCGTGTCGGACGCGGTGTTCGACCCAAAAAACAAATACGAGTTCCCGTCGACGCTGATCATCCGGACGCCCAGCGAAGTGGGCACGCTGCTCGGCGCGTCGACGCTCGCGACACCGTCCACCCCCGCGGCGCCCCCCGACGCGGTCGCGCCAGTCAACGGCGGCACGGGCGAAGGCGCGAGGCCGTTGTTGTAAACGTCTGTGCACAGTACATGATGACACGAGGTACATGCTGAATATCGCACACACATCGGACCACGCGTCGAGCCCACTAGTCCACCTGCCACGCGCCTGGCCCGTCACCGCCCGGGCCGCCGGCGCCCGCTGGCCGCGGTTCCTCGGCGGCGCTCTTGGCAGCGGCCAGCGCAGCGGTGGCCGATGGCGCAGGCGCCGATACCGGCGCGGGCGCAGGCGTGTTCACGACGCCGCTGAGCAGCGACGACGGCGACGGGCCGAACCCGAGCGACCAGAGCTGGCTCACGCCGGCGCCCGTGCCCACCGGCGACGCCGGGTCGGCTAACGCCGCCGCCGCCGCTGCTGCCGAGCCGACGGGGCCCGCGGCCGCCCACGGCGACGCATACGGCAGCCGCGAGCCGCGCGGGCCCGCCGCCGGACGTGCGGCGTCGCGGTCGACGGGATCCTCGCCCAGGAGCGCCGCCACCTCGCTCTGGAACGCACTGCCCGGCCCGAACGAGTCGGAGCTGCCGAGCGAGCGGTCGAACCGCCGGGCGCCGGGCGCCTCGTCCTCGTCGGCGTCGATCGGGCTCTCAAGCCGCGGCAGCGCGGGGTTCCGCTGCGCGGCCGTCCGCTCGGGCCACCGCGAAAAGTTGCCCAGCAGGAACGAGCTGCTCGGGCCGGCAAAGGAGCCGCCCCCGCTCACGGAAGACAGGTCGCTCAGCAGGTTCGACGACGAGCCCGGCTGCGAGCCCGTGCCGCCAAAGCTGAACAGGTTGGGCAGCGTCGTCGCCGACGACCCCGACGCCCCGGCCCCTGCCGCAAAGGTGTCGACCGACGGCGACGTCGTCGACACGCCCTTGAGCATGCCCGACGGGTTGAGCGCCGCGGCGAGGCTGCCCAGCACGGACTGCTGCTGCATCTGCTGCTGCTGCTCGCGCTTCTTGCGCGCGCGGCTCAGCTCCGCCATCAGCGACATCTTGGCCTGGTTCTCCTGGTGCAGGTGCTCCTGCAGCGCCCGGTTGTCCTCCAGCAGCTGGCCCCAATGCGCGCGCCCCGCGGATGACAGGGGGAAAGGGCGCGTTAGGCGTGTGCGCCCCCCTGCACATGCTTGGTGCGCCCTAGGAGGAGGACATACCCGGTAGTACTGCTCAAAGACGACGCGGAGCTCGGCCTCCTGCTCCACGTGGTGCTTCTGCACGAGTCGGAGCTGCGTGAGCAGCTGCGAGAGCAGCGTGCGGTCCTGCTCCGCCTGCGCGCGCTTGGTGGCGGCCGCCTCCCGCAGCTCCGCCAGTTGCTGCCGCCGCTCGGCGAGCTCGGCCGACTTTTCCGCCAGCTGCTTGCGGGCGGCCTGAAAACGCGCCATGCCGCCGGACGCAAGTACCACACGCAGGATCAGTACTCAGCCCAGGCGTTTCCGGTCTGCCTCCTTCCCCGTGCGCTGGGCGGCGCGTCTGACCTCGAGTTTGGCGCGCTGCGCCTTGCGCTCGTTCTCGTACGCGGTCGCCTTGGCCGCCGACCGCTTCTCCAGGTCCAGGAGAGCGCGTCGGGTCTGCTCCTGGCTCGCGTGGAGCTGTTCGAGCTGCTGCTCGAGGCTGACCGCGACGTCATGCTCCGTGCGCAGCTCCTTGTCCACCTTGCTCTGTAAAGTCCATAGGCGATCCAGGTGCGACGCGGTCACCGTGAGCGATTACTCCGCTCGTCGTCTGAAACGGGGCAGGGCGGACAGGGTGCCGCCGCCGGACCTTGGCCAGCTCGGCGCGCGTCTTGGCCTCTTCCACCGCCTTGGCGTGCTGCCGCAGCTTCGACTTGGAGCCGTCGTCCTGTTTCTTGGCCTCGCGCATGCGCGCCGCCTCGCGCTCCAGCGCGGCGAGCTCCGCCTGGGCGCGCTCGGCGGTCTCGCGCAGCAGCTGATCCGTGTCCGCGCGTTGCTGCCAACGCCCCAAGCGAGAGAGCAAGCCCCGCGCCCGACACTTTCTTTTAGCAACCACTGGCGAAATGAGGGAGCTTGTCGCACCGTCGCGGGCGCACCTTCTCCAGCCGCGCCAGCTCGGCCTGCAGCTGCCGGGCGCGCTCCTGCTCCTCCTCAGACACCGCAGCCAGGCTGTTGGCGCGCTCGGACCGCGGCGCGGCGGGCGGCATCGCCGACGCGGCGTCCACGCCGCCCAGGTCCGCGTCGTCGTCCAGCACATCGTCCAGCGCCTGCAACGGGCGGTCCTCCAGCATCGAGCGGTCGCGCAGGTCGAGCAGCGACGCGCCCGCCTCGCCCAGGTCCGAGCCTGACAGAAGTTATCAATGGTCTCTCCGTGCCGTCGCTGCAGGTTAGCGGGCGGGACGGCGAGTCTGCAGCGCAAGGGGTGCGGTCGGTGCCGTGCCTGGTCCGCGGGACGGCGGCTGCGACTGGCCCGGCGAGGTCATCAGCGACAGCGGCGGCGACGGCGCTGCGGCCGCCGCGCGCACAATCGTCGGCGCCGAGAAAAACGTCTCCCGGCCGGAGACGGCGCCCACACGGATGCAGTACTCCTCGCCGCTGGTCAGGCCCTGCAGCGTCATCCTGCAGCGGCGGCGGCGGCGGCGGCGGCAAGCGGTCGAACCGTCGCCAGGCTGCCGGGTTAGCTGCTATGGAGCACTCCGCGCGACCAAAGCAAGCCGAACACGCACGAGGACTCGTCGCTGGCAAGGCGGGTGTGCGCCACACCGTCCACTTCGACAACGTACTGAGTGCCCGGCAGTAACACGGCGTGAGCGGGCGGCCCAAGCGCTTTAGTGGGCGGCCCGACGCGCACGCATGCAAGAGAGCTCAGCGCACCTGGCGGGTGCACTGCCGGCCGAGGGTGCTCTGGCTCCAGTGCACTTTGATCTGGCCGGGCGCGATGTCCGACACGACCACCGTGGGCGCGTCGGGCGTCCGCAGGCCGTACTGCAGCGCCAGGTCCTCATAGTGCTCGTAGACGTACGCCCACGCGCGGGCCGTCAACCAGCCCACGCCAAACACTGCGCGCCCGCATGTCCCGCCGTGTGCACAACGTCTCGCCGGTGTCAGCCACCAGGCAGGCCATTGCACGCGCGCGTGGCCGCCGCGCCGCGTACCGGTGCAGTGCGCGGCGACGGCGCGGTACCAGTTGGCCACCTGCGGCGAGTCGCGCGCCACCAGGACGGCGGCGGCGATCGCGACGAGCGCGGCGCCGCGCAGGTTGCAGCCCTGGAGCTTGACCACGAGCACCGAGTGCACCATGAACGACGCCGTTTTTGCAGCGATGGCCGGCGCCACGAGCGAGTACACGACGTAGTCGGCGAGCGCCCACGCGGCCAGCCAGACCAGCGCCGTCACCGGCCGCAGCGAGCGCAGCCGCGCGAGCACGACCACCGAGTACGCGGCGAGCACGAGCCACTCAACGGGCTGCGCCATGAGCCAGTGCACCGCGTGCGCGGCGGCCCATAGCAGGACGACGTCGACGCTGCGGTGGCGGAGGAGCGGCTCCCACGCGCCGGGCAGGCGCGCGTCCTTGAGCACCGCCGCCACGGACGCCGCCGCGGGCGCCGCGGCCGCGGCCGCCTCGGTGCCAGCGTCGCCGCCGCCGTCGGCCACGCTGTCGTGCGGGCTGAGCGCCATGACCGCAGCGGTGGCGGCGCGCCCAGCCGCGCCGCGTTGGTAGTTAACCAGCCGCCGCCGCGCTTGCTTGCGGGGTGCCCAGACCTCGGTGTGCGGCGCCTGCTGGCTGGCTGGCTGGCCGGGCGGCCCCGTGGCCGGCTCAGTTGCCCCGCACGCCCCGCTGGTCAGCGCCGAGGCGGCGGCAGCGGTGGCCGTGCAATGCCCCGTGACTCCTGCGTCCTGCCTTCCTCCCCGTGTCCCTCCAGGCCCGCGCGAAGGCCCGCGTCGCCGCGTCCCCGCGTCCTTGTCGCCCGTGCGCCGTCCCCGCAGCCGCAGCAGCGGCAGCGGACTTTTCGCGCCACCTTTTTCCTCCTGACCAGCGGCCATACACCAAACCCTAGAGGGAAACTATAGCAAGGCATACGCCAAACCCTAGCCGCCGCTCAGACACATACACCAAACCCTAGCTGTCGAAGCCGTCATACACCAAGCCCTAGTCCTAAGGAAGTGATAGACCAAACCCTAACTGTCGAAACAGTCATACACGAAACCCTAGTCCTAAGGAGGTGATAGACCACGCCCTAGCTGACTTGCGCTCCATAGACCACGCCCTAGCGGTGCTGTGTAGCCCCAAGCCCTAGCCCTCGCCCTAGGTACGGCGGTGCTTAGCCCTCGCCCTAGCGGTGCTGTGTAGCCCCAGCCCTAGCCCTCGCCCTACGATGGATGGTATGCGCGCTGGAATGTTTCACTGGTCACGTCGTCGACCCAAACGTCGAACACCGCAAGCGCCGCCGCCGAGCGCATGCAAAGCGCACCCCCGACCGCCATCGACGGCCAGCAACGCCGTGCCACGACGTGCAGGCGAGCAGGAGCACAAGCGGGCAGCGGCCAGGTTGATCCAGCCGACACCAGCGCCGACCAAGCGCCGACTCACGCAGCCACGTACGCGCACGGTGGCCTGCTGGCCCAGGTGGCCACGCGCTGTGCGGCCGGAGCTCGATGCTGACACCCAGCAGCTCCGCCACGGCGTGCCTTGCTAGGGTGGACAGCCGCCGCGGGGCTTGACCCAAGGCGCCAGCATGTCGACCGAGGCCAACGTCGCGCCGGAGGTCCTCGAGGCCATCCGCGACGTCCGCAACGACGCCACCGCGACCGACTGGTGCGACGCACTACAGGGAGGGCCGGAGCAAGTGCTGGCCATCGCTAACCGGCGACGCACATCGGTAGACGCGACGTCGACCTGCTGACGGCCCAGGATGCTGGCGCGCCACCCCAACAACGAGCCGCAGGAGATTGAGCTCGCCGGCTCGGGCTCGGGCGGGGTGAACGAGCTGATCGCCAACCTGGACGACTCGACCGTCATGTACGGCCTCTGTACGTTCACGCAGGCACGAGCGGGGCCACCGGCGGCCCGCTTTCATAGTGCTGACCCACCGGGTCGTCGCCGCCGCGCTGAGCCGGGGCCCCCGCAGTGCGCGTGACGGAGCAGATCGACCTGAGCACGACGGTCAAGTTTGTGTACGTCTACTTCTCGGGCGAGCAAGTGCCCTTCACCAAGCGCGGCCGCATGGGCGTCGTGCACGGCAGCGTCCGCCAGCACTTCCAGGTACGAACTGCCGGATGGCGCTACAAGGCTACGGGGTCCGGCTTACGCCGTGCCGGGCTGGTTCGCCCCCTGCGTGTGGCTGTCACGCCGCCAGCCGTACCACTGCGACTTTGAGCTGACCCGGCGGGAGGAGCTGAGCGAGGACGTCGTCCAACGCAAGGTCGCCGAGACCAGGTGCGCAACAAGGCGGCGCGGCGGGTCTTGCGTCTTCTGGCGCTGAGTCGCTGGCGGCCCGCAACGAGCTAGGTGGCCAACAATGGGTCAGCGGCAAGATCGACAACGTCAAGGACGCGAGTGTCGTGTACAACCCCACCGTACAGGTGCGGCGGCGCACCGGTAGCACGCACGTGGCGAGGCACAGTCCTGACGGCCAAGCGCTCTGCCGCTGCGGGCCCATCGACAACCTCTGTGCAGGTGCGCGGCTACACGGGCGTCGGCTACACCAACGTGGGCACCGTTCGGGCCACCGAGAACAAGTTTGGCTTCCGCGGCGCCACGGACGAGGCCCGGCAGTCCGTTGGTGCGTGCGAGCGCGCGAGCAGCCTCACGTGCGACGCAGCGGCGCCTAACCTTGCGGGCAAAGATGGCACCCTCGACGACGTTAGGCCTGACCTTTGCGGACGACGTGACGGAGGCGATCCAGGACGTCCGCAATGACAAGACGGACACCAACTGGTACACGCCCACCGCGTTTCGTCGTGGATGACACCAGCGTACGTGCTGACGGCGCCGCCGCTGGATCCACAACGTGCCCGTCGTACTTTGCAGGTGCCTGGCGCGGTACGAGGACGACGACCCACGCAAGCCCGTGGTGCTGCTGGCCAAGGGCAGCGGCGGCTTGGCGGAGCTGCACACGTACCTGAACGAGCACTCGATCGCCTACGGCCTGATCCGCACGGTGCGTGCTCGTGCGCGCGTCCCGAGAGCGCGCGGGGCGGACACGCACTGAGCATCCCACTCGCATGCTGCTGGCCTTTGCAAGCGCACAGACCGACGTGATTGATGGGCACGAGACCGTCAAGTTTGGTCTGATCCTGTACATCGGCTCGGCCGTGAGCATCCTCAAGCGCGGCAAACTCACACCGCACAAGGGCGGCGTGGTCGACAAGTTCTCGGTCCGTCACCTGCCATTCGCCGTGGATCGGTCACGCCTGCTCTGGCGGCTAACATGAGACGCGTCTTGCACGCGCCGTGGATGCCATGCGACGCCTGGCGCACAGCCGTTCCACGTCCAGTTTGACGTGTCGACCGTGGCAGAGATCTCCGAGACCAACGTCATGAACAAGATTCAGGCCGCCAGCGGCTCGCGGAACTGGGTACGCGGCTAAAGCCGCGAGCACGTATCCAACACGACTGCATGCTGCAGAGAACGGAGGCTGCCACGCACCTGCTTGTATAGGGCCCCCAAACGACCGACGTGCCGCGTAGCTGCGACCGGGTAGCGAATTACTTCCTGCGTCTTTCTTTTTTTTTCTGGCACCAATGTACATGCGAATACACTTAGACATGCGACACAGGGCCGCTTGCCTGTGCTTGATGGGGCTCGGCGCAGCCGTGCGCACGGGGCGTTAGATTTCGCGATCGATATTCAGCGTGTTGCTAGCTGCCACGGCGCGAGCGCATCGTAGATCGATCTATTTGCTGCGCGCGGTGCACCGCGCGTTCGGCTATAGTGACTTCATGGCCCATTGGCCGCGCGCACATGCGCAGCCCCAGCCACACGCTGTTCTGGACGGCCCGTGCCTTCGGTCACGCCAGTCACGCGTGCTGGGCGCCTTCGTCCGCCCTACGTATCGTGTGTCCGCCACCATCCGCTCGTGGGCCGGTACTCGCCAGGGATTGGCATGCCGGTGAACAAATCCGCCGGTCGCACGCATTGAATGCCATGTCAATTAAATCGATCGGTGCAAATCGGCGCGATTCGGTGGCAGCCCTCGCCCTAGCCGGCGGTGGAATGCGTGGAATGTGGTTCGGGGTGCCAACCCAGCGACGTCCAGAATGCGGCGCACCGCCACCAGCCCCCGCCGCCGCCGCCCACCGCCGCCGCAGCGCCCACCGCCGCCCCACTCACAACCACGTTTCCACACACACCTGCGCCAAAGAACAAACACCCGCCGCCGCCCGTTCCCCAGCGCCCGCGGCGCCATCACTTTTTGCGTACGCCTCAGCGCCGCGCGCCGCCTTTGCCTCGCACGCCACAGCACGCGCTCACCGCGCGCCCCGTGGGAACATGGCCCCAACCGCGCGGCGGCAGCCACCGCACGACGTGGATCGTCTTTCGTCTTGCACGCTGCATCCAAGGTACGCTTGCGCGCGCGCGCGCGCGCGCTGCGGGGGTCGGATGCAAAGCGGCGCGCCTTGGGAGACGCCGCTGATGCACGTTGCACGTTGCGCGTTCGCTTTGCGTGATGCGCCCCTGGCACGAAGGCCGTCAGCCTTGGCGATTGACCCCACTCTGTAACCATGGCCGCCGACGCCGCCCAGCTCCCCAAGATTGCCGAGGAGGTCCTCGACGCCACCCTCGCCAAGCTTTCGCCCGAGGTCTTCGAGGCCATCCGCGACGTCCGCAACGACGCCACCGAGACCAACTGGTACACCGCCGCCCGACATCAACAACCGTGTGCCGCCGCCCGGGAACCCGCACTAATCCGCGGCGCGCCGCGTGGCAACTGGCCCCACAGGCTCCTGGCGCGGCACCGCAACAATGAGCCGCTCGAGATCGAGCTCGCGGGCTCCGGCTCCGGCGGCGTGAGTGAGATGGCCGCCAACCTGGACGACACGACCTTCATGTATGGCTTCTGTACGTACAGCGCCCGCGCGCGGGCGGCGTCCTTGCCACGTCGGTTCCTTCGGTTGGCTGACAATGCCCGAGCGCCCCCCGGGACCGGCGCACCCGCCCACCCAGTGCGCATCACCGAGCTGATCGACGGCGTGAGCAAGACCGTCAAGTTCCTGTACATCTACTTCACGGGCGAGGAGGTGCCCTACAACAAGCGCGGCCGCCTGGGCGTCGTGCACGGCGGCGTCCGCCAGCACTTCCAGGTGCGCCCCGCCGGCGCCGCCGAGCCGTGGCCTGTGTCAACCACCTTGACTGACCTGGGCAGCAACGCGCCCGGCCGCCGCCACGCCGCAGCCGTACCACACCGACCTGGAGCTCACGCGCAAGGAGGACCTGAACGACGAGGTGGTCCAGCGCAAGCTCCTCGAGAACCGGTACGGCAGCGTCGATCGAGGGGGGTCAAATGCGGCCACGCGGGCGCTGACGCCGTTTGTGGGGAGGCGTGCAGTGGCGCGGGCCGCACAGGGGGAAGATCGACAACGTCAAGGACGGCAGCCTCGCGCAGGATCCCAACGTGCAGGTAGGAGTGCGCAGCAGGCAGACGGCGGCCAGTCGATCACACGCTGATGGCCGCCGGTACCTCTGCTTTGCCCCCGCCACACGCTGAGCGGCCAACAGGTGCGCGGCTACACCGCCATCGGCTACATCAAGGTCGGCTCGTCCAAGGGGCCGGACACCAAGCACGGCTTCCGTGGCGCCGGCGAGGAGGCCCTGCAGCCTCTGAGTACGTGGATGCGGCTTGCGGTTGCACGCGCGCGTGATGCAGAGAGGCGCGCTGACGCCATCGGCCGATGCGCCTGGCGCTTGGGCGCGCGGCCCTCGCAGACCTGACCTTTGCGGATAATGTAACGGAGGCCATCCTCGACGTGCGCAACGATAAGTCCAAGACCAACTGGTACGCGACGAGCGCGGCAGCGCCGCCGAGTGGCCCACGTGCGGGTCCCCCGTAACCAGCTGGCCCGCGCGCCGCATGCGTGGTGGTAACGCTCTGCAGGATGCTGGTGCGGTACGAGGACGACGACGCGAGCAAGCCCATTGTGCTGATGGCCAAGGGCAGCGGCGGCCTGACCGAGCTGCATTCGCACCTCAACGAGGACACGGTCGCCTACGGCTTCCTCCGCATGGTGCGTCCCAACGCCCCACTGGCGCGCGCACATCCTAACGCATTGCGTGCGCCCTTACATCGCTTCGAATCGTTGTGCCGTGCCGTCTTGCCTGCGTGACAGACTGACGTCCGCGACGGCCACCAGCACGCCAAGTATGGGCTCATCCTGTTCATTGGCTCGGGCGTGAGCATCCTCAAGCGCGGCCGGTTCACGCCGCACAAGGGCGGTGTCATCGAAAAGTTCTCGGTGCGGACCTGTGCTGCGGATGCCGTCGCGCAGTCACGCCGATTTTTCGCTAATGGACCACCGTCCTGCATGCGTCCGCGTGCGCCTCGGATATGCAGCCGTACCACGTTCACTTGGAGGTGACGACCCTGGCGGAGATCTCCGAGACCAACGTCATGAACAAGATTCAGATGGCCAGCGGCACGCGCAACTGGGTGCTCAACTAAGTCCGTGCATGCGTACTGCGCACGCGTAAGTTGCACGACGGACCCCTAGCTCGAATCGCCACTTGTTTGATAAGGCCCCAAGGATATGTGCTTCCGCATCTGCGCTTGCATGAATCGACCGCGTGCGTTGAAGTTATTGCATGCTGCCGCGCCGCCGCATCGCCACTGCTGAAGTCGCTGTCATTGCTTTTCTGCCACCATTGTACACCATGTCGCACGTACGTTCAATAAACGCTAAATGTCGCTTGTCCCTTATTTGCCTTCTACGGATCCGGGTGAACGGAGGCGTCCCATGCTCGCAGTGGCACGGTGGCGGGCTCACCCTGAGCGCCGGCCGGCGGAGGGAGTCGTTCTGACAGTTTTTCTGACAACGGCCATTTGCTGGGCCGCGCCGCCGCTGCGCACTGCCGCCTGCCGCCGCGGCCGGGACGACGCGGACGAGGACGACGCCAGTGGACGAGGACACGGACGTTCAGGGACGGCGCTGCCCTCGCCCTTCCCTTCCTCTCTTTGGACCAGCGTCGCCAAGGTCCTCCTACCAACTAAGCGACGCGCCTCGGCCATCGACGCGAGCCATGGGCCCCAAGGGCCGCCGTCGCGGCGCGGCTGCGGCCGCGGCCGCAGAGGCCGACCAGCCGGCCGACGCGGCCACCGCCGCGGCCGCGGCCGCCACGCCCTCGCCGAGCAAGCGCAGCCGCGGCCGCGGGCGGGGCGCGACGTCGCCCCCCGAGGACGAGGCTGCTGCCACGCCGGCTGAGACGCCGTCGCAGGCCGACGAGCGGGCCCCGGCGGCCGCCGAAGAGGCCACGCCGTCGCCAACGGCCAAGGGCAAGCGCGGCCGCGGCCGCGCCGGCATGTCGCCGCCGGAGCAGGAGGTCGCGCCCGCCGCACCCACGGCGTCGTCGACGCCGGCGCACAAGCGCGGCCGCGCCGCCGCGCCCGCCGAGGAAGCGGCCGCTCCCGCCGCGGCCGAGCCTACGCCGGCAGAGGACACGGCGATGACCGAGGTACCGCCGGCGGTTCCCCCTCCCCAAAAATACAGACAGAGCGGACGCTTGGCGTGAGCGATCGCAGCGCTAACTGCCCGCGACCGCCAACCCGGTGAGCACTTGCTTGTGCCAGGCTGCCCCTGCGGCCGACGAGGCCGACAACGCCATGGCCGTTGATGCCCCGGCGGCGCCTGCGGCGGCGGTGCCGGCTCCGGTGGCGACCGAGACCGCGCCGCCGCAGCGCCGCCGCGGCCTGTTCAACCCGACCTTGCAAGAGATCGAGGAGGACCCGCTGACCGCGCTCGCCCAGCAGCACTGGCCCAAGAGCGGCGGCCGGGGCTACGACGCCAAGCTCGTGGCCCGGATCCTGGACGACGAGCTGCAGGCTCACGGCTTCCCGCTGCAGCGGCTTGTCCTGCTGGAGTTTTCGCAGTACCTCGAACGGTGCGGCTAGGGGCTCCCCCCAGCGCGCTGAGTGAGCTGGCGGCCGATGTACGTACTGAGCCCGCGCCGGGCATCGCATGTCGGCTCGGCGCGCTGCCGCGCAGGTACCTGTGGCCGTACTTCCAGCCAGCGTCCGCGTCGCCGCAGCACGTCCTGTCGATCGTGCTGATGGTGAACGAAAAGTGCCGGCAGCGCGTGCCCGCGTGGGAGTTTGTCGGCGACGCGAGCGACAAGTTTAGCGCCCTCTTTGCGCGCGTGCTCAACGCGGCCCTGTACGAAGGCTGCTCTGTTCGCCCCTGGGCGATGGAACGCGGACGCTGACGAGAAGTGCGGGCGTTTTTCTGGTGCAGGAGCGCACACCTCGTGGCATTAGGGACGCGGCGCTGTCGCCGCAGGTGCGGACGTTCTTCACCATCTTCCTCATCAACTGCTTCCAGTCGCTGGAGCAGCCGCTGGTCCGCCAAGAGTGCCTGCGCCTGGTGTCGCTGTCGACCTGGGTACGGACGGCCTCGCGCGCCCCTCTCGGCGGATGTCGGTGGACTTACGGGATGACGCCCCGGCCCCCTTGCCGGCGACACGACGCAGCAATGCCTCACGGAGGGCCGGCGCGAGCAGGAGCTGAACAAGTACAGCAAGCTCCGCAAGATGTGGAAGGCCCTGCAGAAGCAGCAGCAGGAGGCGCCGTACGAAGGGCGCGCGGTCCGCACGATTCTGCGGTGGCCACCGAAGGGCGCTCATCGTCCAGGTGGTGCTGCACCTCGGTGGCATTCCCCCGGCACAGGGACAAGGAGCGGCTGCAGCTGCAGCGCACGTTCCTGTCGCGCTACCTGCAGCGCTTTGTGGCCGCGCTGGACGCGGTGCCCGCCGACGGGCCCGTTGATCCTTACCTCCTCAGGCACGGCCGGCGCCACGAACAGCGGCTGCAGACTGGTGGACGGCGGCTGACGCTCGCGCTGCCCTCCTTGCGTCATCCGACCCGTGTCGCTGCTAGGCTCTGTGATCGGACGGTGGAGCTGCTGATTGACCTGGAATCGCAGCTGCCCACGCGCCGCTACTTCAACACCCTGTTGGACGACCACCACATCCTTCTGCACTGCCGGTACCGCGCTCCTCCAGCAGCCACGAGGCCGGTAGGCTTACCGCGTACATGCAGCTTACGCAGTTTCACACCACGCCCGTGCTTCGTGTGCCGGGCGTGCAGGCGGTCGCGCCTGTTTGAGCGCAAGGACGCGGCGCTCTTCCGTGACCTGGTTGGGACGCTGGCGTTCTACGCGGGCTTTGAGATCAACGACCACTCGGGCCTGGCCCTGAAGCCGCACGAGGTCACAGAGCGGGTGCGTTGGGTGCCGCGCACGCGCGTTGCGTCGGCGGGCCCCCGACTGTCGAATTTGCTAAGGCTTCCAATGTGCGCCGACTCGCGTTGCGCGTGGGCGGCTGGCGACCGCTCAGCACGCGGAGCAGCTGATGAACCTGCAAAAGCTGGCGTTCGAAAAGTTCCAGCCGGAGCTGCGCGATCTGGCGCTGAGCCACCTCACGGCCATTGAAAAGCGCGAGGCACTCGAGGAGCACTTGGCGAAGCTGGCCGACGACAAGCTGCTCGCGCTCGTGCACCAGCTGAACCTGCGGTACGCCCCCTGCCGATGGCGGATCCGCGCCCTTGCCCGCGCGTCGTGGTGACCCACGCCATCCGCCCACGTTTCAGCACGCCCGCGCCACAGGGCCGACGACCTGCGCGGCGGCCAGCTCAGCCGGGCGTTCCTGGTCGACGTGCTCGTCAGCCGCTTCGAGAAGCGGCCGTCGCAAATCGAGGCTGTCAACCGCACGCCGGTCTACCCGACCGAGGTGCGCACGCGGGCGCCCCCCAGCCTCGTGACAGGAGACACGGCGCTCAGGCCTGACCGGGAGCATCGACCGACCTAGCCGCCTGCATTATTTGTTTGGAACGACCGCAGAAGGACCTCTGGAGCCCGACGAGCGTGCAGGACGACGTCTACTCGGGCGATCATTGCCTGGCGCTGCCCAAGCTGAACCTGCAGTTCCTGACGCTGCACGACTACCTGCTTCGCAACTACAACCTCTTCCGCCTCGAGGCCAACTACGAGATCCGCGAGGACCTGGAAGACGTCATCAAGCGCGTGGGCCCGCGCGCCAACCCGGAGGGCGGCGTCGCGTACACCGGTGCGGCCCGCCCCGGCGCGACCGGCGGCGGACGCTGCCAAGGAGCGCTCGCTCATCGACCCTGGGCCCGCCCTCGTGGGATCCCCTGTTCACGGCCACCAGGCTGGTCCCGCATGGCGACGCAGGTCAGCGAGTTTAGCATCGTGTCGGTGGGCAAGCCGGAGCTCGGCGGCGTGACGCCGTCGTTCGTCAAGGCGGACGTCTCGTTCTCGCTGGCGCGGTTCAACGAAGGCATCCAGCGCGAGTGGGATGCCCTGCGGCCGCACGACGTGCTCTTCCTGGTCAGCCTCCAGCCCGAGGCCAAGCTAGCGAGCGAGCCGCCGCCCGAGATCGATGCCGACCCGCAGGCGTTCTGCGCGTACTACGGCATCAAGGCCGTGCGCGGCTGCGAGATCACCAACGTTGTCGACTCGGAGGGCAAGCCAGCGGACGACATCCGCGCCATCCAGGCCGCCCAGGAGGGGTGCGGAGCTTGGGGAGTGCTCATCGAGAGGCGCTGATGATGAGGTACTTATGCGCGGGATGTGTGCTCGTGTGGCGAGCGCGTCGGGCGGCGCAGGACGGACCGGCGGACGCTGCGCGTGCAGCTGGACCCGAACCAGTACCACGCGGACATGCAGCACTTGAACGCCGGCGGGGACGACGTGTACACGTCGTTCAACCTCATCGTGCGCCGCAAGGCCAAGGAGAACAACTTTAAGGCGGTATGCACGTCGCGGGGGCTAGCCGGCAAGCCGAGGGCGCCTCGGCGTTGACCGCGACTTCTCTTGGTTTCCATGGCATTGCGTGCGTGCCGCTCAGGTGCTGGAGACCATCCGCGACCTCATGCAGTCCAACGCAGTGGTGCCAGAGTGGCTGCACGACATTTTCCTGGGCTACGGCGATCCCGGTACGCTGCCCCCGCGCTGACCGCCAGCGGCCGGGCCGCACGGCCGAGCTGACCAGGTGTCGTGCCTGCGTGGCCGCGCTGGGACCTCTCCAATGGTACCCCAGGCTCGGCACACTACAGCCGCATGCCGAACCAGATCAAGACGATCAACTTTTTGGACACGTTCCTATCGCAGGAGCACCTGATCGCGTCGTTCCCCTCGTACACGGTCGAGTTCCCGGCTGGCCCGGGCCCGCACGCGCCGCCGTTCAAGGTACGGCGCCCGGCCGGTCGGTGGCACGAAGGGAGGCCACCCGTCGCCGTCCTCACGGCGCGCGGTGTGCATTATACCCTGTGTGTGCACGCGCCGGCCGCCAGCTCACTTTCACCGACCGCACGGACGCCGCGGGCAAGAAGGTGATCGAGGCTGAGGCCGTGGAGGCGCCCAACCGCGGGCCGTACCCGTTCAACCAGCCCAAGCGCAACACCGTGCCGTTCACGCCCGCGCAGGTGGGAGACGCGCGCACCGGTTCCGCGACCAAGGGCAATCCCGGCCTGATCGGTTGGCGATCTGGCTCGGTATTGCGTTTTTGGCTGTTTGCGTAGGTCGAGGCCATCCGCGCCGGGATGAACCCCGGCTTGTCGATGGTGGTCGGCCCGCCCGGCACCGGCAAGACCGACGTGGCCGTCCAGATCATCACCAACCTGTACCACAACTTCCCGGACCAGGCACGTCGCCCGTGGCCGGTCTGAGGCGACATGTCGGGCGCGCGCTGGGCCTAATGCGGTCGCACCACGGCGCTTGGACTGCGCGGGGTCGTTGCAGCACACGCTCGTGATCACGCACTCGAACCAGGGGCTCAACCAGATCTTTGAAAAGATCATCCACCTGGACGTCGACGAGCGGCACTGCCTCCGCCTCGGCCACGGCGAGGAGGCGCTGGCCACGGACAAGGCACGCGCTCCCTGGTGGCCAAGGACGGCCGGGAGTGCACGGGAAGTCGTGCTAACTCCGCTCGCGCTGGTGCGGCCGCCGCCCGCCCCAACAACAGGACTTTAGCAAGGCCGGCCGCGTCGAGTACTTTTTGCAGCAGCGGCTCCTGCTGCTGAACGAAGTGCAGCGCCTGGCCTACAGGTCGGTCTCGGCGCAAGCCGGTGCGGGGTGCGGAGGCGCTACCGTCGCTGACCTGCTAGAATTCAGACCCGGTCGGGTGCGGTCGCGCGGACTAGCCTCAACATCCCGGGCGACCATGGCGCCACGTGCGAGACGGCCGGCCACGTTTGGGCGCTCTACGTGAAGCCGCTGTGGGAGCACTTTGAGCGCCAGCTGGCCGGTGCGTGGCAGAGTCACCGGCGTCTCGATTGCCGATATGTCTCGGTCTTCTCATGTAGCGAGGCGTGCGTGCGGCAGCTTGGGGCGAACAGCGGCGGCGAACCCGACCGCGGCCACGGTGGCGTCGCTGTTCCCGTTCCACGCGTACTTTGCCAATGCGCCGCAGCCGCTGTTCCCCGAGACCGCGACGTTGGAGGAGGCCAAACGCATTGCCGAGGGCTGCTACAAGGGCCACCTGGCCAACATGTTCCAGCAGCTGGAAGAGATGCGTGGTACGCCGCGTCCCCCCCCGCGCATGGCCGGCGGGCGGCAGGCGCCGCTGACGCCAGGCCACTTTACATCCGTTGTGCCGCTGGCCATGCAGCCTTTGAGCTGGTGCGGCACGGCTACGACCGTGGCAACTTTTTGCTCACCAAGGAGGCCAAGATCATTGCGATGACGTGCACGCATGCCGCGCTGAAGCGCCGCGAGGTGCGCACCGCTGGCTCCCCGCGGCGTCCGGCATGCAGCCGCGGGTAACTCACACTCTGTGGAGGCGCCGCCGTGGGCGGGCGTGGGCGGGCCAGCTGGTCGACATTGCGTTCAAGTACGACAACATCGTCATGGAGGAGTCGGCGCAGATCCTCGAGGTGGAGACGTTCATCCCGCTGCTGCTGCAGAACCCCGACGACGGCTACAACCGGCTCAAGCGCGTCATCCTGATCGGCGACCACAACCAGCTGCCGCCCGTCGTGAAGAACATGGCGTTCCAGCGCTACGGCAACATGGAGCAGTCGCTCTTTGCACGCTTCATCCGCCTGGGCGTCCCGCACGTCCTGCTCGACGCGCAGGGCCGCTGCCGCCCGTCGCTCGCCAACCTCTTTGCGTGGAAGTACCCGGGCCTGGGCAATCTGCCGACGGTCGCCACCAATCCGGCGTACCTGGCCGCCAACACCGGCTTTGCCCACGACTTCCAGGTGCGCCGCCGCAAAGAGTTGGCGGGCCCATCCCCCTGCTGCAGGCGTCCTGACGCGAGGTCATCGCTGCTGTGGGTGCGTGGCACTGCCGAGCGCAGCTCGTCCACGTTGGCGACTACAATGGCCGCGGCGAAACCGAGCCGCTCCCGCACTTTTACCAGAACCTGGGCGAGGCCGAGGTGCGCCAGC
>Ga0180216_1001519_pt1 | contig 20612 bp, 19 predicted proteins | sample eDN3rd37CBELigMG_FD_128879 | JGI IMG/M metagenome (GOLD analysis project Ga0180216, IMG submission 128879) | Enriched Miracle-Growth compost microbial communities from Emeryville, California, USA - eDNA 3rd pass 37_C BE-Lig MG (version 2)... ...
ACCGGCGTGGTCGGCGTGCTGAGGAACGGCGAGGGGCCCACGGTCATGCTGCGCGCCGACATGGACGCCCTGCCCGTCGCCGAGGCCACCGGCCTGCCCTATGCCAGCACCGTCCGCACCCGGGACGAGGACGGCGCCGAGGTGGGGGTCGCGCACGTCTGCGGCCACGACCTGCACATGGCCTGGCTGATGGGCGTCGCGCGGGTCCTGTCCCGCCACCGCGACGCCTGGGCGGGGACCGTGCTGGCCGTCTTCCAGCCCGGCGAGGAGGTCGGACGCGGCGCGCAGAGCATGATCGACGACGGCATGCTCGAGCGATTTCCCAAGCCCGACGTGATCCTCGGCCAGCACGTCGTGGTCGGCGAGGCCGGCACCGTGGGCTATCGCAGCGGCGTCATCCTGTCGGCGGGCGACAGCCTCAAGGTGAGGCTCTTTGGCCGGGGCGCCCACGGCTCGCAGCCGCAGACCTCCATCGACCCGGTCGTCATGGCCGCGGCGACCGCGATGCGGCTGCAAACCATCGTATCGCGCGAGATCGCGCCCACCGACAACGCGGTGCTGACCATCGGCTCGCTGCATGCCGGGGTGAGAGAGAACATCATCCCCGAGGAGGCCACCCTCAAGCTCAACATCCGCACGTACGACGAGGACGTACGCAACACCATGCTGGCCGCCGTCAGGCGGATCTGCTGCGCGGAATGCGCGGCCTCGAACGCGCCGCGCGAGCCCGAGTTCACCACCATCAGCTCGTTTCCGGTCACCCGCAACGACGTCGAGTCCACCGAGAGGATCGCCCTGGCATTCAAGACGCAGTTCGGCGCGCGCGCCTTTGAAACCCAGCCGGCGGGCGCGAGCGAGGACTTCAGCCTGTTCGGGCGCGCCTGGAAGGTGCCCTACGTCTTCTGGTTCGTGGGCGGCACCGATGCCCGGACCTACGCCGAGGCCAAGGCGGCCGGCCGGCTCAACACCCTGCCCAACAACCACTCGCCGAAGTTCGCGCCGGTGATCCACCCGACGCTGGAGGCCGGGCTGCAGGCGATGCTCACGGCCGCATCGGTGTGGCTGTGCGGGCCTCGAGGCCGCGGCGGGCCGCGGGCCGCGCCCGGGCGCTGAATGCCGCGATCCGTCGATCGAGGCCGCGTGCCAAGCCTTCGGCGCTGCGGATCACCCCGGCCGCCTCTCGCCTCAGGCGCGCATCGCCTTGAGCGCCTCGGCCCAGCGCAGCAGCTCGTCCAGCATGGTCCTGGCCGAGGCATCGATCAGCTCGTTGGAGGCAAAGGCGCCGTCCGCCCCGATGTGGCTCGCCACCATCGGCACCGTCACGCCTTCCACCATCGGCATCATCTTGAGGGTGGTGACGTGCAGCCTTTCCATCTGGACCGCGCGCAGGCCGCCCGAGACCCCGCCATAGCCGACGAAGCCGCAGGGCTTGTAGTTCCATTCCCTGTAGACGAAGTCCAGGGCGTTGACCAGGGCCGGCGGCGGGCTGTAGTTGTATTCCGGTGTCACGAACACGTAGGCGTCGGCCGCGGCCACGCTCGCGCTCCAGCGCCGGGTGTGCTCGTGCTGGTACTGCTGCATGCGTGGATGCACCGGCTCGTCGTACAGCGGCAGCTCGAAATCGGCCAGGTCGACGAGCTGCGCCTCGAAGGCGCCGTGCTCTTGCGCAAACTCATGGAACCAGCGGGCCACCGCCGGCCCGACACGCCCGGGGCGCGTGCTGCAGATGATGGTTTGAAGCTTCAAGGACATATTCCTTCCTTTTGTCGAGGGGGAGATAGATTATCCGCCATTCCCATCGACGCCATCCCCTCCCATCGCCTGGAACCTGACTTGGCATGCTATCCCAGGCACCGATTCCTCGGTAACGAGAAAGGTAGGGCCGCATGAAAGCCCGGGCGTCCGATCTGCTGGCGACCGCCGTCGCGCCCATCGTCTGGGGCAGCACCTACATCGTCACCACCGAGTTCCTGCCCGGTTTTTCCCCGCTGACGGTGGCCGCGATGCGCGCCCTGCCGGCGGGCTTGCTGCTGCTCCTGCTGGTGCGGCGGCTGCCGAAGGGCATCTGGTGGCTGCGCAGCCTGGTCCTGGGCGCCCTCAATTTCTCGATTTTCTGGAGCCTGCTCTTCGTCGCGGCCTATCGCCTTCCCGGCGGAGTCGCCGGGACGGTCCTGTCGGCCCAGCCCCTGATCGTGGTCTTTCTGGCCTCGTTCCTGCTCGGCGTCCCGCTGCGGCCCCTGGCGATCGTCGCGGCGCTCGCGGGCATGGGCGGCGTGGGCCTGCTGGTGCTGACGCCCGGCGCGGCGCTCGACGCCGTGGGCGTCGGAGCGGGCCTGGCCGGGGCGGCCGCCATGGCGCTGGCCACCATCCTGACCCGCAAATGGCGGCCTCCGGTCTCGCCGCTCACCTCCACCGCCTGGCAGCTCACGCTGGGCGGCCTGCTCCTGGTGCCGGCGGCGCTCCTGTTCGACCCGGCGCCGCCGGTCCCGAGCGCCGCCAACCTCATCGGGCTCGCATGGCTGGGCCTGATCGGCGCGGCCCTCACCTACGCGCTGTGGTTCAAGGGCATCGCACGCCTGGATTCCGCCACCGTGTCCTCGCTGCTCTTTCTGAGCCCCCTGACGGCGGTGCTGCTGGGATGGGTGTTCCTGGACCAGGCGCTGAACGCGCCCCAGGCGATCGGCATCGCCGTGGTCATCGGCAGCATCTGGCTCAGCCAGCGGGCGAACGGATAGCGGGGCCGCCGCTGGCGTCCGCTTCGCCGCCCATTGCGGCGGGCGTATCCCTCGCGCCCGCGTGGACGGGCGCGGCAAGGCCCGATCCCGACGCCTATTCGCCGAGCGCGAGATCCAGGGCCGCGTCGCAATGCACCAGGGTCGTGTCGAAGACCGGCACCGGCACATTGCCTTGATCGAGCAGCATGCCGACCTCGGTGCAGCCGAGGATCAGGCAATCGGCGCCCCGCTCGACGAGGCGCCGCGCGATCGCCACATACGCCGCCTCGCTCTCGGGGGTGACCACGTCGCGGCACAGCTCCTCGTAGATGATGCGATGCGTTTCGGCGCGGTCCGCCGCATCCGGCACCATCGGCTCGAGGCCGGCCGCCGCCAGCCGTCCGGTGTAGAAAGCCTGCTCCATCGTGAAGGCGGTGGCCATCAGGCCCGGAGAGCGCAGCCCCGCGCGCCGGATGGCCGCGGCGGTCGCATCGGCGATGTGCAGCAGCGGGATGTCGATCCCCGCCATCATCCGGTCCGCCACCTTGTGCATGGTGTTGGTCGCCAGCACGATGAAATCGGCACCGCCGCGCTCGAGCGCCCTGGCCTCGCGATTCAGGACCGCACCGGCCTCGTCCCACTCCCCCGCCGCCTGCAGCGCCTCGATCCGCGCGAAATCGAGGGACCGGATCAGCAGCTCGGGCGAATGCAGCCCGCCCAGGCGCTCCCTCGTCGAGTCGCAGAGCCGGCGATAGTAGATCCGGGTCGAAGCGGCGGACATGCCGCCCAGGATGCCGATGGTTTTCATGTCGAATGCGGGATACGGCCGCTGCGCCGCCTCAAAGAATCGTCAAAGCCGTTCGCCGGCCCGGCCGCGAGCGCCATGGCCAAGCTGCGGGGAATCATGTGTATCCATTTTAACGGCTCGCATCCCGGTACCGGGCCGTCCCCCCCAGACTCAAGCCAGACGGATACGGCCTCTTGGCACTTCACGACTGGCCAGGAAATCAGGACTAATATCGACACATCTGGGCATCGCAGGACGCCTGCTGCGGCAAGAGCGAAAACGGAGGTTTTCATGGATGAAACACGGCGGGAAGCATTGGCTACCACCCCGCTGAAACCGGAGGCGTCGCGATGAAGCGCACGGCGCTGGCCGTGCGCCATGTCGCCTTCGAGGACCTGGGCATCCTCGTCCCATTGCTGGAGGAGCGCGGCTATGAGCCACGGTATCTGGAGGCCGGCGTGGATCCGCTCGATGCGGATAGCCTCGCGTCGGCCGACCTGGCGGTGATCCTCGGAGGCCCGATCAGCGTCTATGAAACGGATCATTATCCGTTCCTCCGGGCCGAGCAACGCGCCATCGCCGCCCGGCTGGCGGTGGGCGGACCCACACTCGGCATCTGTCTCGGCGCTCAACTCATGGCCCGGGCGCTTGGGGCCGAGGTAGCGGCCACAGGCCGCGCGGAAATCGGCTACGCGCCCATCACCCTCACCGACCAGGGACGAGCTTCGGCACTTCAGGGCATCGGGCTCGTGCCGGTCCTGCATTGGCACGGCGACCAGTTCTCCATTCCCGAGGGGGCCGCGCGCCTTGCGCAAACGCCCGGATTCCCGAACCAGGCGTTCTCCCTCGGACCCCGGATCCTTGGCCTGCAATTTCACCTGGAAGCCGACCATACACAGATCGAGCAGTGGTTGATCGGCCACGCACACGAACTATCCGCCCGAGGGGTCGCTCCGCAAGCCATCAGGCGCGACGCCGCCCGGTACGGCCACTCACTGGAGCAGGCGGCACGCACGGTTTTCGGGACATGGCTGGATCGATTGGACGGGACCTAAACGATCCGCGCACCGATGCGCACCACGAGGCGGCCGCGCACCTTGCCGGCGAGCAGCTCGGGCGCGACGGCGATGGCGTCCTCGAGGGGGATCTCTCGCATCAGCCGCTCGAGCAGGGCCGTGTCTAGGTCGGTGGACAGGCGTTGCCAGGCCCTCAGGCGGTCGGCGGTAGGGGCCATCACGCTGTCGATGCCCGCGAGCGTGACGCCGCGCAGGATGAAGGGCGCCACCGTGGCCGGGAAAGCCATGCCCGCCGCCAGCCCGCAGGCCGCCACCACGCCGCGGTAGCGCATGGCCGCGCAGACGTTGGCGAGCACCTGGCCGCCCGCCACGTCGACGGCGCCGGCCCAGCGTTCTTTTTCCAGCGGCTTGCCGAGCTGCTCGATTTCCGCGCGGTCGATGATGTGGCGCGCGCCCAGGCCGGTGAGGAAATCCGATTCCCGCACCCGCCCCGTGACGGCGGCGACCTCGTAGCCCAGCCTTGCCAGCATCGCCACGGCCACGCTGCCCACGCCGCCGGCGGCGCCGGTCACCACGACGGGCCCCTGGTCCGGCGTCACGCCATGGCGCTCCAGCGCCAGCACGCACAGGGCGGCGGTATAGCCCGCCGTACCGATGCCCATCGCCTGCCGCGCAGTGAACGGCGCCTGCAGCGGAATCAGCCAGCGCGCGGGCACGCGGGCCAGCTCGGCCAGGCCGCCCCAGTGCACCTCGCCCACGCCCCAGCCGTTGAGCACCACCTGGGCCCCCGGCGCGAACGCGGGATCGGTGGACGATTCCACCGATCCCGCGAAATCGATGCCCGGCACCATGGGGAACTTGCGCACCACCGGCGCACGGCCCGTGATGGCGAGCGCATCCTTGTAGTTGAGCGTGGAATAGGCGATGCGCACGGTCACCTCGCCCTCGGGCAGAGAGGCTTCGTCCAGCATCCGCAGCTCGGCCGCCTGCCGGCCGTCCTGTCTGTCGATGAGCAGGCCACGGAACATGAGGGTCTCCTTTTATGTGGGATTGAGACTGCCGGCAGCACCAGCGGGAATGCCGCTAGGTTAACCGATAGCCGCGGCGCCCATGCCGATGGCGGCGGCGCTCATGCCCATGGGCCGCCGCGTCAGGCTTGCGCGAGCCGCGCGCGGCATGCCTGTATCGCCGCGTCCATGCGCCGCGCCGTGGCGCGGCGGATGGGGAACGCCGCGGCACGCTGGGCAAAGGTCGCCGCCTGTGCCAGCATCCGGTCGATGAGGCCCTCGGCCGTCTTCAGGGGCACGCCGCCTCCCGTCGCCAGACGGAGCATATGGCCTCTTTCCACGGCATTGCCCTCGCCGCAGACGTCCATGTGATGCCAGCCCCCCGGGCCTTCGCTGAAGGTCAGGTCGAAGGCCGGGGCGAGCCGCCAGCGCCGGTCACGGCCCAGGCGCCAGGCGAGGTTCTTTGGGTGGTCGTCGCGATTGTGGAACAGCACGTTGAAGACCGCCCGGGCATACGCCTTTTCCACCTCGCGCGCGTCACGGGTCAACAAATGGGTGGCCCGCAGGAAAGCGGTATAGTCCGTGGCGCCCGGCACGCGGAAGTCCACTTGTAGCAGGCCCGCCAGGCTGTGCACCGCTACGCGCATGCCCCGCTCGCGATCGAAGCGAGCCGCCCCGAAAGCCGCCAGCCTGGGCGACAGCTCGAACCATGTGGTCGCGGGGACCTCCAATCCGCAATCACGGGCCAGTTCGGCATACATCTGCTCGATGGCGCAGACTTCCTGGTGCTCGTCCTGGGCGGGGAATTTCACCAGCCAAGGATCGCCCGGCGCATCGCTGCGGGTGCTGACATGGCCCGACGCAAGGTCGTACTGCACCAAGGCCTTGGGCCGCGCCCCTTGCGGCGAGCCGCCGGCCAGCGCCAGCTCGCGCAAGGCGGCGCCGGCCTCCCCGGCCAAGGCCCGCCCGCTTTCCCGGGCCAGCGACAGGAGGTTCCAGTCGGGCTCCTCGGCGTCGGGCTCCATGGCCGGCACGAAGCGCAGGGCCCCCATGGCGCGGTCTCCGATGAAGGCCAGGCGATCCAGCGGCCCGGGATGCCGCAGGCCCTGCCGGCGAAACAATCGATCCATCAGCAGCAGGCCCCAGCCATCGGGCAGGCTGTCGGCGATCAGCCCGGGCAGGCGATGCTGGTGCCGTGGAAAATCGCCATACGCCGCGGCACGCAGCTTCAGGTGCAATGGCGACAGTTCCAAGCCTTGCGCCAGCGCCTCGGGGGCGTATTCGAACAACAGCGTGGCGCCATCGTCGGCCAGCAGGCCCAAGGGCCAATCCTCGCCCCAGCCACAGTAATGGACGGCCATTCTTTTCATCACCGCGGCGTCCCGGGATGGAGGGCGGCGCCTCGGCGGGGCGCCCTGCCGGGCGGCGACGGGCGCGGGGACGACGGCCTCATGCTTTCCTCCGGCGGGGTGCCCGCTGCCGCTGTCCGGCGGCTTCCGCGAGTTCCATCTGGGCGATGGAGTGGCGCTTGAGCACGAACAAGTCCTCCAGCTCATCCGCCAGCCCGAGCGCCTGTACCACGCGGACCAGGGTTTCCAGCGAAGACTGCCCGCTGCTCTCCAGTTTGCGCAGGGCGCCCAGTGAGAGGCCGGCCATCTGCGCCAGCTCGTATTGAGGCAAGCCCTGGGCCAGCCGCTGGGCGCGCAGGCGCCGGCCCAGCGCCTCAAGGATCTCGCCGGTGGACGCCAATTTAAAAGACATAAATATGATTATTAAATAGTGATATCTGATGCAAGAATCATTTTAATGGTTATGAATCAACAATGCCAGCCTTGCTAGCCGGGACACGGCAGCGCTCACAGCGTCCCCAATCGCATATTGACAGGCCAGCGGACCTCGCGGGTGCGCGCCGGGTCGCCCCACAGCGCCGCCAGATCGGCGGCGAAGCCGCGCAGGACGTCCTCGCGCGCCGCCTCGCGCGCCCGGCGCACGGCGGACCACGTGGAGACATAGCCCAGCAAGTCGTCCAGGTTCCACGCCTTGCGGATGTCCATGGGCGGCGAGGGACGCTCGTCGAAAGGAAACGGCAGGTCGGCATAGCCGGAATCGACCAGCCTCCGTTCGGCGGGCCAGTACGAGCCGATCTCGTCCCGGTAAAAGCGGCTGAAGCGCGGGCCCAGCTCCTCGTCCATTCGCGGCACGCCGTAGCTGACCAGGGCGAGGATTGCATGCGGGGCGCCGATGCGGCGCGCTTCCACATAGAAGCGCGGCAGATGGAACCAGTGCGCGGCCTGGGCAGCGGCGATGAGCTGGACGCTGTGGTCCGCGAGCGGCAATTGCTCCGCCGCGGCGCAGACGTATCCCACGCGCGGATGCGCGGCGGCGTTGGCGATCTGGTCGGCGCTGGGATCGGCGCCCAGCACCTCGCCGAAGTGCGCGGCCAGTTGAACCGTCAACTGGCCATTGCCGCAGCCGACGTCGACCGCCCGCGCCGTGCCGGGCGACGCCGAGGCGAGGAACCGTGCCAGCTCGGGCGGATACTCGGGGCGAAAGCGCGCATAGTTTTTCCCGCCCTGGTCGAACCAGTTCCGAGGTGTGCCTGCCGCATGGGGCATGGGTGGTCTCCTGTTTCTCTGGATGAGGCAGTGCCTGCCCGGCGTTCCGCGGGCCGGGCACACCCCCGAAGTACAATTCCCCCCGCAATCCACCCGCACACGGCGGCCGCGATCGCCGGGCCCGAGAAGAATCACCGGAACCACGAAGATCGAGAGGAATGACAGTGAATTTAACGTATCAGTGGCTATACGACACCGTACGCGCGCGCTTTGATTCCGACGAGGCCATGGAGGCCTTTCTGCCCCAGGCGCTCGCGCCCGATGAATTGAGGCGCAAAGGCGATGACCGATACCTGTCCGCCATGACCCGGCGGATATTCCAGGCGGGCGTGCAGCATTCCATGGTCGACGCCAAATGGCCCGCCTTCGAGGAAGCCTTCTCGGGTTTCGCGCCGGAGGCCATGGCCCGGCTCGGCCCGGAGGACATCGAGCGGCACATGCAAAACCCGCGGATCATCCGCGACCGCGCCAAATTGCAGGCCATCCCCAGGAATGCGCGCTTCATCCTGGACGTCCGCCAGGAACGGGACGAAGGCTTCGGGGCGTTCATCGCCGGCTGGCCGGTCGACGACATCATCGGCTTGTGGCGCCTGCTCGCCAAGCGCGGCGCCCGCCTCGGCGGACGTTCGGCGGCCGGGTTCCTGCGGCTGGCCGGCAAGGATACCTTCCTGCTGACCAGCGACGTGGTCGCCCGCCTGGCGGCCGCGGGCGTCATCGCCGGCGAACCCAAGACCCAGCGCGAGCTGCGGGCGGTGCAGGACGCCTTCAACGCCTTGCGGCAGGATTCGGGCAGGCCGCTATGCCAATTGTCGTCCATGCTCGCGCTGAGCATCCATCCGGCTTTCTAGGGCGCGGGCATCATCGGCATTCGACCTGCCTGAGGCCCGAGAGCCCGCGCCCATGCGAGCCCGCCGGGGCTGCCCGAGCCAAGCGCCCGCGCGGCAAGCGCATTCACTCGGCGCTGTCGGGCTGGGCCGCAGGATGCGCCGCCTGAAAGGCGGCGAGCGTGTTGCAATGCCTGTCGATGCGCTCGATCGTCGGCCAGGCCGAAAGATCCATGTCGTAGCTGCGGGCATTGAAGACCTGCGGAACGAGGCAGCAATCGGCAAGGCCCGGCTCGTCCCCGTGGCAGCACAGGCCCGTCTCGGGCGATTGCAGGCTGGCCTCGAGCGCATCGAAGCCCAGGGTGATCCAGTGCGTGTACCAGCGGTCGCGCATCGGCTTTTCCACCCCCATGTCGCGGGCAAAGAAACGCAGCACGCGCAGGTTGTTGAGCGGATGGATGTCGCAGGCGATCTGCTCGGCCAGGGCGCGCACCCGGGCCCGGGCCTGCGGCGTCCCGGGCAGCAGTGCCGGCGGGCCGTAGGCCTCGTCGAGGTATTCGAGGATGGACAGCGACTGCGTGAGCACGAGCCCGTCGTCCACGAGCGTGGGCACCAGGCCCTGCGGATTCAGGCGCCGATAATCCGGCAGGTGCTGCTCGCCGCCATGCTTGATCAGATTGACCGGGACCAGCTTGAAATCCAGCCCCTTGAGGGCCAGGGCGATCCGCACGCGATAGGCCGCCGAGCTGCGGAAGAAAGAATAAAGTTCGAGCATGTTCAGACTTTGACCCCCACGCCCAGGTACTTTGCAACGACGTCCTCGTTGCCATGCAGGGCATCGGGCGTGCCTTCGTAGACCATGCTGCCATTATTCAGGATATAGCAGCGATCCGCCAGCGACAGCGCGGCGCGGACGTTCTGCTCGACGATGATGATGGTGCGGCCGGATTTCGCCAGGCCGCGACAGACCTCGATCAGGTCGCGCACGATGAGCGGCGCCAGCCCCTCGAAGGGCTCGTCCAGGAAGATCAAATCGGCGTCGCGCACCATCGCCCGGGCGATCGCCAGCATTTGCTGCTCGCCGCCTGACAATTGCCGGCCGAGGTTGCGCTTGCGCTCGGCCAGGCGCGGGAAAATCTCGTAGATCTGGGATATGGGCAGGGGCTTGGGGCAAGCCATGGCGGCCAGCACCAGGTTTTCATGGACCGTGATGGAGCCAAAGACGCGCCGTTCCTCGGGGACGAGCTGGATCCCGCAGCGCGCGATCTCATGCGCGGGCAGGCCCTGGATCTCCCGGCCCTTGTAGCGGATGCTGCCGCTGCGGGGCCGGATCACCCCCATGAGCGTCTTCAGCGTCGTGCTCTTGCCCGCCCCGTTGCGGCCCAGGAGAGCCACCACCTCGTGCTCCTCGACCTTCAAGGAAACGTCGAACAGGATATGGGAGTCCCCGTAAAAGCTGTTGATCTCGTCGACCTCAAGCAGGCTCATCGTCCATCCCTCCCAGGTAAGCGGCCTGAACCGCCGGATCCTTGCGGATTTCGTCGGGCGTGCCTTCCGCCAGCTTGCGGCCTTCGTAAAGCACCGTGATCCGTTCCGCGAGCTCGAACATCGCATCCATGTCGTGTTCCACGATGACGATGCTGCGGCCGGCGCGGATCGACCGGAGCAGCTTGACCACCGCCACCCGTTCCTCGGGGCTCAGGCCCGCGAGCGGCTCGTCGAACAGCAGGACATTGGCTCCCGTCGCCAGCGCCAGGCCGATTTCGAGCCGGCGCTTTTCGCCATAGGGCATCTCGGCGACGCGCGTATCCGCCTGGGCACGCAGATCGACCAGGGCGATGGCGGCATCGACCTGCTCGTCCAGCTCCGCCGAATGCAGATTGCCCAGCAGGTCGCCCCGGTACGGGCCGCGCTGGCGCGCGAGGACCGCGATGCGCACGTTCTCGCGCACCGTCAACTGCTCGAACAACTGGTTGATCTGGTAGCTCTTGCTCATGCCGAGCTGGCAGACCGCCGTCACGCCGATGCCGGTGATGTCCTGGCCGCGCAGGAGCACCCGCCCCGAGGTCGTCGGCAGCTCGCCGGCGAGCATGCTGAAGAAGGTCGATTTCCCGGCGCCATTGGGGCCGATCACCCCGTGCAGTTCCCCCTCGGCCAGGGCGAAATCGATGTCGCTCGCGGCCTTGAGCCCGCCATAATGCTTGCTGATCCCGCGAGCCTCCAGCACCGGCTCGCCGGCCCGCGCGGGCCGCTGCGGCGAGACCATGCCGAGCTGCGCGGCGGCGGCCTGCCCGCCCCCGCCCTCGATGGGCCGGGCCGCGGGCCGGAAACGGCGCGCGAGTTCGAGGATGCCGCCCGCCACCCCATGGCGAAAGACCGTGACCAGCACGACGAACACGATGCCCAGGATCAGCTTCCAGTAGGGACCCAGGTTGCCCACCTGCTGCAGGCCCTCGTACAGGTAGAGCCAGATGGCCGCGCCCAGCAGGGGGCCCAGGAGCGTGCCGGCGCCCCCCATCACGGTCTGGATCACCAGCTGCGCCGAGGTGTCCAGCGCAAACGCATCCGGCGGCATGTAGGACTGGAAGATCCCGAGCAGGGCCCCCGAGAGCCCGCCGTACGCGGCGGCGACGACGAAGACCACGAGCTTGTAGCGCTGGATCGAGTGGCCGAGCGCCATGGCGCGCTTGGGATTGCTGCGGATCGCCTGCAGCACGGCCCCGAAAGGAGAGTGCACGATGCGCCGCGCAATCAGGAAACCCACGAAAAAGAAAGCCGCGACGAACCAATACATCGGCCAGCCGCTGGACAGGTGGAGATCGACGAAGCCCAGCGACACATGCGGCGGCGGCACGCCGGCGATGCCGTTCTCGCCGCCGGTGAATTCCTTGAACGTGGAGTTCTCCATGAAGAAGAACATTTCGCCGAAAGCAAGGGTCGCCATGGCGAAATAGATCCCCGAGCGGCGCAGGGTCAGGTAGCCGATGACGAGCCCCGCGACCGAGGCCACCGCGGTGCCGACGAACAGCGCCAGCAGCACGTTCGAGACGATGTCGGCCGTGAGCAGATAGGCCGTGACGAAGCCGCCGGTGCCGAAGAAAGCGGCCTGGCCGAAGGACAGCAGCCCGGTGTAGCCGAACAGCAGATCGAAGCCCAGGCCGAACAAGCCCCAGATCAGCACCCGGGTCAGCAGGTCCGAGTCCATGCCGAGGGAGGGCAGCAGGTAGGGCGCCGCGAGCAGGCCGAGGGCCACCAGGATCTCGGGACAGAAGCGCTTGAAGAACCCGCGCGACCCCGGAGCCGCCCGCAGGCCGGGCGATGACGTTTGGACGGTGTTCATTCGCGCCCCTCCAGCCCCATGAGCCCCTGCGGACGAAAGATCAGCACCAGCGCCATGACGAAGAACAGCATGACTTGCGAATAGGCGGGATTGAAGATGGAGGTCAGGCTGAGGATCTCGCCCGCGATGATCCCGCCGATCACCGCGCCCGGAAACGAGCCCACGCCCCCGATGACGATCACCACGAAGGAATCGACCAGCACCCTGAACCCCATGTCGGGCGCCAGCGTGACGAGCGGCGCCTCGATGACGCCGGCGTAGCCCGCGGCCATCGCGCCCAGGCCGAACACGACGAGAAAGATGCGCTTGACGTTGATCCCCAGGATGTTGACCATCAGCGAGTCCTCGATGCCGGCGCGCACGATGAGCCCCAGCCGCGTGCGATAGAGGACGAAATACAGCACGAGCAGCGTGGCCAGCGAGATGAACATCGTCTGCAGCCGGTACAGGGGATAGGCGATGGATCCGATGCGGGCGATGCCCTGCCCCCACTCCGGCGCGGGCATCGACAGGCTGACCCCGCCGAAGATCCCGCGGACGATCTCCACCAGCACGATCGCCACGCCGAAAGTCACGAGGATCTGGTCCTCGGGCGGGCGTCCGTAGAACAGGCGCACTAGCCCTCTTTCGATGAGCAGGCCCACCGCCAGGGTCACCAGGGCGCCGGTGACGAGCGCCACGGCAAAGGATTGCGTCAGGCCGTAGGTGACATAGCCCGCATAGGCGCCCACCACGAACATCGCCCCGTGGGCGAAATTGACGACCCCCAGCGCGCCATAGATGATGGTCAGGCCGGTGCTGATCAAGGCCAGCAGCAGGCCGCCGACCAGGCCATTGAATATCTGCGAGACGAGTAAAGGCATGCTCGGCATGGAAAGCCTCCTACCTATAAGGGATGCAAGTCGATATAGAGAGGCCGGCCAGGAATCCGCCAGCCCTGCCGCGACCTTGCAGACTCAGTCCTTGCCGCCGTCGTCGAATCGCACGGCGGGCATGGGCCGCCGATCGACCGTCAGGGAAAATATGTCGGGCCGCGCATAATGGCCGACCGTGTCCAGGTCGTACTTGCCCTTGACCAGGTCCCGCAAGTCGATGTCGGCATAGAGAATGGTTTCCTCCTCGCCCGCGGGGCCGGCCAGGATCTCTCCCAGGGGACTGACGATCAGGCTGCCGCCGCGCATGAGGACGGTGTCCGGATCGTCGCCCAGCGTGCAGTCATAGTCCGCGGGATAGGCGCCGCGGGTGACGTACTGGCAGGCCGAGAGCACGAAACACCGCCCCTCGAGCGCGATGTGCCTCATGCTGGAGGGCCAGACGGGGCGATCGTCGGCGGTCGGCACGCAGTACAGGCCGATGCCCTGGGCGTACATGGCCATGCGCAGGGCCGGCATGAAGTTCTCCCAGCAGATGACGGACCCGATCCGGCCGATGTCGGTCTCCAGCACCGGCAGCGTCGAGCCATCGCCAAAGCCCCAGATCAGGCGTTCCGCCCCGGTCGGCATCAGCTTGCGGTGCTTGCCCAGCACGGTGCCGTCGGGACCGATGAACAGGGCGGTGCAATAGATCGTCGATTCGCCGCCCTCCATCACGCCGATCACGACGTGGGCACCCGCCTCGCGCGCGGCCTCCCCCAGGCGTTCCGTCTCGGGCCCCGGGATGGCGATGCAGCCCGCCCGATAGGCGTAGAACAGATCGCGCGACCGTTCGCCGCGATATCCCACGGGCGTGTCGAAATGACAGCCCTTGGGGTAGCCCGAAATGAAGGCCTCGGGAAAGACGATGAGGCGGGCGCCCGCGCGTCCGGCTTCCAGGATCAATTGGCAAGCCTTCGCCACGCTCTTGTCCTTGTCGAAAGGAACCGCTGCGGCCTGCACGACCGCTGCCTTGTAAACCATGATCACGACCCGATAGAAAAAGGATTCGACAAAGCCCCCGCGCAACCCGGATCCATCCGGGCCGCGCGTGCCGGAGGCTCAGACATAGCTGCCCAGCTTGCAGCCGAACAGATCCGCGGGCGGCAGGACGCTGCTGGCGTCGATGATGTCCACGATCTCGCAAAAATCCATGGGATCCTTCATGTCGGCGGGCTTCTTGCCGCGCACGATCGGAAAGTCCGCGACCCCCTGGTGGTCGGCCGCCCTGAACCAGACGTCGCTGATCAGGCCCTTGCGCTTTTCCTCCTTTTCGTAGGCCTTGATGACGTCGGGCGGATAGAAGGTGCCGGCGCGCTCGACCGCGTCCGCCCACAGCGCGATGTTCATGTACGCCATGTAGGCGGAATCGTGCGGCTTGGCATTGAACTTCTTTTCGAAGGCGCTCACGAAGTCCTTGACCATCGGATAGCGGTCCTGCAGGGTCCACCAGAACGCCATCGCGCCGTAGGCGCCCTGGAACGTTTCCGCGCCCAGTTCCTCGGCCAGGAACGGCGACAGCACCGGCACCACCAGCGACATCTTTTCGAGGATGCCGAATTCCTTGGCCTGCTTGATCGAGTTGGCCGCGTCGGCGCCATAATCGATGACGACCAGCGTATCGGCCCCGCTGTTGGCGATATTGATGAGGTAGGAGCTGTAGTCCTTGGTGCCGAGCGGATGGAGCTGCTGCCCGACTGTCTTCCAGCCCTCTTTTTCCGTGAATTCCTTCATGGAATCGTAGGTGGTGTGGCCGTAGGTGTAGTCGGGCACCAGGTAGACCGCCTTGCGGTCCTTGCCCAGCGACTTTGCCACCACCGGGGCGATGGCCTTGGCGACCGAATAGACGTAATACCAGAAACGGAACGCGTAGCGCTGGCAGTCCTTGCCGCTGATCTCGTTGGAGCCGCCGATCGCCACCAGGTACAGCGTCCGCTCGCGATTGCACACCTTTTGCAGGGCGATCGCCACGGCGCTGCTGACGCTGCCCGAAACCAGCATCGCATTGTTCTTGCTGATGAACTGCATGGCGGCCTGGACGGCGGAATTCGGCTTGGTCTCGGAATCGGCCACGTCATAGACCACCCGCTTTCCGAGCACCCCTTTCTTGGTCAGCGGCGAGATCTTGCGGATTTCCTCGGCGCCCGCGTTCAACTGCTCGATCGCCAGCTCGTAGCCCATGCGCTCGTCCTTTCCTTCCGCGGAATACGGCCCCGTCAGGTCGAGCGTCAGTCCGACGAATACCGTGTCCCCGGCCACGCCCTTCGGATAATTGCCGATGGGGGGCTTGTCCTCGGCCAGCGCCGGCAATGAGGCCGCCGACAGCGCCGTGGCGCCCGCCACCCCCAGGCCCGTCTGCAGCAGGCTGCGCCGCCCTTGATCGATATCCGCGGACTGATTGTGCTTGGTCGTATCCATGTCTCCTCCTGGTCGATCCGGCCTTGGACGGATCATCAATGAAACGAAATCTGAAATCGGCGATTCAAGAGCGCCTGGTCAATGGCCCGCCGCAAGCCGGCGGGGCCGCGTCCGGGTTCAGGCGGCGCGGCATCTGGCAGGCCGCCGCCACCGGGTGCGGCGGCATCACATGCCCTCCAGATCCGCGTGATGCTCGTCCTGCTGCGGGTCCGCCGCGCCCTCGAAGGCGCCCGGCCTCGCCTCGGACGGCCCGTCGTAATAGCGCGCGGGCTGCAAGGCCTGGCGATTGACGCGCAGGTCGAAGACGTCGAAACGGTTGTAGTGGCCGACGATGTCATGCATCTGCCGCGGCTGGATGCATCGGGTGAAATCGACGTCCGCATAGACGATGCCCTCGTCGTCGATCAGCGGCTCGCCGATGACGCGGCCATCGGGCCCGATCACCCCCGAGAACGCGGAATTCCTGCGGCGGAACTGCTCGCTGACCCCGGGGCAGGTGGGCTCGAACATCGCGGCGATTTCCTCGCTCACCGTCGAGCAGGACACCACGGTGAAGACCTTGCCCTCGAAGGAATGCGCCATGGACCTGACCTTGATGGCCTCGGCCATGTCGTAGGTGTCGGGCGCGACCGGCAGCGAGATGTAGCTCGCCACGTGCAGGAGTTCCCCCTGGGCCAGCAGGCTGAAACGCGCCAGCGTGTTGGTGTTTTCCCCGCAGGCCAGGGCGCCCAGCTTGCCGATCGGCGTGTCCAGCACGCGCAGCGACGAGCCATCGCCGCTCGCCCAGGTCAGTTTCTCGGCCCAGGTCGGCACCAGCTTGCGATGCCTGCCCAGGAGCCTGCCGTCGGGCCCCAGGAACACCAGCGTGTTGTACACCGTGCCGATGCCGTGCCGGCTGCGCTCGTTGACGCCGATCACGACGTACGTGCCGCTTTGGCGCGCGGCGCGCGCCAGCCGGTCGATTTCGGGGCCCGGAATCTCGATCGCCGCCAGGCAGAGCCTCTCGAACCAGGGGCTGCCCTGCACCGGCGTCATGATCCAGTTCCAATAGGGATAGCCGGAAACGAATACCTCCGGGAAAGCCACCAATTGCGCACCCTGCGCAGCCGCCTCGTGGATCAGCGCGCACGCTTTTTCGACGGTGGCCTCGGTATCCAGGAATACCGGCGCGGCCTGCACCGCCGCGACTTTGACTACAGGCAAGTTCAACATTCGGATCCTTTTTGCGGGTGCGCCTGCGCTGCAGCCACCCCGGCTCTCGGGTACTGTCCTTTTCAAAAAACACTACTGATAGTGCCGGTAAAGTGTTTTCTGACTATATTATTGGACAGCCATACAGGGCAGTCTATTAGCGTGATAGCAGCCGAACAATTAGGGTATACGCGGATAAATTTGATGGATCCTAAGGTTTATATCTATGAATGACGCATATAGTAACAATTATGATATCTTATTGTCTATGATTCTAGACAGTAATGTTCAAGCTATCTGTCGAACGTTTGAGACAGGATGCGGATCCTCCGGCGCCCGCTCTGCAGGACAGTCCGGGATGCGACTAGAATAGGCCTCGACGAACCAGACCGGCGCCGCCCAAGGCCGCCCCAACCCGGACCTTCATCCCCACCATGGACATCGCCAACAAGCTCGCCAGCATCGGCATTTCGGGCGTCCTCTACAAGCTTTACGCCGCAGCCATCGAACTGGGCGAAGCCCCTATCTCGGCGGTCGCGGCGCGCGCCGGGGTCGTCCGCACATCGGCGTACAACGCCCTGCAACGCTTGGAACAAGAAGGCCTCGTCACCCTGGAAACCCGGGACGGCCTGCGCTGCGTCATCGCAAACGACCCCACCACCCTGCTCGAGCGCATCGAGGCCAAGCGGCAGATGCTCAACGAGCTCATGCCCCAGTTGCGCTCGACCTACAACCGGGCGCTGGGCAAGCCGCAAATCCGCTTCTACGAAGGCGACCAGGGCATCCTCACCACCCTCTGGGACACGCTGACGATCACCGACGAGCCCAAGGTCCTGCGCGGCATACTGTCCATGAACGAACTGATGCAGACGCCCGGCATGGCCGAGATGGACCGCTTCATCCAGGACCGGGTCGGCAAGGGCATCTGGCTCAAGGTGATCCGTTCCGAGCAAAAGGACGTCGAGGCCATCTGGCCCTCCTCCCCGGCGCACCTGCGCGAGCTGCGCTACGCCCCGCCCAATATGGTGCTGTCCATGACGACGTTCATCTACGACCACCGGGTGTGCCTGATATCCTCCAAGAAGGAAAACTACGGCCTCATCATCGAGAGCGAGGAATTCGCCACCCTGCAAGCCGTCCTGTTCGACGCCATCTGGGAACTGAGCCGCCCGACCAGCGGCGCCGGCATGTGCCCGGCGCAGGAAAGCCCGTGAGGAGGCGTCCGCAGCGCGCGCATCGCCTGTCGCGGCGTCGATGGTGCGCCGTTCCTCGCCTGAAAACAGAAGCGCTTCATCGGCTATCGTTCAGGTGATCAATGGAGGTTTCGACCATGAGGAAATCACTTGCCGCCGCAAAAATCTTCACGCTGCTCGAACCAGGCCCCGTCGTGCTCGTCACCACACACCACGCGGGAAAGAGCAACATCATGACCATCTCGTGGACGATGGTGATGGACTTCACCCCGCGCTTCGCGATCTGCACCGGCCCGTGGAACCACTCGTTCACCGCGCTGGAAAAGGCGCGCGAATGCGTGCTCGCAATCCCCGGCGCCGACATGCTCGATACCATCGTCGGCATCGGCACCTGCTCGGGCGCGGACACCGACAAGTTCGCAAGCTTCGGCCTCACGCCCGCCAAAGGCAAGCACGTGCAGGCCCCGCTGATCGCGCAGTGCCTGGCGAACATCGAATGCAAGGTCGTCGAGATCATCGCCCCGCACGGCATCGTCGTGCTCGACGGCCTGGCCGCGTGCGTCGATCGCCAAAAACCCGAGCAGCGCATGCTGCACGCCATCGGCGACGGCACCTTCGTCGCCGACGGCGAACGCTTCGACCGCAGGAAGGCGATGCGGTCGAAGCTGCCCGATGGCGTTTAGCTGGCTTGCTGGCTACGCGGAGGCTGGGCGGCATGCCGGGTGCGGGACATCTTGCGGCCTACGCGGCGAGCGGGACATCTTGCGGGCTATGCCGCGGCCAGGCGGCCAGGCTGCCAGGCGCCCGCGAGGCCGTGGTCTTTGGCCGTCGACGAGCATGGACCAGGTTCGCCGCGCGCAATGCCCCCATCGGGCATGTTTCGGATGATGACGGGGGCCCTGGCATCATCCTCGGCAGAGCCCATCATGGCAGGATATTCTTGAACACCCTGCCATTTTTCATGATCACGGCGAAGTTTTTCTCTGGATTCGCGATCAGCCCGATGTCGGCGATCGGGTCGCCTTCCACGAGCAGCAAGTCGGCGAGCGCCCCTTCCTCGACGACGCCCAGCTTGCCGGGGTAGGGATTGCGCGGGCCCGACAGCGCGAGCAGTTCCGCGTTGGTACTGGTGGCCATCCGCAGCACCTCCGACGGCGCATACCAGCGCGTCATCGTCGCCAGCATCGCCCCCTGATGGACGGGCATGCCGGGGTCGAAGAGGATGTCGGTGCCCCAAGCCACCTTGAGGCCGTATTTCTTTGCGAGCCGGTAAGCATTGTCGGTGCCGGCGTATACCTCGAGCTGCTTGGCACGCGACTCGCCGGTCTTCGGATTGGAAAATTCATTGTCGATGAAGGCCTGGGCGCTCAGCCAGACGCTCCGCTCGGCCATCAGCCGGGCGGTCGGCTCATCCATCAATTGACCATGTTCGATGACCTTGACACCGGCACGGACGGCCGCCTGGATGGCGCGCGGCGTGTAGGCGTGAACCGCGACATAGGTGCCCCAGTTCTCGGCGGCCTCGACGGCGGCGCGGAACTCCCCCTCGGAATACTGGGCGACATCGATCGGATCGTAGTGCGACGACACGCCGCCGCCCGCCGCCAGCTTGACCTGGGTCGCGCCAAGCATGAGCTGCTCGCGGACGCGCTTTCGGACCTCGTCCTCGCCATCGGCGATCACGCCGCCATTGACCGCTTCGCCACGGCCGAGCGGGGCGTCCCGCCCCGCGGGAACCTCGTACGGCATGCGGAAATCGCCGTGCCCTCCCGTCTGCGAGATCATCGCCCCGGAAGGCCAGATCCGCGGTCCCTCCACCACACCTTCGTCGATGGCCCGCTTGAGCCCGAAGGCGGGACCGCTGAGATCGCGGACACTGGTGAAGCCTCGCATGAGCGTGCTGCGGGCCTCCTTGCCGGCCACCAGATTGATGTAGCCGATGTCGCCGGTCAACAGCACCGGCAAGGGGACGGCCGCCATCATGGCATGCCAGTGCGCGTCGATGAGGCCGGGCATCAAGGTCCGCCCGCCGCCCTGAATGATGCGGGTATCGGCCCGGCGGTCGACGGGGATCGGACTGGTGGCGATCCGTTCGATCACATTGCCCCGCACCAATACATTCGACGGCGCGGAGAGCGTGTCGCTCTTGCCATCGAAGATCCGCACGTTCTCGAACAGCACGACGGCCGGCGGCACGTCCTGCGCATGCGGAATGGCTGGCACGAGACAGCCGATCGCAAGAAACAGCGTCGGTCGCATCGCCCGCATGAATCGCATGGCGCTCCCCCTGGTTTCCGGTCGAGTTCATGCCCGACACGTTCATGCCTGGCATTCATGAGGCCAGGCCGATCTCATGATACATGCAACCGCCTGGCGGGAGGGTGGCTCGGCTTCCCTGCCGGCCAGACTTCCGGCTCAGACGGCGCGAGTCAGGCCGCCATCGACGCGGATGTTCTGGCCGGTGATATAGCCCGTGAATCGAACCGGGTTTTGAGGAGGCTGCATTTCTTGAGAGAATGCAGCCATGAGCAAGAACAACAAGTTTTCCCCTGAAGTCCGTGAGCGTGCCGTGCGGTTAGTGCGGGAGCATCGTGAT
>Ga0180216_1001525_pt1 | contig 20586 bp, 15 predicted proteins | sample eDN3rd37CBELigMG_FD_128879 | JGI IMG/M metagenome (GOLD analysis project Ga0180216, IMG submission 128879) | Enriched Miracle-Growth compost microbial communities from Emeryville, California, USA - eDNA 3rd pass 37_C BE-Lig MG (version 2)... ...
AACGAGCCGAGCAGCAGCTTGACGGCGCCTGGAATGATCCAGCCGGGCCCGCCGAGCAGCAGGGCCGCCCACCAGCGCCGGCGCCCGGCGGCGTCACGCGCCTCGGGGAGAAAGCGCAGGTAATCCACCTGTTCGCCGATCTGGCCGACCAGCGCGAACAGCACGCCGCAGGCGGAGCCAAAGGCGACGGCCGGCGAAACGGGCGCGCCCTCCGGTCGCCAGGTCAGCCAGGTTTGCGCGTCCGGCGCCACGCCAGCGTAAAGCAACGCGGCGAAAGGGATAACGTGCAGGATCAGCCACGGCCAGCACGTGGCGGATTGTAAAGCCGAAATGCGTTTGATGCCGCCGGCCACCAGCGGAAACACCACCAGGGCGCCGGCGAGAAATCCGGCCCAGACCGGCACGCCGAGAAACAGCCGCAGCGCCTCGGCCAGGATCGCCGATTCCAGCATGAAGAAAATGAAGGTGAACCCCGCATAGATCAGCGAGGTCATGGTTGAGCCAAGATAGCCAAAGCCGGCGCCGCGGGTCAGCAAATCGACGTCAACGCCAGCGCGGGCCGCCGCCCGGCAGATCGGCAACCCCAGCACGAACAGAATCAGGCTGACGGTGAGGATGGCGCTGACGGCGACGCCGGCGCCCCAGGCGAGGGTGAGCGCCGCGCCGATCGCCTCCAGCGCCAGAAAGCTGATGGAGCCGAGCGCCGTGGCGGCGACCCGGGCCGCCGGCCAGCGGCGGGCGCGCCGCGCGGTGAAGCGCAGCGCGAAATCCTCCATGGTCTCGTCGGCGACCCAGCGGTTGTAGCGCCGGCGCTCCCGCGTCGCGGCCACATGCCGGGAGGCGCCGATGGCGTACGGCTTTTCCAGGGGCCTCACGGCGGGGTTCACGGGCCTCACGGCGGGGTTCACGGGCCTCACGGCATGGGGCCTCACGGCAGATTTCACGGGCGCGGGCGCGCGACCGCTTGCGCCTGTGACCATAGCCGGCCCGCCGGCGCGCCCCGCCGCCGCCTGTGCTGAACATTTGTGCAGCCGCGCCAGCAATGCGGCGCCTGTTTCACCGCCTGTCCGCCCGGCGCTGAAAATGCCCGCGAACGGCTGAAGGCGGCGCCCGCCATTTGGGCATGAGGCTGCGTGGTTCATGGATTCCAGCAGCTTACGGCCGGCCGGATACGCAATTTCACGTATGCGCGGCCGCCATCAGCTCCGGCAGCATGAGGTCAATCCAGAGCAACCGTTCCGGATCGCAACAATCGCCCCCGCGCCGCGCCAGCCAACGCCGCCACCGGGGCCAGAGCCAGCGAGAGCCTCCATGACCGACGAAACCTTCCGCCCTTCGCGTCGCGCCATGATGTTCGGCGGCGCCGCGCTTGGCGCCGCCCTGTTCATGCCGAAGAACCTGCGGGCCCAGGACTTTCCGACGGCAAAGGTCAACACCACGGGCCTCAACGTCACCGACAAGGACGTCACCGTCGGCATCCTGCACTCGGTGACCGGCACCATGGCCATTTCCGAGATCGGCTCGGTGCAGGCCGAGAAGCTGGCCATCGAGCAGATCAACGCCCAGGGCGGCGTGCTCGGCCGGCAGATCCGGTTCATTCAGGAGGACGGCGCCTCCGACTGGCCAACCTTCGCCGAGAAGGCGCGCAAGCTGCTGGTCAACGACAAGGTTCCGGCGGTGATGGGCTGCTGGACCTCGGCCTCGCGCAAGGCGGTGCTGCCGGTGTTCGAGCAGAACAACGGCCTGCTCTACTACCCGACCTTCTATGAGGGCCTGGAGGAGTCGCCGAACGTCTTCTACACCGGCCAGGAGGCGACCCAGCAAATCATCGCCGGCCTCGACTGGGTGACGAAGGCCAAGGGCGCCAAGACGTTTTACCTGCTCGGCTCCGACTACATCTGGCCGCGCACCTCGAACAAGATCGCCCGCAAGCATATCGAGGACAAGCTGGGCCTGAAGGTGGTGGGCGAGGAGTATTATCCGCTCGGCCACACCCAGTTCAACAGCGTCATCAACAAGATCAAGCTGCGCAAGCCGGACGTGATCTACGCCGTGGTCGTCGGCGGCTCCAATGTGTCGTTCTACAAGCAGCTGATCGCCGCCGGCATCGACCCGTCCAGGGAAAAGCCGATCATCCTGACCATCTCGGTGACCGAGGACGAGATCCGCGGCATCGGCGGCGAGAATATCAAGGGCGCCTACGCCTGCATGAAGTACTTCCAGAGCATCGACAACCCGGCCAACAAGGACTTCGTCGCGGCGTTCAGGAAAATGTGGGGCCAGGACATGGTGATCGGCGACGTCACCCAGGCCGCCTATCTCGGCCCGTGGCTGTGGAAGATGGCGGTGGAGAAGGCCGGCTCCTTCGACGTCGACAAGGTGCGCGCCGTCTCGCCGGGCCTGGAGATGACCAACGCGCCGGAAGGCGTGATCAAGGTCCACAAGAACCATCACCTCTGGTCGAAGACCCGCGTCGGCAAGGCGCTGGAGAACGGCCAGTACGAGGTGGTGTTCGAGACGAAGGACCTGATCGAGCCCAACCCCTTCCCCGCTGGCTACCAGTAAGCGCCATCGCGCCGGTCTGACCGGCGCGACCACCCTCATACATTGCCTGGCCGGAGCATCGCCCGGCCGGCGCGTCTCGCCAACGCAAGGGGACGGAACAAGGGGACGGAAGATGTTTGGTGAATACAGCCTGTCCGAACTGGCGTCGATTTTCGCGATGCAGGGCTTTTCGGGCCTGATCCTGTTCTCGGTGTTCGTGCTGATGGCGCTGGGCCTGGCGATCATCTACGGCCAGATGGGCGTGATCAACATGGCGCACGGGGAGTTCATGATCCTCGGCGCCTACGTCACCTACCTGGTGTCGCGCGCCTTTGGCGAACTGCCGCACGCGCTGTTCAACGTCTATTTCCCCGTGGCCATGGTCGCGGCGTTCCTCGTCGCCGGCGCATTGGGCGCCTTTGTGGAGTGGGCGCTGATCCGGCGGCTATACAGGCGGCCGCTCGACACGCTGCTCGCCACGTGGGGCCTGTCGCTGATCCTGCAACAGCTCTACCGCACCATTTTCGGGGCGCGCGAAGTGGGCGTGACCATGCCGGAATGGATGATGGGTTCGCTGAAGCTGAGCGATACGATCGAGGTTCCCATCAACGGCATCCTGGTGATGGGCATCGCCGTGGCCATCTCCATCGCGGTGGGCGTGATGATGCACCGCTCATCCTGGGGCCGCCAGGTGCGCGCCGTGGTGCAGAACCGCACCATGGCCGGCGCCGTGGGCATCGACACGGAGCGCACGGACCGGCTGACCTTCGCGGTGGGTTGCGGCATCGCCGGCGTCGCCGGCTCCGCCTTCACCATGATCGGCTCCACCGGCCCCAGCTCCGGCCAGCTCTACATCGTCGACACCTTCCTTGTGGTGGTGTTCGGCGGCGCCGCCAGCCTGCTTGGAACCATCGCCAGCGCCTTCACCATCAGCCAGGCCCAGTCGATCCTCGAGTTCTTCCTCTCCGGCTCCATGGCCAAGGTGCTCACGCTGCTCACCGTCGTCGGCATCCTGATGCTGCGCCCGCAGGGCCTGTTCGCCCTGAAGCTGCGCAAGTGAGCGACTGACGCCCTCTCCCGGGCGACGCGGACCGCCGCCCGGGATCCCGAATTCACCGAACGCCTGTTCCGGAGACCGCCATGCGCCTGTCCTTTTCCGCATCCGACCCAGGCCTGAGGCGCCAGATCATCGGCCTCGCCCTCCTCGCCGCCCTGCTGCTCGTCGCGCTGCCGCTCGGTCTCGACGCCTTCCGGCTCAACCTGTTCGGCAAGTATCTGTGCTTCGCCTTCGTCGCCATCGGCCTCGTGCTGTGCTGGGGCATGGGCGGCATTCTTTCTCTTGGCCAGGGCGTGTTCTTCGGCCTCGGCGGCTACGCCATGGCCATGTATCTGAAGCTGGAGGCCTCGACGCCCGAGGCGACGAAGATCCAGTCGACGCCCGGCATCCCGGACTTCATGGACTGGAACCAGCTGAAGGCGCTGCCGCTGTGGTGGGAGCCGTTCCACTCCCTGCCTTTCACCCTCATCGCCATCATCGCCCTGCCGGTCGCCTTCGCCTTCATCATCGGCACGGCCATGTTCCGGCGCCGGGTGGGCGGCGTGTACTTCGCCATCATCACCCAGGCCATCGCCGCCATCGCCACCATCCTGATCATCGGCCAGCAGGGCTACACCGGCGGCGTCAACGGCATCACCGACCTGCGCACCCTGCACGGCTGGGACATCCGGCCGGACAGCGCCAGGGTGACGCTGTATTTCGTCTGCGCTGGCCTGCTGCTGCTGGCCGCCGTGCTCGCCCTGTTCGTGCAGCGCAGCAAGCTTGGCCGCATCCTGATCGCCATGCGCGACCAGGAAGACCGGGTGCGCTTCTCCGGCTACGACGTCGCCGCCTTCAAGACCTTCGTCTTCTGCCTCGGCGCCGTCTTCGCCAGCGTTGGCGGGGCGATGTTCACCCTGCAGGTTGGCTTCATGTCGCCCACCATCGTCGGCATCGTGCCGTCGATCGAGATGGTGATCTTCTGCGCGGTCGGCGGCCGCCTGTCGGTGATCGGCGCGGTGTATGGGGCGCTGCTGGTCAACCTGGCCCGCACCAGCTTCTCGGAGAGCTTCCCCGAACTGTGGCTGTTCGGCCTCGGCGCCCTGTTCATCGCCGTGGTGATGGCCTTCCCGTCCGGCCTCGCCGGGGTGTGGGTTGAGCGCATCGAGCCGCTGCTAGCCCGCCTGCTGCGCCGCAAGACGACGACGCCGGCGGACCCGAACGCCCCGGAAGCGCCCGAGCCCGCCCCCCTGACCCGCGACGCCGCCGGGCGCCGCCCCGGCGCCGCCACCCTGAACGCACTGTCTACAAATCCGTTGCCCGCAACTCCCATGACAGACGCCGCCGCCCGCGCCGCGCTCTGAACGTCTGACCGGAGGATCGCATCATGTTCGAAGAGCCATCCCACTTCATCCTCACGGTCGAGGGCCTGACGGTGTCGTTCGACGGGTTCAAGGCGGTTGACGGGCTCAACCTCTACATCGCCCCCAACGAGTGCCGGGTGATCATCGGCCCCAACGGCGCCGGCAAGACCACGGTGCTCGACCTGATCTGCGGCCGGACGAAGGCCACGGGCGGCTCCGTGCGGTTTCGCGACATGGAGCTGCTGAAGATGCGCGAGGACCAGATCGTCCACGCCGGCGTCGGCCGCAAGTTCCAGACGCCCAGCGTCTACGAGGACCTGACCGTGTTCGAGAACCTGGAGATCAGCTACCCGAAGGGCCATGGCGTATTCGGCGCCCTCGCCTTCCGCCGCGACGCCGCCGTGAAGGCCCGGATCCGCGACATCGCGGAGCAGATCTTCCTGGATGACTCGCTGGAGAAGAAGGCCGGCCTGCTGTCGCACGGCCAGAAGCAGTGGCTGGAGATCGGCATGCTGCTGATCCAGGACCCGCAACTGCTGATGCTGGACGAGCCGGTGGCCGGCATGTCGGTGGCCGAGCGGCGCAAGACCGCCGAACTGCTCAACCGCATCATCCAGGACCGCAGCGTCATCGTCATCGAGCACGACATGAGCTTCGTCGAGGACATCGCCACCCGCGTCACCGTCCTGCACCAGGGCAAGCTGCTGTCCGAAGGCTCGCTGGCCCACGTCAAGGCCGATCCCAGGGTGGCCGAGGTCTATCTGGGCCACTGACGGACGCGCCGGGTCAACCAGCCAGGCAACCCGCAAGTATCTGATCTCATTGAACCTGCAACGAAACGACGCCCGGATTGCGTCCGCAGGTCACGGCGTGCACCCGGGGCCGCCGCAGGAAAGGAGCCAGCCATGCTGAAGATCGCCAACCTCAGATCCGGCTACGGCGCGTCGGAAGTGCTGCACGGGCTAGACCTCGAGCTGGCGCCCGGCGAAATCGTCGCGGTGATGGGCCGCAACGGCATGGGCAAGTCGACCCTGATGAAGACGCTGATGGGGATCATCCCCGCCATGGGCGGCGAGATGTCGGTGGCGCAGACGCCGCTGAACGGCCTCAAGTCGCACAGGCGCGTCGCCGCCGGCGTCGCCTACGTGCCCCAGGGGCGGATGATCTTCTCCGCCCTGACGGTGCAGGAGAACATCGAAACCGGCCTTACCGTCACCGGCCGGCGCGAGGCGCCACAGGACCTCTACAGCATGTTTCCGGTGCTGTGGGAGATGCGCGGCCGGCGCGGCGGCAACCTCTCCGGCGGCCAGCAACAGCAGCTCGCCATCGCCCGGGCGCTGGCTTCCGATCCCAAAACCCTGCTGCTCGACGAACCGACCGAGGGCATCCAGCCGTCGATCATCAAGGACATGGCCCGCACGCTGAAGCAGCTGCGCGACGCGCGCGGCCTGTCGATCCTGGTTTCCGAACAGGTGCTGTCGTTCGCCCTCGACGTGGCCGATCGCATCGTCGTCATCGACAACGGCCGCTTCGTGCACGAGGCGCAACGCGCCGACGTCGACGCCGCCGCGGTGGAGCGGTTCCTGTCCGTCTGAATTCCCTGTTTTCCCTGTTGTTCAACCGTGAGGACGCCATGGCCGAGACCCTGATTTCCGTAGACCTGTCGGCAAACCCGCACAGCAACGCGAACGTGCACAACCGCTGGCACCCGGACATTCCGATCAACGTCTGGGTCGCGCCCGGCGATGATTTCAAGATCGAGTGTTATGACTGGACCGGCGGCCAGATCAGGAACAACGACGACGCCTCCGACGTGCGCGACGTGGAGCTGCCACAGGTGCACTATCTCTCTGGCCCCATCGGCGTGAAGGGGGCCGAGCCGGGCGACCTGCTGGTGGTCGATATTCTCGATATCGGCGCCAAGGAAGAGATGCAGTGGGGCTTCAACGGCTTCTTCTCGAAGAAGAACGGCGGCGGCTTCCTCACCGACTATTTCCCCGAGGCGCAGAAGTCGATCTGGGACTTCGAGGGCATGTTCACGAAGTCCCGCCACGTGCCGGGCGTGCGCTACGCCGGCCTGATCCATCCGGGGCTGATCGGCTGCCTGCCCGACCGCAAGATGCTGGACGCATGGAACGCCCGCGAAAAGGCGCTGTTCGACACCAACCCTGACCGCGTGCCCGGCCTCGCCAACCTGCCGGACGGCGGCCCCACCGCCCACATGGGCGCGCTGAAGGGCGAGGCGCGCGACAGGGCGGCGGCCGAGGGCGCCCGCACGGTGCCGCCGCGCGAACATGGCGGCAATTGCGACATCAAGGATCTGTCGCGCGGATCGAAGGTCTATTTCCCGGTCTATGTGCCCGGCGCCGGCCTCTCCATGGGCGACCTGCACTTCTCCCAGGGCGACGGCGAGATCACCTTCTGCGGCGCCATCGAGATGGCCGGCTGGCTGCACATCCGCGTCAGCCTCATCAAGGAGGGCATGAGCAAATACGGCATCCGCAACCCGATCTTCCGCCCCTCGCCGATCGCGCCGAAGTATGACGACTATCTGATCTTCGAGGGCATCTCGGTGGATGACGCCGGCACGCAGTATTACCTCGACGTCAACGTCGCCTATCGCCAGGCCTGCCTCAACGCCATCGAATATCTGAAGAAGTTCGGTTACTCGGGCGCCCAGGCCTACGCCATTCTCGGCACCGCGCCGGTGCAGGGCCACATCTCCGGCGTGGTCGACGTGCCCAACGCCTGCGCCACCCTGTGGCTGCCGACCGACATCTTCGAGGGCGACCTGACGCCCGGTCCCGACGGCCCGAAGAAGCTGGTGGACGGCTCGGTGGACGTGCCGCTGGCGCCAGACCTGTAACCGCCGGTCTGGCCAGGAGGCGGAAGCCCTGCTTCCGCCCTCACACCTGAACAATGGCGCGGCGCCTGCCGCCGGGGCCGCGCAGAAAACCAACCCGGCCGGACGCCATGCCGTCCCGCGACATCATCCGGAGAACGCCATGCCATCCTACGATTATGAATGCGCCGGCTGCGGCCCGTTCGTGGCCTTCACCAGCATGGCCCGCTACGCCGCCCCCTGCGCTTGCCCGGACTGCGGCGCGGAAAGCCCGCGCGCCTTCATCAGCACGCCGATGCTCTCCGGCATGAGCAGCGAGCGCCGCTTCGCCTGCGAAACCAATGAACGCAGCGCCCACGAACCGCGCCGCCTGTCAAAGGACGGGCCGACCGGAGCCGGCGCCCGCAAGCACGGCGCCGGCTGTTCCTGCTGCAGCAACAAGACGCTCGCCCCGCGCAAGACCCTGCACCGCCCTGACGGCTCGAAAAGCTTCCCCACCGCGCGGCCGTGGATGATTTCCCACTGAAGAAAGTCTTGCGGAACGAAAACAGGGTCTGGAGCCGCCGGCTCCAGACCCTGTCGATACTGGTCATGCGCCGGACAGCCGGCGGCGACTTCAGGCAGCGGCGATCAGGCCGCCTGGCCGATCATGCGGAAATGATAGTCGGCCGCGCCGAACATCGACTCGAACGCCAGCACGCGCTTCATATAGTGGCCGACCGACAGTTCGTCGGTCATGCCGACGCCGCCGTGGGTCTGCACCGCCGCCTCGGCGATGGCGCGGCCGAGCTTGCCGACCTGGGCCTTCAGCACCGAAACATCGCGCGCCGTCAGGCGGCCGGCTTCGGCCAGCGCCGTCGAATAGGTCAGCGTGGCGTGGGCCCTGGCGAGCGCGATTTTCATGTCGGCGAGGCGGTGCGCCACCGCCTGGAACGTGCCGATGGCGACGCCGAACTGCTTGCGCGTGGTGGCGTAGGCGCCGGTGATGCGCATCAGCGCGCTCATGGCGCCCACCGCTTCCGCCGCCAGCAGCAGGATGGCGTCGGCGACCAGCCGGACGATCACGTCATGGGCGTCGCGAACCAGCACGTCGACGCCGGCGACCTTCACATTGTCGAACCGCACGTGCGCGGCGCTGCGACCGTCCTGGGTGCGGAACGGCGTAAAGGTCACGCCATCGGCCTTCGGGTCGACCAGCAACAGCACGAGCCCGGCCGCGTCGCCTGCCTTGCCCGCGGCGCGGGCGGCGACAACCAGAAAATCAGCCTGCGCCGCCCCAAACACCAGCCGCTTCTCGCCATTCAGCGTAAAGCCGTCTCCAGACGCCGTGGCGGCCATGGCGATCTGCGCCGGAGCGGCAAGACCGCGACCCTCGTCATAGGCGAAGGCGCCGACGCTGGCGCCGCTGGCAAGATCAGCCAGGCGGGCGCGGGCGCCCACGTTGTCGCCAGCCGCGACCAGGGCGCCGCCAGCAAGCGCCAGGGCGAAGGCCAGTGGTTCGACGGTCAGATGCTCGCCGCAGGTTTCCGCGACCGGAACCAGCGTGGCGGCCGAGCCGCCGAGGCCGCCAACCTCCTCCGGAAATGGCAGGGCCAGAACGCCGAGTTCGGCAAACTGGCTCCACGTTTCCTTCGACCACGCCGCGCCCGAACGCAGCAGGCCCTGGCGGGCGTCGAAATCGTAGTTGCGGTCGAGATAGCGCGCGACGCCGTCGCGCAGCATCACCTGCTCTTCGGTGAAATTGAAATCCATGTTCCAGTCCTCACCGATTGGCGGCCAGCACGGTGCGGGCGATCAGATCGCGCTGCACTTCATTGGAGCCGGCGTAGATCGAGGTCGCGCGGGTGTTGAGATAATACGGCATGGCGATCAGGTCGAAGTCGTCGCCCAGCGGCGCCACGTTCGAGCCGACCACCAGCGCCTCGAGCTGCTGCGGAACGGTTTCGATGCCGGAGACGCGGGTCATCATGATCGAGATGCGCTGCGACAGCTCCGAGTTCATGGTCTTGTTCACCGACGGATAAGCCGCGTCGCGGGCCAGCGGGTGGCCGCTGATGGCCAGCTGCTCGAAGTGGCGGCAGGACATCACGTCCGCCTCAAGCTCGCCGAGATCGCGCTGGAACACCGCATCATCGGCCAGCACGCCGCCGAACGGCGACGGCGTCTGCGCCGCCGTCTCGCGGATGCGGGCGATGGCGTGCAGCATGGCCGGGCTGGCGGCCGAGCCGCCGCGCTCGTGCTTCAGCAGGTGCTTGGCCACGGACCAGCCGTCGTTTTCCGCGCCGACGCGGCCGGATTTGGGCACGCGCACATTGTCGAAGAACACCTCGCACTGCTCCGGGAAGCCGTCGAGGCCGATGATCGGGCGGATTTCCATGCCCGGATAGTCGGTGCGATCCAGCAGAAGGAAGGTGATGCCCTCCTGCTTCTTGCCAGTCTTGCTGGTGCGCACCAGCATGAACATGCGGTTGGAATGGTGCGCCAGGGTGGTCCAGATCTTGGAGCCGTTGATGATGTAATCATCGCCGTCCGCCACGGCGGAGCACTGCAACGACGCCAGATCGGAGCCGGCGTTGGGCTCGGAATAACCCTGGGTCCAGTAATCCTCGCCAGAGAGAATGCCCGGCAGATGCTTGCGCTTCTGTTCTTCGCTGCCAAGTTCGATCAGCATCGGGCCGACCATCTGCAAACCGTTTGGCAGCAGCGGCGGCAGTTCGCGCTTGCGGCATTCTTCTGCGAAGATGTAGCGCTGCTCGACGCTCCAGCCGGTGCCGCCGTATTGCTTCGGCCACGCCGGGGCGGCCCAGCCCTTCGCGTGCAGGATCCTGTGCCAGGCCATCACCTGCTCAAAAGGCGCGAACACGCTGGTGGTCTTTTTGCCGGCTTCGCGAATCGCTGGCGTCGGCGCGACGTCAAGAAACTCCGCGACCTCCCGCCGGAAGCTCTCAAGCTCCGGCCCGAATTCAATATTCATTGCAGTTTCCTGCCCTTGCATCATCTGATCATGGGTTCCGGCGCGCACGCCGGAGCCTGATTTCATTGCGACCGCATGGATGGGGCGAACGGCGCCCCATCCAACAGCGCCCCATCCGCAGGCGTCAGCCCGCGGCGGACGTCGGCTTGTCGGCCAGGTCCCACTCGTCGCCCTTGTAGGCGCCCATGATCAGCTCGTTGAAGGGCGAGTAATCCTCCGGCGTGATGGCGTAGGAGATGCCGGGCAGCAGGGCCGGCGTGGTCATGCCCTTGAGGTTGGTGGCCTGGCGCAGCAGGTTCTCGTGGGTCAGCTCATCGCCGCAGCGCTCCAGCACCTTGTGCATCAGCACCGCCACGCCGTAACCGAGGAAGGCGGTGTTGTTGTCCGGCGTGATGTTGGGCAGACGACGGGCGCGCAATTCCTGCCAGGCGACGACGCCGGGGTCCTGCGCCCAGCGCTTGCCGCCAATGTCCTTGACGTACTGCGGCGAGACGATGCCCTGGATGGCTTCCTTGCCGGCGGCGTTGAGGATCGAGGTGGCGTTGGAGGTGCTGATCAGCAGTTGCAGCACGTTCCACTTCAACTCATGCGCCTTGCGGATGGCCAGCGAGGCGAACTTGCCGGAGGCGCAGTTGTAGAACACGTCCGCGCCCGACTGGGCCAGCTTCAGCATCTGCGAATCGACGGTCGGGTCGGTCAGGTCGTAGTGCGCGTCGGCGACGATGGTTCCGCGATTGCCCAGCGCGTCCTTGAACAGACGGAAATAGTCGCGGCCAAACTCGTCGTTCTGGTACAGGGCGGCGACCTTGGCGCCCGGCTTCACCTTCGCCGTGTAGTTGGCGAGAATGGCCGCCTCGATGTTGTAGAGCGGCAGCCCTGGCGTGGTCCACGGGAAGTGCTTGGGATCATTCCAGCGCGGCGCGCCAGCGTTCAGCAGAAGCTGCGGAATTTTCTTGCTGTTCAGGTACTTCTGCACCGAAGCCTGGGTCGCGGTGCCGAGCGAACCGAACAGGCCGAGCACTTCTTCCTGCTCCACCAGGCGGCGGGTCGCCTCCATGGTCTTGGGCGGGCTGTAGGCGTCGTCGAGCGAGATGAATTTGATCTTGCGGCCGTTAACGCCGCCCTTCTCGTTCAGATCATCGAAGTAGGCGGCCTGGGCGAGGCCAACGGCGCCGTAAACCGAGCCTGCGCCGCTATAGGGAATGGTCTGGCCGAGACGGATCTCGGTGTCGCTGGCGCCCTTGTCATATTTTTTCGCGCCAGCGGCGATCGCCGGCGCGCCGCGCAGCGTGAAGCCAGCGCCGAGCGCGCCAGCGCCGGCCAGCAGGAATGTCCGTCTGTCCATGGTGTCCCCTCTCAAAACTTCTGACGCCAGCACGGCGTTTGCATTTCTGTTGCGTCGGCCAGACAGCCCGGCCATCCGGTCCTGTCAGGCTTTCACGTCCTGTCGCGGCGCGAACGTCCGCCGCCCCGCAGCTTTGTCGCCATGTCCAGGCGTCTTCGTCCCGATCCCTGGCAAACATGCCGTCCTGCCTCCAGCCCCGGCCATGAACGTCGGGGACAGCCTCCCTCAGGCGGCGCAAACGGATATGGAGCGCAGTTTGCAGGCATCCGCAAGAGGTGCGGGCGCATGGGATCGTTGCATCCAGAACCAATAGTGGCCGCCGCCCGACGGCCGCCGGACGGATCGGCGCGGCCGGCCGACAGTTTCTGATATGTTATCAATAAATTATCCCGCCATGTCCGTCAGACGTGGCGGCGGGCGGCGGCCAATCGCCGCCGCACGAAACACGCGTCGCCGAGCACGCGCTTCTGGGGCCGACGGTCAATCAGCGGCGGTTTTGCCGGCGGCCTGTTTCCCCGCCGGTTTCGCCAGCAACTCCAGCGCCGACAGGGTCGCCACCCGCGTTCCAAAGGGAATCGCCTTCAGGTCGACGATGAAGTTGGGGTTGTGGTTCATGTAGGGAAACTTCTTTCCCTCCTTGACCGCCCTGATGAACACCCCGGGATCGGCGACGCCAACAAAAGTATAGTTGAGCGGCACATCGGTGAAGTCGCCAAGCAGATGGTGAAAATCTTCGGAACCGTTGGCGCGCGGCAGATTGGTGATCACGGCTTTTTCGCCGATGGCGGCTTTCAGGCTCGTGGCGAGACGTTCCGAAAGCTTGCTGTCGTTGACAAGCGGGGTGGCGCCGCCCTTCATGGTGATGGCAGGGTCGGCGCCAGGCGCCGCGTAGGTGGCGGCGACGCCGGCGTTGACTGCCCTGATGCCCTTCAGCAACTGCTCGCGCACATCCGGATTGTACCAGCGCAGGTTGGCCTTCAGCAGCGCGGTCGCGGGAATGACGTTATTGTCCGCCCCAGCCTGAACCGATCCAACGGTGATCACCGCCATTTCCTGCGGGTCAATCATGCGGCTGACCACAGTCTGGTAACCGAGCACCGCCATGGAGGCCATCACCACCGGATCGCGCGCCATCTGCGGCGTCGAGCCGTGGCCGCCCACGCCCCTGAACAACACGTCGAGCTGGTCGGTTCCCGCCATGCGCGGCCCTGGCGCGTTGGCGATGGAGCCAACAGGGATCGGCGCTGTGTGCAGGCCAATCAGGAAGTCGGGCTTCGGCACGCCGCGCCTGCCGTACAGCCCGTCCGCCACCATGGCCTTGGCGCCGGTGATCAGTTCTTCGGCTGGCTGGGCGACCAGCACCAGGGTTCCGCTCCAGTCCGCCTTCATGGCGACCATGTTCTTCGCCATGCCCAGCATCCAGGCGACGTGGGCGTCGTGGCCGCACATGTGCGCTACCGGAACTTCCGAGCCATCATCGCGCTTCACCGTCACCTTGCTGGCGTAAGGCAGCCCGGTTTCCTCCTTCACCGCGTTGGCGTCCATGTCGGCGCGGTACATGACGACGGGACCAGGGCCGTTCTTCAGAATGCCGACGACGCCGGTCTGGCCGATGCCTTCCTTCACCTCAAAGCCCAGCGCCTTCAACTCCCTGGCAACGATGGCTGCGGTGCGCTTTTCCTGGAAACCCAGTTCAGGATGCTGGTGAATGTCCTTGAATATCCCCGTGAGGCGCGCCGCGTCGTCCTCCACCAGCCTTGTCACGCGGCTGTTGAAATCCGCTGCGGCGCCCTGGCTTTTCCCGGACGCAGCCTGGGCTTCACGCGCCACCGCCGGATTTTGCGGGGCCGCCGTCTGCGCCAGCGCCGGCAACGCCACGGTGAACAGGGCGGCTGTCAGCACGCTGCGAATGGCGATGTTTCTGGACATGGCGTTCCCCCTCCTGAACTGACTGGAGCAGATTCCTTCACGCCGGACCGGAATTGCGCTCCAGTTTTCTGATCTGACGCATTTTCCTCACCCAAAGCGGCGTCGACTTGCCTGGAAAACGCCCGGGCGCCCTCACGCCAGCTTTTTCGTCTATTGTTTGGCATGTTAGCGGCGACGTGCGCGCGGCGCTGCAATTTTCCACTTCCAGGCGGGTTTTCACAGGCGCCCCATCAGAATTCCACCCCCTGCTGCGCCTTCACGCCGGCGGCGAAATGATGCTTCACGGCGCCCATTTCCGTGACCAGGTCGGCGGCGGCGAGCAACTCCGGTTTGGCGTTGCGGCCGGTGACGACCACGTGCAGGTCCGGCCGGCGCGCCTGAAGGCGGGCGACCACCGCGGCCAGATCGAGGTAGTCGTAGCGCAGGGCGATGTTCAGCTCATCGAGGATGACCAGACTGTTCGCCGGATCATCCATCATGGCGCAGGCCGTTTCCCAGGCCCTGGCAGCCGCCGCCACATCACGGTCGCGGTCCTGGGTTTCCCATGTGAAGCCCTCGCCCATGGAGCGCCAGGTCACCAGGTCGTCGAAGCGTTGCAGCGCCTTCTGCTCGCCGGTGCTCCACGCCCCCTTGATGAACTGCACGACGCCAACCCGTCGCCCGTGCCCCAGCATGCGCAGAGCGAGGCCGAAGGCGGCCGTCGATTTACCCTTGCCAGGGCCGGTGTTGACGATGAGCAGCCCCTTCTCGATGGTCTTGCTGGCGACCTCCGCGTCCTGCACCGCCTTGCGGCGGGCCATTTTTTCCTTGTGGCGCCTGGCCCCATCATTGCTTCCGGCTTCGTCGTCATTGTCCACGTCGTTGATCCTGTCCAGGTCCTGTCGCGCCAGGCCGGCCACCGGGCGGAAAATCCGCGCCGTCACCACGGCCAAAGCCGTCACATTGACAAAATACGCCGGCGCACACTAGATGCCGGCAGCGATGGTCTTCTTCCCAAAAGGAAGAAGTAAAAGGGAAAGCGGTGCGCCGCGTCCCCCCGCGCGCCGGCTGGGCCGGCGACATGGGGCTTTGCGCGCAACTCCGCTGCTGTACCCGCAACTGTAGGCGGACAGCCGGCGTCACATGCCACTGGGGCAACCTGGGAAGGCGACGACCGGCGTTTGATCCGCGAGCCAGGAGACCTGCCCTCGCTACGGATTCACCATGTCGTCCGGCGGGTTTACCGGGCAGGGAGAACAGCGTGAGCAAACACGTTCCGTCGCTGGGTGCGCCAGCGGCTCCTGGCTCCATCGCCAGTGAAAGCCATCTTGCCAGCGAAGACCGCCCCGCCGGTTCGCCGCCTTGCGACGCGCCAGCCGCCGCTGCGGGCGTGATCATCGTGGTGTGCGAAACCTGCCGCCGCCCGGAAGACCCCACCGCCGAACCGCGCCCCGGCGCGGCCCTTCGCGCCAGCGCCGAAGCGGCCGCTGACGGCGCGCCGTTTACGGTGCGCCGGGTGTCCTGCCTCTCCAATTGCAAGCGCGGCCTCAGCGCCGCCATCGTCAGCGATGCGGCCTGGACCTATGTGTTCGGCGACCTGAAGCCCGACAGCGGCCCCGACCTGCTGCGCGGCGCTGAACTGCTGGCCGGCTCGACAGACGGACTGATGCCGTTCCGCCCGCGGCCGGAAACGCTGAAACGCGGCATGATCGCCCGTATTCCCCACATGCAGACGCTGCTGTCTTCTCCCGCAAAGGATACGCCATGAACGCCCTGGGACCCCACGCCCCGCCGAGCGCCGCCGTCGCCCGCCCCGGCCAGACGCGCACGCCCTGCACCGTCATCACCGGCTTCCTTGGGGCCGGCAAGACGACGCTGATCCGCGCCCTGTTGGAGAAGGCGGACGGCCGCAGATTCGCGGTGATCGTCAACGAGTTCGGTGACGTGGGCATCGACGGCGAACTGCTGAAGAGCTGTGGCCTGGCCTCGTGTCCTGGCGAGAACATCGTCGAGCTGGCCAATGGCTGCATCTGCTGCACCGTGGCCGACGATTTCGCCCCGGCGCTCGACCGCATCCTCGCCCTGCCCCAAGGGGTCGATCACATCCTGATCGAGACGTCTGGCCTGGCGCTGCCGAAGCCGCTGGTGCAGGCGTTCAACTGGCCGGAAATCCGCAATCGCGTCACCGTCGACGCGGTGATCGCGGTGGCCGACGCGGCGGCGCTGGCGGAAGGCCAGGTGGCGCACGACCTGGAGGCGCTCTCCGCCCAGCGCGCCGCCGATGAATCGCTCGATCACGACGACCCGGTGGAGGAAGTGTTCGAGGACCAGATGGCCTGCGCCGATCTGGTGGTGCTGACCCGCACTGATCTGATCGACGCCGCCGGCCTGGAAAAGGCCCGCGCCCATGTGGCCGCCCACGTCGCCGCCGGCGTCAGGACCATCGCCGCCGCCCATGGCGACGTCGATCCGGTGGCGCTGATCGGCCTTGGCCATGCGGTGGAAGACCAGATTGAAGGGCGCAAGACCCACCACGACGACGAACTGGACCACGAGCACGACGACTTCGACAGCTTCGTCGTTGATCTGGCCGATCCGCAGTCGCCGGAAGACCTGGCGGCGCGGGTGCAGGCGGCGACGGGCGTCGACAATGTGTTGCGCATCAAGGGCTTCGCCCGCGTCGCCGGCAAACCGATGCGCCTGGTGGTGCAGGCGGCCGGTCCCCGCGTCAGCCATTATTTCGACCGGCCGTGGCGCGCCGGTGAAACGCCGGCCACCCGCCTCGTGGTCATTGGCCTGAACGGCCTCGACCGCGCCGCCGTCGAGGCCGCCCTGAAGGCGTAAAGCACCCGGCATGCACATTCTCGCCAGCACATCGTCATCGCTGGATGACCTCGCGGTTCCCGTCGATCTGGGTCAGAGCCCGGCGGCGATGGCCGTGCTGTCGTTCAGTGACAGCGACCTGGCGGGGGTGGAGCGCGCGTGGCGGGCCGAGCGCGACGCCACGCCGGAACTGACGCCAGACCTGCGGCTGGTTCCCCTGCGCGATCTGCGCCACCCCATGTCGGTGGATCTGTGGATCGACGCGGTGGGCGCGAAGGCGCAGGTGGTGGTCGCCCGGATTCTCGGCGGCCTCGACTGGTGGCGCTATGGCTGCGAGCAGCTGGCGGCGGCGGCGCGCCGCCATGGCGTCGCTCTGGCGCTGCTGCCGGGCGAGGATCGCGATGACGACAACCGGCTGGCGGAGCTTTCCACCGTGGACAGCGCGACGCGCCGGGCCATCCTGGATTGTTTTCGCGCCGGCGGCCCCGACAATCTCCGCCTCGTTGCCCGCCACATGGCGCGGCTCGCCGGCCGCGCCATCGACGTGACCGAAGCGCGGGTGACGCCGCAGGCCGGCGGTTATCTGCCCGGACGCGGCGCCGTCTCCCTTGAGGCGCTCTGCCAGGAAGCAGATCCCGGGCAGCCGTGCGTCGCCATATTGTTCTACCGCTCGATGCTGCTGGCCGGGGACACGGCGCCCATCGACGCGCTGGCGGCGGCGTTGCAGGCGCGCGGCGTGCAGCCGGCGCCCATTTTCGTACCCTCCCTGCGCGACAGCGCCGGGCGCGCGGCGGCGCGCGACGCCTGCGCCCGGCTGCGGCCGGCGGCGCTGGTCACCGCCACCGCCTTCGCCGCCACGGGCGCCGACGACGGCCCCGGCCTGTTCGCCGAACTGGGCGTTCCGGTGTTCCAGGCCATCGTGGCCACCACCCGCCGCAGCGCCTGGGCCGACGGCCAGCGCGGACTGACGCCCGCCGACACCGCCATGCACGTGGCCCTGCCGGAGGTGGACGGCCGCGTGCTGGCCGGCGTGCTCTCCTTCAAGGACACGGCGTCCGACGGGACCGGCGAGGCGTTGCGCAATACGCCCGAGCCAGACCGCATCGCCGCCGTGGCGGAGCGCATCCACGCCCATATTCGCCTGCGACAGACGCCGGCGGCGACGCGGCGCGTGGCCATCATGGTTCCCGATTACCCCGGCGTCGAAGCCCGCAGCGGCTACGCCGTTGGCCTCGACGCGCCGGAAAGCGCGCGCGCCATCCTGGCCGCCCTCGCCGGCGCCGGTTATGCAATTGCGGATATCCCCGCCGACGCCCGCGCGCTGATGCTGGCGCTGGAGCGGCCGCAACCGGCGTTCAGCGCCGCAGATTACCTCAGCTATTTCAACGCCATGCCCGAAACGGCCCGCGACGCCGTTATCGACCGCTGGGGCCAGCCGCCCGCCGCCGATGCGCCGGATTTCAGCTTTCGCGCCTTGCAGTGCGGCGCGGCGACGGTGACGCTGGCGCCCGATCGCGGCGAAGCCGACAGCCGCCGCGCCGACTATCACGACGGCGCCCTGCCGCCGCACCACAACCTGCTGGCCTTCGGTTTCTGGCTGCAACACGCCCTCAAGGCGGACGCGGTGGTGCATGTGGGCGCCCATGGCGCGGTGGAATGGCTGCCAGGCAAGACCGTCGCCCTCAGCGGCGCCTGCTGGCCCCAGATTGTGTTCGGGTCGCTGCCGGTGATCTATCCGTTCATCGTCAGCAACCCCGGCGAGGCGGCGCAGGCCAAGCGGCGCATCGGCGCCCTCACCCTCGGCCATCTGACGCCGCCGCTGATCGCGGCCGGGACCACCCCGGCCATGCAGGAGCTTGAGCGGCTGGTGGACGAATACGCCAGCGCCGAAAGTCTCGATCCGCGCCGGCGCGACCTGCTGGCCGGACAGATCGTCGCCGCCGCCCGCGACAGCGGCCTTGCGCGCGAAGCGGGAGTGAACGTGGACGGCGACGCCGTGGAAGCGTTGCAGCGCATCGACGCCTGGCTGTGCGATCTGAAGGATTTCCCGGTCAAGAACGGGCTGCACGTTTACGGCCGCGCCGGCGACGGGGCGACGCCGGAGCGTACAGGCAGCGCTGTTGCGGAAAGCGCAGCGCTGCTGGCGGCGCTGGACGGCCGTTTCGTGGCGCCTGGCCCGGCCGGAGCGCCGGCGCGCGGCCGGGCCGATGTGCTGCCCACCGGCCGTAACCTGTTTGCCGTCGATCCGCGCGCCATGCCGACGCCAACGGCTTACAGCCTGGGCAAGGCCGCGGCGGAACAGCTGGTGCTGGACTACCTGCAGCGCCACGGCGACTGGCCGCGCGCCATGGTGATCGACCTGTGGGGCAGCGCCAGCATGCGCACCGGCGGCGAGGAAATTTCCATGGGGCTGGCGCTGATGGGTTGCCGGCCGGACTGGGACCACGCCACCGGGCGCGTCACCGGCGTCGAGGTGCTGCCCCCGGCCAGTTTTGGCCGGCCGCGCGTGGACGTGTCCTGGCGAATTTCCGGCCTGTTCCGCGACATGTTCCCCAGCCAGATCGCCCTGCTCGACGCGGCGACGGCGGCGGTGGCGGCGCGCGAGGAGAGCGACGACGACAATCCGCTGGCCGCCAGCGTGCGGGCCGGCGCGGCGCCCGCGCGGGTGTTCGGCGCGGCGCCTGGCGTCTATGGCGCTGGCGTCGAGCACGAACTGGCCAGCGGCCAGTGGGAGACGCGCGAAGAATTGGGCAAGCGTTATCTGAAAACGGCGTCGCACGCCTATGGCGGCCTTGCCGGCGACGGCGTCGCCGTTCCTGGCGCCTTCGCCGCGCGGGTGGCGGCGGCGGACGTGCATGTGCACCCGCAGGACGATCCCGGCCGCGACCTGCTGGAAGGCTCCGCCGACGTGGCCTTCATCGGCGGTTTCGCCGCGGCGCGGGCGTTGCAGGCGCGTGACGCGGGCGAGGCTCGCCCCGCAGACATCGTGGTGCTGGACACGACCGACCCCGCCAGCCCCCGCGCCCGCTCGCTGGCGGCGGCCATCGCCCGCGTGGTGCGGGCCCGGGCGGTGAACCCGGCGTTCATCGCCGGGCAGATGCGGCACGGGCCGCGCGGCGCTTCGGAGCTGGCCGAAACCGTCGACCGGCTGGTGGGCTTCGCCGAAACCACCGGCTGCGTGCCCGGCTCGCTGCTGGATGCGGTGCATGACGCTTATCTGGGCGACGCGGCGGTGCTGGATTTTCTGCGCCACAACAACCCCGCCGCCGTGCGGGTGATCGCCCGCCGCTTCGCCGACGCCCGCCGGCGCGGCCTGTGGCATCCGCGCCGCAATGCCATCGACGGCGATCTGGCGGCGCTGATGGCGGAAGCCCGGCCCATGACGGAGGCGGCGTCGTGACTGGCCCTTCCTCCCTGCAAAGCGGCGGCTGGCGACGCGGCGCCTGCCCCAGCCTGGCGACGCCCATGCAGACGGGCGATGGCCTGCTGGCCCGGCTGACGCCGCGCGACGGCGACATCAGCATGGCGCAACTGGCGGCGCTGGCGGAGGCCGCGGCGCGTCACGGCAACGGCCTGATCGAAATCACCATGCGCGGCGCGCTGCAGCTTCGCGGCCTGACGGCGGCGGGCGCCAGGGCGCTGGCGATGGACGTAGCCGCCAGCGGCGTCATCGCCCGCCAGGGCCTCGCCGTCGACGTTAACGCGCTGGCGGGCGTCGACCCGCTGGAGCGTCGCGATCCACGGCCGCTG
>Ga0180216_1001527_pt1 | contig 20569 bp, 20 predicted proteins | sample eDN3rd37CBELigMG_FD_128879 | JGI IMG/M metagenome (GOLD analysis project Ga0180216, IMG submission 128879) | Enriched Miracle-Growth compost microbial communities from Emeryville, California, USA - eDNA 3rd pass 37_C BE-Lig MG (version 2)... ...
ACGGAGACCTCCAACCGGATTGTCGATCTGCTTCTCTCCGCATTGGGCAAGGCCTATCCGGAGCAGGTGCCCGCCGGCAGCTACGGCTCTGCCTGCGTCTATACCCTCGGCGGCTACGACCCCATCCGGGAGCGCCGCTTCGTGCATTACGAGACCATCGGCGGCGGCATGGGCGCGCGCCAGGGCGCCGACGGCTGCGGTGGCATGCGCGTGCACATGGGCAACACCATGAACCTGCCGATCGAGGCCATGGAAGCGGGCATGCCGTTGCGGTTTCGGGCTTATGAGCTGATCGAGGGCTCCGGCGGCGCGGGGCGCTGGAAAGGCGGCGAAGGCGTGCGCAAGGAAATCGAGATCCTTACCGATGACGTCAACGCCTCCGTGCTCGGCGAGCGTAGCGCCACTCCGGCCGAGGGCGTTGCCGGCGGCAGCCCGGGCTCCTGCGCATCGTTCGTTATTCGTCGCGCATCTGGCGAGCTGGAAGTGCTTGGCTCGAAGAGTGGCCCGCACCGTCTGAGCAAGGGCGATCGCATCGAACTGTGCACCGCCGGCGGTGGCGGCTGGGGCAATGAGGCTGACCGCAAGCAGGATTGACAGAGAGGACTGAAGATGACCACAGCGTCTGCCAATGCCACGGGCCGCAAGATCCGCATCGGCCTGCTCGTCCCCTCCTCCAATACCGTGATGGAGAACGATCTCCACGCCGGCCTGCCGAAGGACCGCTACACGGTTCATACGGCTCGCATGTATCTCGAAGAAACGACGCGCGAAGCCGAGATCCGCATGATCGAGGAGTTCGCCCCCAAGGCGGCCAAGGACGTCGGTACCGCGCGTCTCGACCTCATGGTGTTCGGCTGCACGTCGGCCGGCTCCCTGTTCGGCCTCGGTCACGATCGTAAGGTCTGCGCCAACCTCGGCGAGCTGGCGCGCTGCGCGTCCCTCGGCACGATCTCGGCGGTGAACGACACGCTCGACTCGCGCGGGTTCAAGAGAATTGCGGTCATTACGCCCTACATCGACGACCTCACGAAGGCGGTCGCATCGGCGGCGGAGAACGAATCCCGCGAAGTAGTCGCGGCGCACGGCATGGGAATCAGCGTCAACGTCGAGCTCGCGACGCCGACTCCTGCGGAGATCGTGGCTTTCGCGACTGAGCGGCTCAAGGGCGTGGAAATGGACGGCCTGTTCGTTTCGTGCACCAACTTCCGCGCTCTCGAAGCCCTTCCGGAGCTCGAAAAGGCCTTCGGCGTACCGGTCGTCACCAGCAACTCCGCGGTCATCGAGCAGATCAGGAAGCGCTTCGAAGGCTGAGGCCCCAAGTTTTTCGCTGCCAAAGAGCCACGGCCGAAACCATGCGGTTTCGGCTAATCCGTCGTGCCAACTCCGCTCTTATCAACACAAAAAGTCGTGTCATAATCGCGTCCCGAGACCAGCCTTTCCCTTCCGCTTGGACACTCGTGAATGCGCTATTCCCTCGCGGCGCTCATCCGGAACGCCTTCTCGGGCCACGCCCACTGGCAGCCGGCGTGGCGCGACCCTGAACCTAAAGCTCAATACGACACCATTATCATCGGTGGCGGCGGGCATGGATTGGCCACTGCTTACTACTTGGCCAAAGAGCACGGCATTACAGACGTCGCGGTGCTCGAGAAAAGCTACATCGGCTCCGGCAACGTCGGCCGTAACACGACGATTATCCGTTCCAATTACCTGCTCCCGCCCAATACGGCGTTCTACGAGTGGTCGTTGAAGCTCTGGGAAGGCCTGGAGCAAGACCTCAACTTCAACGCCATGGTTTCGCAGCGGGGCGTCCTCAACCTCTATCACTCGGACGCCCAGCGCGATGCCTTCGCGCGCCGCGGCAATGCCATGCGCCTCAACGGCGTCGATGCCGAGCTGCTCGACCGGGAGCAGGTGCGCGAGCTGGTGCCGCTGCTCGACTTCGACAACGCGCGCTTTCCCATCAAGGGCGGGCTGCTGCAGCGGCGCGGCGGTACGGTGCGCCACGACGCCGTCGCCTGGGGCTTCGCGCGCGGGGCGGATCAGCGTGGCGTTGACATCATCCAGAACTGCGAAGTCACTGGCATCTGCGTCGAGAACGGGCGAGTCATCGGGATCGATACGACGCGGGGATATATCGGGGCCAAGCGCGTGGGTATCGCCGTCGCCGGTAATTCCTCTCGCGTCGCGAGCATGGCTGGCCTGCGGCTGCCGATCGAGAGCCATGTGCTGCAAGCCTTCGTGTCCGAGGGGATCAAACCGCTGATCGACATGGTCGTGACCTTCGGTGCCGCTCACTTCTACATCAGCCAGTCTGATAAGGGCGGCCTCGTCTTCGGCGGCGACATCGACGGCTACAATTCCTATGCCCAACGCGGAAACCTGCCGATCGTCGAGGACGTCATGAGCTGCGCCGTGGCGCTCTTTCCCTCACTCAGCCGGTTGCGCTACCTGCGGCAGTGGGGCGGCATCATGGACATGACCATGGACGGCTCGCCGATCATCGACCGTACGCCGATCGAAGGTCTCTTTCTCAATGCCGGCTGGTGCTATGGCGGGTTCAAAGCGACGCCGGCCTCAGGCTGGTGTTTCGCCCACACCATCGCGACCGGCACCCCGCACCGGCTCAACAGCGGCTTCCGTCTCGACCGCTTCGCGACCGGCCACGTCATCGACGAGGGCGGCAAGGGCGCCGTGCCCAACCTGCACTGACGGAGGAAGAAATGCGTCTGCCATGCCCTCACTGCGGGGAGCGCGGAAACGAGGAATTCGTCTATCTCGGCAGCGCCGATCCGGTGCGGCCTGCGGATCCCAACGCCCTGATCCAAGCCTGGATCGACTACGTCTTTCTGCGCAACAACCCGGATGGCCCCAATCGCGAGCTGTGGCATCACACCTACGGCTGCCGATCCTGGATCGTCGTGACGCGCGATACGCGCACACACGAAATCCTCGGTGCCACCCCTGCGCGCCCCCTGCCCTCTCCGGCCAGCACCGCTGCCACCAAATGACACCGCCATTCCAGCATAACTCTCAGCCATTTCGCCTGGCTTCGGGCGGTCTGATTGATCGCACGACGGCGATGCCGTTCACGTTCGACGGGCGCGAATACTACGGATACCCCGGTGACACGCTCGCCTCGGCCCTGCTCGCCAACGGCGTCCACCTGACCGGGCGCTCATTCAAGTATCACCGCCCGCGCGGGATACTTTATGCGGGTCCGGAAGAGCCGAATGCCCTCGTCGAGCTGCGCACGAGCGGACGGCGCGAGCCGAATACGCGGGCCACGGTTGCGGAGCTTTACACGGGACTTGTCGCCAGCAGTCAGAACAGGTGGCCGTCTCTCGCATTCGACCTCATGGCCGTGAATGGCCTAGCGGCGCCGATATTCCCAGCGGGCTTCTACTACAAGACGTTCATGTGGCCGGCCGCGTTTTGGGAAAAGGTCTATGAGCCGCTGATCCGCCGCGCCGCCGGGCTGGGGCGTGCCGCGCGCGAACCAGATCCCGACACTTACGAACGCTCGCATCTCTTCTGCGACGTGCTGGTGGTGGGTAGCGGCGCGGCTGGCCTTACGGCAGCGCTCGCGGCGGCCCGCAGCGGCGCCCGCGTTGTGCTTTGCGAGCAGGATTTCCGTCTCGGCGGTCATCTGCTTGCGAGCCGCGAGGAAATCGACGGCAAGACCGCACTGGACTGGGCTGCCGAGGTCGAGCAGGAGCTCGCGGCCGAAAGCAAGGTGCGCGTGCTCCGTCGCAGCACGGTTTTCGGAATTTTCGATCACGGCGTTTGCGGCGCGGTCGAGCGTGTCAGCGACCACCTTGCCGAACCGCCGCCATTCACCGTGCGGCAGCGCTATTGGAAGATCGTAGCGCGGCGCATCATCGTCGCCACCGGCGCCATCGAACGGCCGATCGTATTCCCGAAGAACGACCGGCCCGGAATTATGATGGCGAGCGCCGTCAGGACCTACATCGAGCGCTTTGCTGTCCTGCCCGGTCGGCGTGCCGTCGTCTTCATGGTCGACGATGGTGGTTGGCAAACCGTCGATGCCCTGCATCGCGCCGGTGCCTCAATTGCGGCGGTGGTCGATCCGCGCACGGAAGCGCCAGCTTCTGCACGCCGTACGGCCGATGTGCCAGTGTTCACTGGAGCCACCATAACGGGCACGCGCGGCCGGCTGCGCCTCAGCAGCGTCACCATCAAGGATCGCCAAGGCCGCGAGCAAGAGATCGCAGCGGATCTGCTGGCGATGGCCGGCGGCTGGGATCCGGTGGTGCACCTCACCTCTCATCTCGGCAGCAAACCAAAATGGGACGAGCGCATCCTGGCCTTCGTCCCGGGAGATCTGCCGGCGCACATCGATGTTGCGGGCGCGGCAGCTGGCCGGTTCGGATTGGACACGGCCCTGAAGGACGGAGCGCGCGCCGGAAGCGAGGCGGCGCGAAGCGTAGGGTTTAGACAAACGGCCTACTCCCCGCCATCCACGAGTGCTGCTCCGGCTTCGACCTCCCGCGCACCGTCCTGGCGCGCAGCGAAGCGCGGTGCGAAAAGCTTCGTCGATTTCCAGAACGACGTCACCGCCGCCGACATTGCCTTGGCTGCGCGCGAGGGCTACCGCTCTGTCGAGCATGCCAAGCGCTACACGACCCTCGGCATGGCGACTGACCAGGGCAAGAGCTCTGGCGTCAACGGCCTCGCCATTCTCGCCGACGTGACCGGCCGCACCATTGCAGAAACCGGCACTACGACCTTCCGTCCGCCTTTCACGCCGGTTTCCATCGGAGCCATTGCGGGCCGCGACGTCGGCAAGGCGTTCCGGCCAACGCGGCTGACGCCGACGCATGAATGGGCGTCGGAGCTGAACGCCGTATTCGTCGAGGTCGGCCAGTGGCTCAGGGCTCAGTGGTATCCGAAACCGGGTGAAACGGACTGGCGCGACAGCGTCAACCGTGAGGTGCGGACGGTGCGTTCGGCCGTGGGCGTTTGCGATGTCTCGACGCTCGGCAAGATCGAGGTCACCGGCCCGGATGCCGGCCGCCTGCTCGACTTCGTCTATGCGAACACCGTCTCCACGCTCAAAGTCGGCCGGATGCGCTACTGCCTGATGCTGCGCGAGGACGGCCACGTCTTCGACGATGGCACCGTGGCCCGTATCGGTGAAGATCGCTATTTCCTCACGACCAGCACCGGGCACGCCGACCAGGTCCTCCGGCATTTGGAATTCTGCCATCAGGTGTTGAAGCCCTCGTTCGACGTTTCTATCGTGCCGGTTACGGAGCGTTGGGCACAGCTCGCTGTGGCAGGACCGCGATCGCGTGAACTGCTTGCAAAGATCGTCGATAATTTCGATTTGTCGACCGACCATTTCCCGCATTTGTCGGTCACTGAAATAACGGTTTGCGGCGGAGTTCCAGCCCGGCTTTATCGCGTCTCGTTTTCGGGCGAGCTTGGCTATGAAATCGGTGTGCCGGCCGATTATGGCGACGCGCTCGTTCGGCATCTGGCGCGCGAAGGCGAGCCGTTGGGTCTCGCCCCCTACGGAACGGAAGCCATGGCGGCAATGCGCGTCGAAAAGGGCTTTCCGGCCGCTGGCGAGCTCAACGGACAATCGACGGCGCGCGATCTCGGGCTCGAACGCCTCCTCTCGACAAAAAAGGACTATATCGGGCGCGCCCTGCAAAAGCTCCCGGCGTTCAACGAGCCCGATCGCCCTGTCCTCGTCTCGTTCGCGCCGATGAGCCGAAACGACGTGCTGCGGGCGGGAAGCCATTTCCTGGATCTCGGTGCCGCGCCCCGCATCGAGAACGATCTCGGCTACATGACCTCCGCCGTCTACTCGCCGACGTTCGGGCACTATATCGGTCTGGGCCTGCTGAAACGTGGCAAGGAACGCATTGGCGAGCGTGTCCGCGCTTATGATCCGGTCCGGAATGGCGATGTTGTCGTCGAGATTGGCCCGCCGTGCCGCTATGATCCCGAGGGAGAGCTTGCCCGTGCCTGATCCGATCCTCACCCCCCGCTCGGCTCTCGCCAGTGTCCTCACGCCGGGCCATCACGGCGCAGAAGGCGGCGCCGGTGTGACGCTCAGCGAATGCCGCGGATTATCCCTGTTTTCGATCGCAGCGCGCGCCGAAAAAGCAGCCGAGCTGAGCGCCAGCATCGAGCATGCACTTGGCGTTCCCTTACCTACACAACCCGCCCGCACCGCGATTGGCTCTGTTGCGTTTATCTGGTCCGGTCCCGATTCATGGCTCGCGGTTTGTTCCTGGAAGAATGGTTTGGCAAGCCGGCTTGAAACGTTAAACGGCCCACTCGCTGCGATAACAGACCTAACCAGCTCCCAGGTGATAATCCGGCTTGGCGGCCGGCGAGCGCGCGATGGTCTGATGAAGGTCGTGCCAATCGACCTCGATGAAACCGTGTTCCAGACTGGCAGCGCCGCTGTGACCGCGGCATCTCACATCCGAGTTCACCTCTGGCAGATCGACGATACACCAACTTACGAGATCGCCTGCCCTCGGTCCTACGCCGTGAGCCTCTGGCACAGCCTTACGGCTGCGTTCGAGGAATACGGCTATCGTGTAGTTTAGCGTTCCGTCTCACTCCCAATCTAGGTCGCGTACGCTGAAGCTTGCGTGGATGCCGGCCTTCGCCGGCATGACGGAAATTGTGAGGAAGATGCCATCCACACCCACCACCGTCATCCCGACGAAGGTCGGGATCCACGCCAGGATTTGAATGCGTTCAAACACAATCCTTGAACGCCTGCTCGAAAATCGAGAGCCCCAGGTCGATTTCGTCGTCCGAAATGGTGATCGGCGGCGCGATGCGGAACACACCCCAGCCGCCGCGAATGATGCTCGTCGACAGGCCGAGTTCTAGGCAGCGGTTCATGACCCGTTGAGCGAGCTCAGGTGCTGGCGTCTTGGAGTGGCGGTCCTTGACCAATTCCACACCCATCAGCAGTCCTCGGCCGCGGACGTCACCAATCACTTCGAAGCGCTGCATGAGCGTCTCAAATCCCTGGCGCAGACGCTCACCAGCGACGCGCGCACGATTCGCGAGCTGATCACGCAGAATGATTTCCACGACTTTCAATCCGACTGCCGCCGGAAGCGGATCGGAAGCGTGAGTTGTATAGAAATGGAATTTGTTTTCGAAGCATTTCTCCTCGATTTCCGCAGTCGTAATGACGGCCGAAAGTGGGAGTCCGGCGCCGAGCGTTTTCGAGAGCGTAATGAAGTCGGGAACGACGCCATCATACTCGCAATCAAACAGCTTGCCGGTACGGCCAAGGCCCGTCTGGGCCTCATCGACAATGACGAGCATTCCACGTGCTCGCGCGCGTTCCGCGGCCGCTTTGAGATAACCAGGCGGAGGCACGATAACCCCACCGGACGACATGATGGACTCGATGATGAGGGCTGCGGGATTGCCATTCGATTGCCGGTCGAACAGCTCGAAACCGTAATCGAGCTCGGCTTCCCAATCGTATTTGCCATCACGCGTGAAAGTGGGCCGGTAGGGCATCGGCGCGGGCAAGACAAAGGAGCCCGGCGCCGCGGGTCCGTGACCGAAGCGGTTGCTGTTGAAGGTGACTGAGGCCGCTCCGTGCGTCACGCCATGCCAGGAGCGGGAGAGCGCCAGTGTTTCGTATTTGCCCGTCGCCGTCTTCGCCATTCGCAGCGCCGCCTCGTTCGACTCGCCGCCGGTCGAAAGCAGCATCACGCGCTCCAGCTTGCCCGGCGCGATCTTCGCAAGCGCCTCGGCCAGATCGATCACCGGTCGCGACAAGAGCTGGCTGTACAGATGCACAAGCTCGCCCGCTTGAGACCGAATGACCTCGGTGATCTCGGGATGGCTGTGCCCCAGAATGGCGCTCATCTGGCCGGACGCGAAGTCCAGCAACCTCCGCCCATCGGTTGTCGTCATGAACGAGCCCTGGGCCGAGGCAATTAGCGCGGGCTGGAAGAAATGCCCATAGCGGACGAGGTGGCGTTCGGCGCGCTCCCAGAGCGCCGCGTCCTCGGCTCTTGTGCTTCTTTGCATTTATGAGCTCCGTTTTGCCGGCCTGACCGGGGCAGTAATAGGTAGGATCAAAGGATCTGGCTCAGGAATTCGCGCGTTCGTGGATCGGATGCCTCTTTGAAGAACGTCGCCGGCGGCCCGTGCTCGACGATGACGCCGCGATCCGTGAAGTAGACGTGATCGCTGACCTCTCGCGCAAAACCCATTTCGTGCGTGACGAGAATGCAGGTCATACCCTCTTCTGCCAACTCTCGGATGGTGACAAGCACCTCCTTGACGGTTTCAGGGTCAAGAGCCGCTGTCACCTCGTCGAACAGCATGACATCAGGGTTCATGGCGAGCGAGCGGGCGATAGCAACGCGCTGTTGCTGACCGCCCGAGAGCTCCCCAGGATAGGCGTTCTCCTTACCCTCGAGACGAACTTTCTTCATCAGTCGTCGCGCCTGCGCTTCGACCTCGTCCTTCGGGCGTTTCAGAACGAGCATTGGCGCCATCATGATGTTTTCGAGCGCCGTCTTGTGCGGAAAAAGATTGTAGGATTGAAATACCATCCCGACTTTTTTCCGCAGTTCCAATTTGTCGAGCGCAGGGTCATGGACCTCCTGCCCTTCGACTTTGATCGACCCTTTGTTGATCGGCACGAGCGCGTTGATGCAGCGCAGAAGCGTCGATTTTCCCGATCCCGACGGGCCGATGATGCAGACGACTTCCCCTTTGCGCACATCGAAGGTGATGCCCTTCAGGACCTCGATCGAGCCGAACGACTTGTGGACGTCGCGTATGGAAATGATTGGTTGGTCCGGTGTCCAGCCGTGCGCGGAAGCTTTCTTGGCGCTGGCTGTCAGGGGCGGCATCAGGCAGACTCCTCAGATTTTCACGGCGTATTTGCGCTCCAGGTAAATCGTCCAGCGCGCAATTGGATAGCAATAGATGAAGAAGAAAACGAGCAGGAGGCCGTACATCGGCATCAGCAGCTCGGTTTTCTGCTCGGCGGCGAGGGCGTCCTGTGTCAACGTCATGGCATCGTTGACACCGACGATTGAGATGAGCGGCGTCGCCATGGTGAGAATGGCGTACCAGTTCATCCAGGGCGGTATCATCCGCTTGACGCATTGCGGCAGGATGATGCGCCAGAGCGTCTGCATGCGCGTAAAGGCTAGGCTCTCGGCGCTTTCCCATTGACTGGTAGGGATAGAATTCACCGCGCCGCGAACGATTTCCGCCATGTTCGCCATGATCGGCAGAGACAAGCCGAACGTTGCCTTCAGCCAGTCCGGCAGCGGGATCGTGACTCCACCGATCCTGAACTGGAAAGGCGTCAGGAGCATCACGAAGAACAGCAAGACGAGCCAGGGCGAATTGCGGAAGAACTGCGTGACGCCCCAGGACACCGTGCGCACGGGCGCAAAGAGCGAGATCTGGCCCAGCCCCAGAACGAGGCCCGCGGCGGTACCGATCGCCATCGCGAGAAAGCTCACCGCGATGTTGAGCACGAACCCGCCGAACTCCCCCGGCGGCCCGAACAACAGCAACGGCGTCCATTTGATCAGCGCATCGATGATGCCCCCACTTCCGCCGGTGGTGCGGATCTGGGCGAGCGCCTCGCTCGTGACAAGGATCAGCATGAAAGCCGTCAGCACGAACGCCAGAGAGCGCCGATTGAAGGCCATCGCCGTGAAGCCGGATTCACCCTGGGCCGGAGCCGGCATCCGCAATTCCGCACTCATCGGCCGAACCCCGGAATGGCCAGCCAGCGCTCGAGCCGGGTCATCAGCCACACAATCACGCCGACGAGGACGAGATAGAACGTCAAGAGCGTGATCATCATTTCCAGAACATTGATGTGGTCCGACCAAATCTGGCTGGCGACAAAGAGGGTCTCGGGAACGGCGATGGCGTAGGCCTGGGTCGTCGTCTTAGCGAGATTGACGAGATTGTTATTGAGTGCCGGAAGACAGACTCGCACGGCGAGCGGGAGAACCACGTACCAGTAGGTCTGCAGTCGATTGAAGCACAGGGATTCGGCTGCTTCGACCGTCGACTTCTGCACGGCCTCGATGCCCGATCGGAAAATCTCGACGTTGAAAGCGCCGGCGAAAAACGACAGCGAGATCACCGCCCACTCGAAGCTCCCGAGCATCGGCTGGGCGATCCCGTACTCGTTCACCACTCGCGGCATTTGCGGGCCGAGTGCAAAGTAGAAAAAGTACATCTGCACCAGCGGCGGCGTGTTCCGGAAGAACTGGATGTAGCCTTGGACGATCGCCTTGAGTACGCGATGTCGGCTCCCCTGGAGCCACGCACCGATGATGCCGATCACAACGCTGAGAGCGATGCAGATGATCGACAGCTTGACCGTGGTCCACATGCCGCGCAGCAAGCGGCTGCGCTCGAAATCATCATAGAATTGGACGAGATTGATGCCTTGGGCATCATGCAGGCTGCGCAGTGCGTCCCAGAAGCTTTCCATCAACAACCGTCGGCGATTTCATTCAGGCAAGGCCAAAGAACGAGCACTGCTCGGCCCACAACCGCGGGGCGATGGGTGCCACGAGTCGGGCAACTTGCAATTTGGGCCCGTGGCGACCTCGCCGCAGGCCCAAAATGAGCTGCTAATTACCCTTGGCCTTCGCCGAAGCTTCTTTGAGCCAGGCGGTGTTGTCGCCGATCCATTTCTTCTCGAACTCGAGCAGCTTGCCGGACTTCAGCCAGTCAGTGACCGTCTCCGACATGAACTTGCCCCAGGGCCCATTCAGCTCATCGAGCGTGACCGCAAGGCCCCAAGGCACAGCCGGCCACTGCGGAAGCGGAATGACCTCGAAATTCTCGAACTTCTTGTCCTGTGCCTTCTTCCAGACCAGCACGACGTCGTCATAGATGAACCCGACGCAGCGACCGTCGAGCAGAGCCTGCTCAGCTTCCGGAATGCCCTTGAATGCAATCAGGTCCGTTTGCGTGTACTTGGATTGCATGTCGTTGTTGTAGAAGGCGCCCTGCAGCGCGCAGACCGGCTTGCCTTTCACGTCCTCGATGGACTTGATGTTTGCGGCCTTGTTGGCCAGCAGAGCGACACCCGACGCGTAGTAAACGGGATCCACGATTCCGACCGCCTTGCGCCGCTCGGGCGTGTCGCTCATCGTGGCGATCATCAGGTCGATCTTGCCCTGCTGCAGGAACTGCATGCGGTTGGAGGAGACGACCGGAACCAGCTCGAGCTTCACGCCAAGCCGGTTTGCGACATCGGCCGCCATGTCGGGCTCCATGCCGACGATGTTGCCATTCGCGTCGCGCATGCCCCACGGCGGGTAATCCGTCTTCACGCCGACGACAAGCGTGCCTTTCTGCTTGATGTCCGCCAGCTTGTCGGCCTGAGCGTTAGCCCCTAAGGCCACCACGGCGCCAACCAGGCTCGCCAGCACAATCGCGAATTTTCGTTTCATCGGCGTTCCCTTCCCTAGTTCCTGCTGAACCTCCGACCCGGGTCTCCCCGAATTCGTGGCAATGATCTGTAACATAGCTCAGGAGGCGCAGGAAGGATCGAAGATCCGCCAGGAACTGCTTGGAAAATGGGCGCTAGCCGACGAACACGACTGCCGCGCGGTATCAGGGCCGCTGTCTTGCCGATGGCATCAGCTTTGGTCGACGAATGATGGTATTCTGCAGATCGGAAATCGCACGCAGGACCGATCAGGTGGCAGAATGCAGCTCTCGTATGCGCAGCGGCTGGAGGACTCTCACCTCGACCTGGCGTTCGGCGCGCAAGCGACGGGTGCTTACGTCGACATCGGCGCCGGCCATCCGGTGGCGGATAACGTCAGCTACTGGTTCTACCTCAAAGGCTGGAACGGGTTGGTCGTAGAGCCACAGCGCGCGATCCTCGACCTTTACGGTCATCTCAGACCGCGAGATATCGCCGTTTGCTGTCTCGTGGGTGACCGCGAGGGCGATGCCGACTTCCATGTCGTCGAGCGGCTGCATGGGTTCTCGACCACCATTGTCGATCACGCGCGAATGGCCGCTCAGTTCGGTGCCCGGTTCGAAACCGTCCGCATGCCGATGCGAACGCTGTCGAGCCTCCTTGCCGAGCACGACATTCAGTCGATCGACTTCCTGAAAGTCGATGTCGAGGGGGCGGAAGCCGCAGTTCTGGCAGGCATGGACTGGAGGACCTATCGCCCCCGCATCGTGCTCGTCGAGGCGACGACGCCCGGCAGCATGGCCGAGGCATCGCGAGAATGGGAGCCGCTTCTCCTGGAAAACGGCTACCGCTTCGTGTTGTATGACGACCTGAACCGCTTCTACGTCGCCGAAGAGGAGACGGAGTTGGCCCAGCGGCTGCCGAGGACGCCCGTGTCCTGGGATTCGGCACAACATCTTTACGACTGCGGCCGCGCCCTCGATCAGCCGGACCATCCGGACCATCAGCTCGCAAGAGAGCTGACCAAGGCCTTCCTGGCAGCTCTACCGACGCTCGACTCGAGCCTGCTCGCAGATCTCCTCAGTGCCCGCCCGGGAATGCGCAGCCTGGAAGCCGAGGCCATGATGGGGCTTCTGTTCGGAAGTGCGGAGTTTCCGGGTCCTCAACCGCAGCCTCCTGCAGAGGACGACAGTCTCGCCCGCTTGCGGGAACTAGTCGCTTCTGACCGATTTCGGGCCGCCCTCGGACGGATCGCAGCCGCCTACGACGGCGGCCATATCATGGACTGAAGTCGTGTTTATCGGCGAAAGCCGTACTCGAGCGTGAAGAACTGGGGCTTCAGGTCCGCCAAAGGTTCACGCAGCTTCTGCAGCTCGCCTTCGGGCCCGTGGACCTCCAGACGCAGAATGTCGGAAATCTTCAGCGCCTGTTGCAGTAACTCCCCGACATTCTTGAGGTGTGCCAAAAGACCTTCAGCGTCACGGTATCCCTCGCGGCAGTGGACCTGATCGCCATCGAAGCTGAATCCGTAATAAAGGCACGCGGGCTCGCTCTGGGTCTTGGCTACGAACTGCTCACATAGAGCCCTGAACTCGGGCAACTTCCCGTCATGCACCTTGAAGTAAGGCACGATCGTGCAGCAGGTATCGTCCGTTGCCATCGGTTTCCTCCCGGTTTACTGGCTTCCAGGGACGCGCTTGCGCCGAGTACGATAGGAAAGCAATTCAGCAAACGCCAGTCACCGAATCGAGTTTCGATCTTTAAGCTCCGAGCTTGTTTGCAGCGACCGCGAACTGCCCAGAGCATTCGCTTGTTTCAACCAGCGCTTCTTCAATGCCTGCCTGTTTAAAGGAGATCACGTGAGCCACGAGCCTGAACCTGTCCAACCTCCGCAATTGCGTAGGACGATCGGGCCAACGCAGCTGGCCTTCTACACTTTGGGGTCGATGCTGGGCTCCGGCATTTACGGGCTCATAGGCCAGGCCGCTGGCCTTGCAGGAAATGCGGTCTGGCTTTCATTTCTTGTCGCCTTTGTCGCCGCGCTGCTCACCGCGTTGTCCTACGCCTCGCTGGGCTCCCGTTATCCTCGCGCGGGCGGCGTGGCCTATATCGTCGAGCGGGCTTACCGCTCTCCCCTGTTGGGGTTCGTTGCGGGCCTGGGCATATTGTGCTCGGGGCTGACCTCCATTGCCACGCAGGCTCAGATCTTTGCCGGAAACCTCGCTGAACTGACGGGAGGCTCCACATCCGTCATCGCATTGGGCTTTCTGCTCATCACGTCTGGCATTGTTTTCCGCGGCATACGCGAGTCGATGTGGGTCACCATCCTGTGCACCTGCGTCGAGGCGACGGGTCTCCTGATCATCATCGCAACGGGTTTCTCCTATTGGGGGAGCGTCGATTATTTCGAAGTGCCAGCCAAATCGGGAGATCATGCGGGCGCCGGCATGTGGATCGCGGTGATGCAGGGCACGATACTGACGTTCTTCGCCTTCATCGGCTTCGAGGACACGCTCAATGTTGCGGAGGAGTGCCGCGCGCCGGAGTGGACCCTGCCAATCGGGCTGCTCACGGCGATGGTCGTCGCTGCAGTTCTTTATTTTGGTGTAGCGATTTCGGTTGTCTCGGTCGTGCCTTGGCAGGAGCTTGCGGTGGCGCCCGGTCCGTTGACCGAAGTCATGCGTACCGCGGGTCCGATGATTCCACCGGTCATCTTCACCGCGATTACGATGTTCGCGGTTGCGAACACCGCCCTCGTGAATTACGTCACGGGCTCGCGTTTGCTTTACGGCATGGCACAACAGGAGCTTCTGCCTGCGCCTCTCGGCCGAGTACATCCGACGACGCGGACGCCTTACGGCGCGATCCTCGCGATTCTGATCCTGTTGGTTCCCCTCACCCTCTTCGGCACCGTCACAGAGCTCGCCTCCGCCTCCGTTCTGCTGCTTCTCACCGTGTTCACTGCGATGAACATTGCGCTCATCATTCTGCAAAGGCGTCCCGGCGAAGCGAGGTCGAAATTCGAAATACCCGCTATCATCCCGGCAGCGGGGGCCCTCGTTTGCACCGGCATCATGGTCGTGCGGGTTGCGACGGGCGATTGGCGAGCACCTGCGCTCGCGGCAGCCCTGCTCATGGGAATCCTCCTCCTTTATGCTCTTTCCAGACGGCACGCCGGGCGAACCGTGCCCGAAACACCGGACCTGCGCGGACCTGACGTGGCCTGACCTGGACATGGCGCCTCAGGGCATCGATGGGAGACTGTCTTTCCGTTATGCAGGCGGGATGATCCCAGACGGCGACATCGAAATCTTCCTTGTGGCAGCACCGGGCCTCGAGACTGCTCTTTGCGAGGAGGCACAGGCCAAAGGATTTGCGGAGCCCAAGGCGACAAAGGGCGGTGTCACGGTCAAGGGGGGCTGGCCCGAGGTCTGGCGGGCCAATCTCCAGCTTCGCGGCGCCAGCCGCGTCCTCGCGCGGATCGCAGCATTTCGAGTCCTGCATCTTGCCCAGCTCGACAAGCGGGCGCGACGCGTACCGTGGGGAGAGATTCTGCGCCCCGACGTGCCCTTCCGGGCCGAGGTGTCGTGCCGACGCTCTCGGATCTACCACTCGGGCGCTGCCAAACAGCGGATCGAAAGAGCAATTCTAGAGGAGCTGGGTGCAGTCGCCTCGCCCGATGCCGAGGTCTGCATCAAAGCGCGCATCGAGGACGATCTGTGCACAATCGGCGTGGATACGTCCGGTGAGCCCCTACACAAGCGCGGCTTCAAGGAGGCCGTCATCAAGGCCCCGATGCGGGAAACACTGGCGTCTTTGTTCCTCCGGCAATGCGGGTTCGATGGCACCGAGCCCGTTCTTGATCCCATGTGCGGGTCAGGCACCTTCGTCATCGAGGCGGCTGAGATTGCGGCTGGCCTCGACCCTGGCCGGTCGCGCCGTTTCGCGTTCGAGCTCCTCGCCACCTTCGAGGAAACGGCTTTGCATCGATTGCGCGGGGCCGGGCGCGTCTCGACACCGGTGGTACGATTCTACGGAAGCGATCGGGATGCAGGCGCCATCGCCATGAGCCGGGCGAATGCGGCGCGGGCGGGCGTCGCCGATCTGACGGAATTCCGGCAGCTCACGGTCACCGAGATCGCACCGCCGAGCGGGCCGCCCGGCCTCGTCATCGTGAACCCACCTTATGGCGATCGGATCGGAGAAAAGGAGCGGCTGAAAGAGCTTTACCGCTCCCTGGGGCAAACGCTCATGTCTCGTTTCAGCGGCTGGAGAGTGGGATTGGTGACGAGCGAAGCTGCTCTCGCCAAGGCGTCAGGATTGCCGTTCGCGCCCCCGGGCCCTCCCGTATCTCACGGCGGCATACGGATTATGCTGTTCCAAACGCGCCCGCTGCCGTGATGACCTCGCGACGTGACCGCCCAAATGCAAACGGCGCCAAGTCGCCCTGGCGCCGTTCAACTTGTCTCGCCCAGGTCGAAAACGCTGAGCCTCAGTGCTGCTCTGGGCCGGGCTCATCCGAACCGGTATCACGCGGCCGGTTCCGCCGTTCCGCCATGAACTGATCGAACTCGGCCTTGTCCTTCGCCATGCGCAGGCGATCGAGGAAGCTACGGAACTCGCGCTGTTCCTCCTCGAGGCGGCGCAGGGTCTCCTCGCGGTATTCGTCGAACGCGCGATTGCCGGAGGACGAATAAACGCGTCCGTGCAGGCCCCACTTCTCTCTCTTGCGCTCCCAGCGCTCAGCCATCCGGCCCTGCCAGCGCGCAAAGTCACCGTTCCGTCCACAGCCCATCCGTCCGCTCCAGATCAAGTAAGCCAGAATTGCGAGTCCTACCGGCCAGAACACCGCGAAGCCGAGGATCATGACGGCGATCCAGGCCGGCTTTCCCCAGTCGTCAAGGCGTTCGATCACCTCCGCCATTGCTTCCATCCTCATGTAAATGTCATTTACATTAACATACCTGCAGTCGATAGGCCGCGACGTCAAGAGGAGGCTTCGAAAAAAATATGGGGCTTGTGCTCCGCCGCGGCGACCCTTGGCTGCTTAGAAAAAGGCAGCGCGGCCGACCGGCAGCCTCTGAGGCTCGTCGTCCTCAGCTTCGAGCCGATCCCGGGGCTGTAGGTCCGAGCCCCAAACCTTGCAGGTAGACGAGCGTTGCGGCCTCGAGCAGCTCCTCCGGCGACATTGGGATGGGCCGGCGCGCAGCGTCACCGCGGCCGAACAGCGAGGCGATGCCGTGCGCCAGCGACCACATGTGCAGCGCCACCATGAGCGCGGGCGGCCGCCGATCTACGGGAAGGGTTGCGACCAGCACCTCACAGGCGCCTCGCAGGACGGCGAACGCGCTATCGGCCGCGTCCTGGACAGCCGGGAAACTCTTGAGGTCGAGCCCGGATTCGAACATTGCGGAGAAATACGCCGGCTCCGTCCGGGCGAAGTCGAGATACGCTCTGCCCACGCGCTCAAACGCTGCAGAAGGCGTGGGACGCCCCTCGTCCCAGGCGCGCGCGAGTGCCGCAGCAAACCGCTCGAAGCCGCGGCGTGCGACGTCCGCCATGAGGGAATCACGGTCACGATAGTGACGATAGGGCGCAGCCGGGCTCACTCCTGCGTGCCGCGCCGCCTCGGCGAACGTGAAGCCGGCCGGGCCTTTGTGCGAGATCAGCTCCAGCGCCGCATGGATCAGCGCCTCGCGCAGGTTGCCGTGATGATAGCCACGTCGGCGCCGTGGATCGTCCCGATTCCAGCTCATGCCGGGTCTTTACAGCAAATGCCGGTCCGGAGACATGGGGTTGATTGGCCAGGGCGAGTCATCGGGCAACACGAGAGAACCGCTGGCCAAAGCGATACGGCTCCCACCCTGAAGCTGGGCAGTGGACTACACCGCAGTCTGCGCCCGCTCGATGATGGTTGTCAGCACCTCGTTGGGCTCGCGGGTCCACCAGTTCTTCGCGGAGAAGATCTCGACTTCGACAAGCCCGTCGTAGCCCGTAGCTTCAACCATGCCGCGGATGCCAGGGATGTCTATGACGCCATCCCCCATCATCCCGCGGTCGAGCAGAAGGTCGGTGGTCGGCACGAGCCAATCGCAGACGTGAAAGGCGAGCAGCCGCTCTTTACCGGTACGAGCGATTTCGCGCGCAAGATCGGGATCCCACCAGACGTGATAGACGTCGAGCGCGATTCCGACACCCTGCCCGAGCTCGTCACAAAGATCGTTCGCCTGCGCGAGCGTGTTCACGCATGCGCGGTCGCCGGCGTACATTGGATGCAGCGGCTCGATGGCCAACGGGATGTTAGCCGCGCGCGCGTGATCGAGCACGCGGGCGATCCCGTCGCGCACCTGTGCCCGCGCCCGCGGAAGGTCGCGCGAGCCTTTGGGCAATCCGCCGACAACCAGAACGAGGCACCGCGCGTCGATGGCTGCCGCCTCGTCAATGGCGCGTCGGTTGTCGTCGATGTTTCGCTCGAGCTCAGCTTCGGTCGACGCGGGAAACATGCCGCCGCGGCAGAGGCCTGTAACCGTCAGGCCGTGGTCCGCGATCATGCGCGCGGCCTCCTTGATCCCGCACGCGGCCAGCATATCCCGCCAAGGGGCAATGCCGCCGAAACCGTGGCGGGCGCACCCTTCGATGCAGTCCCTGAGTGTCCAGCGCTCCCGCACGGTCGCGGTGTTCAGCGACAATCTCGACGGGGGAACCATGGACTATGCCTCGACGCCACGGACGCGCATCAACAGCGTCATGCGCTTCGCCGCCAGCTCCGGATCCCGTAGCAGCCCGGCCCGATCTGCCAGGCGGAAGAGCTCGGCGAAATGGAGTGTCGAGCGCGCCGACTCCTGACCGCCGACCATGGTGATATGATCCTGATGGCCGTTGAGCCAGGCCAGGAAAACGATTCCCGTCTTGTAGAAACGGGTCGGCGCCTTGAAGATGTGCCGGGAGAGCGGCACCGTCGGTGCCATTATCTGCTCGTAAGCCGCCATATCGCCTATGGCGAGCACGTCCAGGGCCGCGGCGGCAGCGGGCGCAATGGCGTCGAATATGCCGAGCAGCGCGTCCGACGCATGCTGCCCGTCACCGGCGATCAGCCGCGGGTAGTTGAAATCATCCCCCGTGTACATGCGGACGCCTTCCGGCAGCCGCTTGCGCATTTCGACCTCTTTCTCCTCGGAGAGGAGCGAGACCTTGATGCCGTCGACCTTGGCAGCGTGAGCCTTGATGACGTCGAGACAGACGTCCATCGCGCGCCAGTGATCGTCATGCCCCCAGTAGCCGGCAAGCGCGGGATCGAACATCTCGCCGAGCCAATGAATGATCACTGGTTCGCGAACCTGCGAGAGAACGCGGCTGTAAACCGTTCCGTAGTCTTCTGGACCGCGCGCGCAGGCGGCAAGGGCGCGGCTTGCCATCAGAATGATGCGGCTACCAGCACCTTCAACGGCGCAGCACTGCTCTTCGTAGGCCGCGATCACGTCCTCGATCTTGACCTCAGGGCTCGGGGCCAGGTGGTCCGTTCCGGCGCCGGATGCAAGAAGCGGCGCCCCGCCGAATGCACGCGCTTCAGCGACGGAGCGACGGATCAGCTCGAGTGAGGTCGGCCAGTCGAGGCCCATGCCGCGCTGCGCGGTGTCCATGGCTTCCGCTACTCCGAAACCCAGGCTCCAGAGATGGCGGCGGTAAGCCAGCGTCGCTTCCCAATCGACGGCAACCGTTGTCCACGGATCGATGTCAGCCTTTGGGTCGGCAACCACATGTGCCGCTGCGAAGGCGATGCGATTGCGCTTGACCTCAGGGCGGCGGGCGAAATTGCGGGGCGGAGAAAGGCGAAAGCTCTCCAGCGTTCCGTCCGCACGCGGCAGTGTCACGTCCGGCATGTTCATCTCCATTCGGCAGCCGTCAGGCGAGCATGGCGTCGAGAAGTTTGCGCGTCGCAACGATCTCGGGACCGTTGATCAGGGGATCGCGGCCTTCGTCGAGAGCGGACAGGAAATCCGCAATCAGGGCGCGATGAGCGTCGTGGGAGAAGGCCATGGGGTCGGCGCCGCTCCCCATTGCCGCCTCCTCTCCGATGCGCTCGTGCCGGCCGTCCTGGTGATAGAGCTCAAGCGTCCCGCCCTCGAGCCGAGCGGTAGCCTTCGCGAACACGAGCTCGATGCGCTCGGGTAAGCCGGGGTAAAACGCCGTGGTCGCCATGATCGTACCCGGTGCCACGCCACCGAACCGCACCAGCGCGGCTGCATAGTCCTCGGTTTCCATCCGGTGTAGTGCCGTGGTCGCGGTGTGGGCTGCGATGACCTCAACGGAGCCGACGAGCGAACGCAACAGGTCGAGCGTGTGGATCGCCTGCGTCAGCAGCACGCCGCCGCCGTCGCGGGCCAAGGTGCCGCGTCCCGGCTCATCGTAGTAACTTTGCGGGCGCCACCAGGGTACGATGCACTGGCCGACGCACAATGCCCCGAGCGAACCACCGGCAATCAGACCGGCCAGATGCCGCGACGCGGGCCGGAAGCGATGCTGCAGCACAACCCCATACCGCCGCTGTGTTTGGGCGGCAAGGGTTGCGAGATGTTCGGTATCCGCCGTGGTCAATCCAACCGGCTTTTCGATCAACAGGTGCTTCCCAGCCCGCAGGACCGCATCCCCCAGTTGTCGATGGCTAGCCGGAGGCGTGAGCAGGATGACTGCCTCGACGCGGTCATCGGTGATCGCTCGCTGGACATCCGTGGTGACCGGAAACGGGAACTTGCCGGCGAAAGCCCGGCAGCGCTCTTCGGATCGGCTCGCTGCCCAAATCACTTCTGCCCGATCAGCAAGATCCTGCAGACTGCGTGCATGGGGGCCGACAGCCATCCCCAGGCCGATAATCGCAACACCACGGCGGCTCACGGTGACACTCCTATCCCAAAGAAGTCGCAGATCGCATCCACCTGCCCTTCCAGCATACGAATTCCGCGCTGGACAGGACAGCCGCGAGCTTCAACCGCTTTGATGAGAGGAGAAGTTGCCGGTTTCAGAATGACGTCGATGACGAACGTGCCGGGCGCGATCCGCTCTGGATTTACCGGATAGGGGTCCCCCTCCTTCATTCCGAGCGGCGTGCAATTCACGACGGCATCG